>Ga0206903_10345_pt1 | contig 11471 bp, 10 predicted proteins | sample Alteio_BWOrgHeat_45_FD_152959 | JGI IMG/M metagenome (GOLD analysis project Ga0206903, IMG submission 152959) | Enriched cells from forest soil in Barre Woods Harvard Forest LTER site, Petersham, Massachusetts, United States -... | ecosystem: Environmental > Terrestrial > Soil > Temperate forest >... | reverse complement strand
TAAAATACTCCTTCATGTTTTGTGTGTAGATGGCCTGAACGGTTATACTATCCGAGCTGGTGGAGTTGCCGGAAAAAGACTGGTGGCCGGCTACCGATGTGGAAGAATAGGATTGTAGTTCCGTTTCCTTAATGGTCGTATCATTTCTTTTATAAACGAAATCGTTTGTCAGCGTTCCGGTGGTACTGACCAAATTCCAGTCGCCCTCGAAGACGGCAGGATTCGTAGTATTATGCTTCGTGCATGCCATCAGGCAGGTAAAAAACAGGGCCAGGAGCTCCCCGTGGGTAGTGCGTTTCACTTGAAGTTTTTTTCGTAACGCAAAAGGGTGAAGCCTATTGTCCGGGAGGGAATAAAATTTATGGCTCCCAGGTTATTCTTCTAGCAAATGCCCGGCCATTCCAGGTGAATAAGATCGTATTCCCGATCATATAGTTTTTGTAATCTTCCAGCTGAAGGGGAGAAAAAATCCTGAATCGTATCTCATTCTCCTTCTCAAAATGAAGAAGATAAGAAGAACTGATTCTGCTTTTTATTTCGGTAAAAAGTGAATCTGAATATCCGGGCTTTAAGAAGCTTTTGAGTCCGATGTCAGCAGGAACCAGCAATTCTTTGGTTTCAATCAAATGATTGTTTCGGATAGTAAACATTTTCAAAGCGCGTTGTTCATAATCACTGGGAACGCCCCCGTATTCAGAATAAATCAGGAAAAGTTCGCCATTGGCTTTCCTAAACTTTTTCAATTCAGTGACTATAAAACCCCGTTGGCCCGTCGTAAAACCAAACTCACACCTCAGATAATTTTTCGCATCCGACGTATCCATTGAATACTCAGCGGTTTCTTCTGAGTCGCCACCGGGAACGATGTATTCACCCTGTTTTATCAGCGAGTCCTTTCCCGTACTGGTCAGTTCCGGCGTGCAGGACAGGGGAATTAATCGAAACAGGGCGGTCATCGACTGTGATGTTGCACCAGCAGCAAATAAGATCATCAGAAGGAATGTTAAACCCAGCCTGCCAAAAAAATACCTTGCATCCTGGGTTCTCTTAAACATAGCCTGTTTTACTCCTGGTTTCAAATTTACCGGAAATTTATCCGGCGACCCGGACTCCCGCTTTACGGGGGGTTTAACCACCGGAAAGCAACCATCCGGGTATTCAAAAGGTCATAAAAAGAAAACTATGAAATGAGTTTAAAGTATGCCCCTGTCGCCGCGCTGCTCTTCGTGCTGGCCCTGGGCTGCAGCAAGAGCAATACCGGGAATACCAGCTCTCCCGAATTATTTCCAAACAAGGTGGGCGATGCCTGGCACTACCTGGTCAGGGACACCACCCTTTCGGGGAATGGGGTATATCCCAACACACCGTATAGTGCAGATGTGCGGATCGTCGGTATCGTAAAATGGCCGAACGGAATTACCGCGTCCATCTGGCAATATAAGGGTCCGAACTGGATCGATACGAATTATGTGTATCAGACCGGCGACACCATCCGGTTTATGGATGTCAACAATACGATCATCGTGCGGCAATATATATTTCCTTTTACCGCCGGTTCCTCCTGGCCCTATATACCGGGCACGTCCAATGTTTCGGTGCGCGGCCCGGAAGACATCATGGTCGGGAATAATTCCTTTGCCGGCGCCTGGGAAATTTATGGAAATGCCGGTTTTCCCGATGTGAGTTTTACCATCGGCCATTTTTTTAAAGAAAAAATAGGGTTCGTGCGCATCTATCTCAATCCTTCCGGCGAGCTGATCCTCACCAAACATATTGTGGATTGGCAGTTGGTGAGTTGGGAGCTGAAGTGAAAATCACGACCAGCGATTTATTCATTCTTTATTGCCTGCCCGCGCGATGGATTGGTTGAATGTTGGAATGGGCTTTTCGTTATATCCATCTGTAATCATCAGGGCCTGATACCAGATATAAGCGGGCACAGGCAGCTTACCATAATTTTCATTCAGGAATTTTTTTTTGTCCTGACCTTCCGGAACCGGATTGGGCATAAATTTCAGATAATTCTCAAACCGCAGCCTGCTGAAGTTGCTATACGCGGTATCCGTTTCGCGCCAATAGGCGATATCAATACGGTCTGCCGCCATCTCACTGGAATAGGAATCGGTAACCTGTTGCTGGCAGGCACGCCACCAATGACCCAATTCATGGATGAAGATCCAGCGGTGGGCGCTGGACTCAAAATAATCCTCACCGGAATAACCAAATCTTTTTCCGGCTCTTGTGAACAGTTCTTTGTCGGCCGCCGGCAGTGTTGTCCAATCACTTGTATGTAACGTATTGGTTGAATCATTATAATTCCCGAATGAAGGCGGGTTATCCATGATAATCTCCGGCGGATTCAGTCTGAGATGATATCCCATCACTTCAATCTTGTGGATGAAATCATTTCGCAGGGCGGTCAGTTTATTTTTTACCGAATCGCTATTTGTCTGGGCGGTCAAATTCATTGAAGCAACCATAACCAACAAGCATAGTAAAATGTGCCTGGGATAGTAAATACATTTCATGTTAAAAGGTTTTCATCAAGATAGCCGATTTTATGAATTGCCCATTCCTGTACGGCGACGTTGGCATCTGATTAACAAAGAGGTGACTGAATGCGGATAATCCGGCGGATTCTGGCGAGCTGATCCTCACTAAACATATTGTTGACTGGTAGTTGGTGAGTTATGAGTTAAATGAGAATTATGATCCGAACTGTAAGAATCATCAATTATCCTTTTATCAAGCCAATTTTTGTTCCCTGACCGATTACAGACTGAATATTAATTTGATAGTGAATCTGTTTGGCCCTATAACGCATATTTTTTAGCCCATTTCCTTCCGAAGGAATGTTTGTGTCAAACCCCTTTCCGTCATCATAGATTGTTAATTCTGTTTTATTATTTATTACCATTATCCTTACCTCTATCTTTTTACAGTTCGAGTATTTTATACTATTATTAATACTTTCTTTAACAATCATCAGCAGGTTTCTTTTTTCAGTTTTAGAAAGCACGCGATCTTCTACTCCACCCTCGATTAAAAAATTAAGTTCTATACTGTGGGCGATTGATGCGGGTAAAACAGATTTTTTGACCCTTTCAAAAAAATCTTTGATATTATCCTTAGTATCGTCAAGCACCCAGATCATATCCCGCAACCCGGAAGTGGCTATGGAAAGCGAGACTTCTATCTGGTCGAGGTAGCTTTTATTGTTGGCATCTCTCTTGGCGATGTGGGTCAATACTTTCACCGTATTAAGGGTACTACCAAGATCATCGTGAAGGTCGTTGGCAATCTCCCTCCTGATTTGCTGCTGTCTTTTTAACTGCGCAACACGAAACTTGTAAAAACCAAAAAAAACAGAGACCATGCCTGCAATTACCAACAACTTAAACCATAGTGTCTGATACCACTTAGGCTGAAATCTAAGTGTCAGTTCAAGAGGTTGTTTCGTCCAAATGGAATCCTCATTGGCAGCCCTGACCTGAAGTGTATAATTACCAGGGCTAATTCCAATCAGGTTGATAAAGTTTTGCGTGCCTAGTTGAATCCAGTCAGTATTTAATTCATTTATTTTATACGAATAGATAGTTCTTGCCGGGTTAGAATAGTTTAATCCAGCAAACGAAATGTTCGTTTGATAAATCGAATTTGGAATATTCAATGTTGAAAGCATTAGATCTGTTGTATCGCTCGCTCCTTCCCTGCTCATGAGTGTAATCTTTACGAAATATAGTTTTGGTGGGACTGAGTTTAACTTAAACCGATCGGGACGTATAATCGTAAATCCATTTACTCCTCCTGCATATATTGATCCGTTATAATTGAAACCGCAAAACTGTTCAAATGCATTTGAATGCAACCCGTCCGACTCATAGTAATTTTTAATATTATTCGAATTCACGTTTATAGCACCGAGCCCATTATTCGTAGTAACCAGCAGCAAGCTATCATTATCGGAAAAGATTCTATATACGCCATTATTGCAAAGACCTTGCTTTTCGCCGATAATCCGCTTTAACTGCATATTTTTTGTCAACTCAAGTATACCCATTCCATAGGCCGCAACCCAATAACTGTTTGTGGTTTCACACATGTCGAATAATATGCTACAATTTGTCTTTGTACCCGGAACGTTTAAGTGGAAAACTTCGCAGGATGCATCTATAGGATTAAACCGGCAAATCGAACTGACGGACAGCACCCAAAGATTGCCATTTCGATCCTTATACAATTCATTGATAATACCATCATCAAGTTTTAGCTGGCTATTACCGTCATTATAGATTTTGAGGGTTTTTTGAGACCTGTTCCAAACATACAGTCCTTTGTGTAATTCGCTGGCAAATACTGTAATAGAATCGTTAAAAGACAATAAACTACACAATAGATCATTTTGCAGGGGTACGAGTACAGGATATTCGACACCAACTGGAACCAACTGGTTGTCCACTCGTATGAATGTGCCCCGGCTATTAGACACAAGCAATTTGTCTCTGCTAATTTCCCTGACGAGATAACAGGACCCTCCTTCATCTATATTAGATATCGAGTATTGCTTTGTGTTTATTTGGTATAAACCATTTGCGGCACCACAATAAACAATGGAATCATTTGCGGTGAATAACGAAAAGGCATGTTGAATTTTGACTGATGAACTCCAGGATTTATAGTATCTGCTGAAAGGTTGGATAACCGCCATAAAATAAGCCAACCCCTCCTGTGTTCCAAGCCAAATATTGTTGCCGGCATCTACATACAATGAATACACAACTGTTTGCCATGTATCGCTTTTTCCTGGACTTTCTGAGATTTTTATCAGGCGCCTGTCAGCTAAATCAAAACGATGCAATCCCTGAATATCCGAAAACCATATGTTTCCAAATTTATCAAAGGCACAGCTGAAGACTTCTGCTTCCGAAGGAAAATAAACGTTTGCCGAATTTCCCACATTACCAGACAATGAATTCAATTCAAAGAATCGAATTCCCCAATTAGTAGCCAATGCTATTTTGTTATCTTCTGAAATACTAATATTCCAAAAAATCAATGACTTCTTATTTCCATACAGATTTAGTGCTTTTTCAGGCACTATATCGAGGAATGTCCCATCTTTACCATTGAAAATAAAAATGCCTTGGCCATCGCAACAAACCCATACATGACCCTTCGAATCACTTTTTAATTTTCCGACCCGCATTTGATTACTTTTCAAAATCCGACAGTTTAAAGTCAGAAAGCGGTGGGTGTTCAAATTGTACCCATATAAACCGTTATAAGTTCCAATCCACAAAATATTACTTACTACACAAAGAGCATGTATCCATTGATTATTGAAAGACAGGTTAATTGTATCCTTCGCTGATAATGGCTCTATAATATGTTTTAAAGTACTGATGGAATTAATGCCATTGTACGAAGTTGTAACCCAAAGAAGATTTCTTTCTGGATCTTCCGCAACATCCATTACGTTTTTACCATTGAGTCGATATTTCTGGTCTGCCTCATTGTTAAATACCAGAAACTTATTGCCGTCAAAACAATTCAGGCCATCCTGTGTTCCCACCCAGACAAAACCATATTTATCCTGCGTTATCTTAATGATGTTATAGCTGCTGAGTCCATCATTTTGATTAAATTTATGAAAGGGATAGAAGTTCTCCACCTGTCCGAAAACGATATTTCCTAAGTTGGAAATTAAAGATATTGCCAATGCAAGAGGAAGAGACCTTGACATAAGTATTGATATCAGTAATAAAAATACGTAAATGTATAAGTGGACGGTTATTTATCTAATCAACTGTACCGATGAGCAGGCCCAAATGACTGCTTTGGAAGACATGTTTGCCCAAATATTTAAATATAGAATTCCGGCAGAAGTTGCCGTGGTGATCTGCATGAATATAACTGTTAAATATATGCCGTCTATTGATCCAAAGTATAAGATCAGACAAGGAGTAAACCCAATATCTTCGACAACCGTATTTTATAAAGTATCTGCCCTTAAAAATCCAAACGGAAACGTTTATAATGAACTTGTTTCTATTGCTGATGAGAATCCGCAATTTAATTATACAAAGGAAAATGTTCAGACTTATTTCGAGGACATAGTCATCAAAAAAGGTTACAGTGGAGAATCGAATATGTTGTTAACCTGGGGACACGGCGCTTCATTTGGATTATTTTTAGGCTCAGGTTTGCCCGATGGTGATGAAAAGTTTGATATGCTTTCTATAGATGACTTGAAAGATGCAATATTGGCGTCATTCGGAAATAATAAGCAACAAAAAATAAATCTAGTTGTAATGATGAACTGCTTTATGCAATTCTTCGACACCTGCTTTGCATTACGTCAGTCAAATGTCGATTTTTTAGTAGCTTCTGCCAGTGGGGCCTATTTTTCAGGATATAATTACGCGGTTATCTTTTCAACATTGTTCAATAACCCCAATATCCAACCAGAGGCTTTAGCAATATTGGCAACAAATTCTATTGACCATTCTATGCAAGATGCCACTTTTTTTACTTCGAATTTGTCTTTTTGCGAAAAAATGGCTGACAGTATGGGGAGACTCGGAGAAGCATTAAGGAAGGAATTGCCAAAACAATTAGTGAAAATAAAACGTGCAAGAGACGCTTGTGATGACATAAACGTTCTTTATAATATTTTAGATTTTTTTCGCTTAACATTATCAATTAGGCAGCAATTCGGTGACAACTGGCAAAAGACTTTGATAGATGAAATTATGACTCTCCGGAATCAGATGCTGCTGGCTACTTATATAGGATCAAATCTCCAGAGACAACAAATTCCCATATACCCATTGGGTTACCTGACCTGCTTCCCGCCCCAGGGAGGAAGGACAATGAAATTTTATAAGACTTTTATTGATCCCCAATCACCTTTGGCTAGCGGGTTTTCGAAATCAAATCAATGGGCAATTTTCACAGCCGCATTTGTAAACTCCGTACCTTAAAAGCTAGGTAAGTTTGATTTTAAATTTCATCCAAATTCTTGTATCGCTGTCACTCAAACATGGCTGGGCCATTATTACAATAGATGTATCAGGACTTATGTCTACTGGATGATCTTGCAATTCAAAAATACGCATAATAAACTTCTGATGTTCAGAGTATCTGTCAGTGGTGGGTACTTTTGAATGAATTATTAGTTCTAAATTAATTTCAGCATTCCCATTGGCATCAGGCTCGCCGATGGTAGCGAGAACAATTTTTGGACTGGAATTTAATTTATAGATTCGGTTAAATTTTAAGTTATCGCCAAGTGCACCTGGACCACCTGGTACCTTTGAACCACCAACAAGATTCTTTTCTATAGAAGTTACTCCACTGGCCTTAGAAATATTCATTGAAATCGTAAATGTCACAGGGCCCTTATCTACTTCGGCGGACATCCTAATTTGGGTTATCTGTAATTCGGAATTAATTTTTGGCATAAAAAGTATTTAAGTGTGAGAAATATTATTTATCAGTTAAGTTGAACAAGGTTTTGCCTGACAGCTTCCAGTGCCATTCCAACTCTGCTCTGCACATTGAGTTTATCAAATAAAGACTCGCGATACCCGTCAATAGTCCTTTCAGCAAGATGCATTTGAGAAGCGATCTGTTTATAAGTTAGGTCGCTGCATGCAAGACGTAAAAACTCTATCTCCCTTCCTGACAGTTCGGTTGTCTCTTTCTTTTCCGAATGAATAATTAATCTTCTATAATTTAAATTACAGGCATCGGCGTTATAGTAGCCCTTATTATAGATTTCAAGTAATGCTTTTTCCAGTTCGTCCGGGTGAATATCCTTTAATAAATATGCACAGCAACCGGCCTTTATCATTTCAATTATTGTCGCGTCGTCATCTTTCATGGATAATGCCACAACCCTTATGGTAGGGAATTTTTCGAAAATGGCCCGCGCTGTTGCAGGGCCGTCTAATATTGGCATGTTCACATCTACTAAAAGGATCTCAGGATAATTTCCAAGGGCCTGTATCCTATTTATAAGCTCCTCACCATTCAACGCATCTACTATAACATCAAATTGGGGGAATGTATTTATCAATGTTCCAAGTGACTTCAGGAACAATTGCTGATCATCTGCGATGCCCAAGGTAATTTTCATTAGTTCGTATTGTTTCTTTTCCCTTGCAATATTGAATACTCAGAGTTGACCAGCCTACGGGAAATTTCCCGTATTAAAAAGTGAAATGTCCCCTAAAGATCGCCTTTCCAGAAATCTAGCTTAGCAGAATAACAAATTTAATAAACCAAAATCATTTCTAAGGCAGACTATAACAATTCCAGTTTAATTCGACCAATTGGGCTAATGGTTAACCCTTAGATCGAATTACAACGAATAAATTATAGCAGTTCCCTTAAAAATAACCGGTAAGCCGAAAACGGATATAGAGTAGGCAAATAAAATTAATATCATGCCAGCAGTACAAGCCAAGGTAACCATGCAGAACGGAACCGGACTCGGGTTATTCATTAAAGTAGAAGGAAACGTTTACCATTTTTCAAAATCTGAAACTCAAACTCTGAATCTGGGTCCAGGCGATTACATTTCCACAATCGGGGGAAACGAGCCCTCAACGGCAAGTGTAATCATTCAGTTTATCGAAAATGGCAAAGTGTTGGCCAAACAATCCTTTTCTACTCCGGTATTCTTCGGATATATCCCCTTCACTGTAAACTAACTATCATGAAGTTAATAAAATTCGCACTATTGATTTTACTGAATGCCTTGCTATGTTCTACACTGAAGGCTCAAATCAATGAAACTAAATTGTTGAAAAGGACTGACACACTACGTAGCGCAGAACTTACCTCGTTTAAAACAAATCAATTGGCAGAAGTATTGCAGGCAAGTATCAATAACGGAATCATCAGTAGTACTAACTCTAACCTGAACGTCAAAACGACTATATATGGTATCAGAAAAATTCTTGACTCATCGGTTCAGGTTGATACAAACTATAGAAACCAAACTTTTAATAGAAATTTTGAAGTGGGACTCGGATTAAATATTACCAGCTCAAATAGTTCTATTAGCGGATTTTCTACATCACTTAAATATGCGATCATTAATAATCGTGATCTGAGCATTTACACTTCCAAAAAGCTGAAATCGAAAATCTCGGATTTGGACATGAGAATATACAGCCTCGTTAAAATGGATACGTTGGCAGAAGTAATCGAAAAAGCACATAGAGAAGGAAAATTGAATAACCAGGACTACACGGTAATCACAGACGCTCTGCGTAATTTTACAAATTCTCAAAGCGACGGTTCCGTTTCTCCACAAAAGGCTACAGCCACTCTCAAAAGCGCATTGCTGCCTTTTATCTCTTCAGAAAAATTCTATATCGATACAGCTTTCTTTTCATATGCTTTAGTACAACGCGTGATATTTGATTCGCTAAGTAATGCGATCGTACAACAGATTAAAAAAGGATCCCTCCTGACTCTCAGTTTTAACAGCAATTACCAAAATAAATCCTGGGACAGCCTGACTTATAAACTTGAATATATAAAGGGCCTGGGCTGGCAGAAGGATTCCTCAAAACCTTGGGATATATACGTTGGCGCATTTTACAGTATGAAACAAGATACTATTTCAAAACAGGCTCTAAAAAGAGAGGTGATCACTGGTAAATTAGGGCTAAATAAGGTACTTGCAACGAAAAGTGATGGCAGTTCTTTTTTAGAAGTACTTGGCGCAGCCGAATATGACTACATCTCAAAAGGACTCTATCCGTCGGAAAAAACTTCTACTCTAGTGGCGGATTTCACTTTTACGATCCGACTCGCCAAATCCATTTTTTTGCCTTTTGAATTGAAATACGATCCGAAAAACGGAAATCTCTTCGGCTTTCTTAGTGTAAAATGGGATTTTTTGAGGACCTCGGATAAAAACAACAAGTAAAAATAAAATATCTGTTCAAAAACAGAATTCTAGTTAGAAACCCGATCGTCTAAAACGAAATATTACATTATTCAAATATTAAATCGATGAAAATCGCAACATCAATCATTTTTGGCGCCTGCATCATTTTGTTTTTAGTTATGGCGAAAAAGACATTTGACTCATATTATCTTAAAGATGATAAAATAGATGCCGACGATGTATTCAATGAATACCTAAGCGACAAAAATGAGCAAAATCAGAATTTACAGTCTCAAAACGCCGCACTGGATGATTTCAAGCAGAATCTGATAAACTGCAAAGCTGTAGTTGATTCCATTAGTCTGCCAAAGCTACGGTTTGTCAGTCATGGAGATACATTGATTACGCTAAGGACCGCCGTTAATGAGATTATTTCCTCTGAATTCAGAATCCGAAGCTTTTTGGTGGACAGTGCATCTAACCAAACCATTTTAAAATCAGCTGACCGGATTAAAAACTCCCTTGCTAATGAATTTTATTCTTATGAAAGTATATTATACTCATCCCCGATTCGCTTTACAAATTATGGTGAAATGGTCGTTATGCTGTCAGATGAAAAAACGTTTGGAAATCATAAGTTAAACGTCTCAAATGTAATCTCACAGCAAATAACATCACTTACTGCCGTCAGGGCTAATTACAAATTGCTAACGGAAGATTTGAGCAATAAAATAAAGAATGTAAAAGAGACTCAAAAGAATGCTACGGAAAATACAAGAGACAGGTTACTTATTACCATGGTAATTCCCATTTTTGCTGTAATCCTGGCTATCATTATTTTCATACCCTATTTTCTGAGAAACCAGCAACAAATGTTTGATAAAATACTCGATGATAAAATCCTTATACAAGTATTTACCATCTTTATCCTGGTTATATCAATTCTGCTGCTTGGAATAGGAGGCAAATTAAGTGGCGAAACCCTTGGTACATTATTAGGTGGCATATCCGTTTATGTACTTCAAAAATCGCTTGATCCAAAAAATGTAATCCCGGGTAACCAAGTGACTACGAATAATCCGCCTCCTAAACAATAATATATTTAAATCTAACATGCATTAAGGTTAATGATTAAGAAGCACAACTACATGCTATCCATGTTTTTGTAACTCTAATTAGTTTTGATAACTTAGATTTCGCTTTAAAATTTATACCGGCTATTAAACCTTAACACCAACTATCATTTTATGGCAGCAAAATCCGAATCTTCAACTTACTGGGATTTTCTGAAAAACGCCATCTTGCTAACTGGTATACTTCTGTTTTTTATTGGTTGGATTTATCTTCATTTTTATTTTTTAAATTTCGGTGTTTCGTTACTTAATATAAACATCGAGATAACTTCCTATTACGTATACGGATTCAGCGTCCTCCTGCATCCGTTGGCGGCCAGTTTGACCGCTTTATATTTTATTACGTTCGCCGGACTCTTCTTCTATGCAAGAAAATTGAAATTTTATTATCTCGTTATAACACTCATGATAGTTTCATTCTTTCCCGTTTA
>Ga0206903_10344_pt1 | contig 11520 bp, 7 predicted proteins | sample Alteio_BWOrgHeat_45_FD_152959 | JGI IMG/M metagenome (GOLD analysis project Ga0206903, IMG submission 152959) | Enriched cells from forest soil in Barre Woods Harvard Forest LTER site, Petersham, Massachusetts, United States -... | ecosystem: Environmental > Terrestrial > Soil > Temperate forest >... | reverse complement strand
GGCGAAAGACGTTTCGTTAGTCTGCACGAGATTATCGGGATTCACCTTGCTCTGCTTTTTCCCGGAATGGAAATTCTGGATGTGATGATGTTTCGAGTCACTCGCAATGCCGACGTGGAAAGAGACGAAGAAGATGCCGAAGATCTGCTGGAAATGGTGGCGGAGGAATTGCGCGAGCGGCTGTTTGCTCGGGTGGTGCGGTTGGAACATGGGCCTAAGCCCAATGCGCGCATTGTGCAGATCCTAAAAGAAGAGCTGGAGATCTTAGACGACGATATTTATGAGCTTCCGTTATGGCTGGAATATTATTGCCTCGGCACTTTCGCCTCGGTGGATCGACCGAAACTTAAATTTCCTCCGCTAATCCCGGTGATTCCTCCGGCGCTCTCTGATCCCGAGGCAAATGTCTTTGACGTGATCCGCGCAGGGGATGTTTTGGTTCATCACCCGTTTGAAAGTTTTAGCGGCAGTGTAGAAAGGTTCATTCGCTCGGCAGCGACCGATCCCAAAGTGATCGCGATTAAGATGACACTTTATCGCACCGGAGAAGACAGCCCGTTTATTCCTTTGCTTATCCGTGCGGCGGAAGAAGGAAAGCAGGTTGCCTGCCTGGTCGAGCTCAAAGCGCGCTTTGACGAGGAACGTAATATCCACGTGGCGCAGCTTTTGGAAAAGGCGGGCGTTCATGTGGTGTACGGGATCGTAGGGCTTAAGACTCATTGCAAAGTGGCGCTGGTGGTGCGGCAGGAGGGAAATGGGGTTCGCTCTTATGCCCACTTAGGGACTGGAAATTATCATGCGCAAACGTCTCTAGTTTACACTGACCTGGGACTATTCACCGCCAAGCCGGAGATCGCGGAAGACGTGGTTCATTTGTTTCACTACCTCACTGGAAGATCGATGCGGTGGTACTACCGAAAGCTCCTGGTGGCTCCCATCGACATGAAAGCCAGCTTTATCCGCATGATCGAGCGGGAGATTTTCCGTAAACGCGAGACCGGTCACGGACATATCGTCGCCAAAATGAATAGCTTGGAAGATCAGGAGATGATCGAGGCGCTTTACGCGGCGTCTCGAGCCGGAGTTAACATTGAATTGATCGTTAGAGGCTTTTGCTGCTTGCGGCCTGGAGTTCCGGAGCTAAGCGAAAATATTCAGGTCATCTCCGTCGTAGGTCGGTTTTTAGAACATTCGCGTATTTTTTACTTTCGCAACGGCGCCGCGGAGGAAGAAAAGGGTGAGTTCTTTATTGGCTCGGCCGATTGGATGTACCGGAATTTAAATAGCCGAGTGGAAGCCGTGGTCCCCATCGAGGATCCGACGCTGAAGCATCGCTGTTGGGAGATCTTGACCACGGTGTGGAAAGACCCTCGTCAAGCTTGGGAAATGCAGTCCGATGGTTCCTACCGCCAGAGGGGAACTCTCGTTACCGAAGACAGTTTGGGGTCGCAGAATATTTTTCTGGCCCAGGCCCGCGAGCGCGACCGCAATAAATCAGCTCTAGTTGGGGCGTTGCCGGGAATGGAGAGTCTCCCAGAACAAATTCCCCTGATGACCTTTGGCGAGACCCCGACTCCGAAACGTCGCGCTCGTCCAAAACGAGTACCCAAGTCTTAGGCGAGGGTGGCCTCGGCTGGAGTAGAAACTTTGCGTCGGCGGATGAGCCTTCGTGAGAGATGTTCGTCTTCGCGTTCGGCGAGCAATTCGCCCCAGGGACGAAGGGAAGGGGAGACGCTGAGTGCGATACGTAGAACGCCTAAAATAGGTACGCTCAAGAACATTCCCCAAACTCCCCAAAGCAGACCTCCGGCGAAGAGTCCGAGAAAACTGGCAAGCGCGTTGATATTCACTTTGCTTCCCACGAATTTAGGCGAGAGGTACTCGCCTTCGACTAAATGGATGGCAAAAAGAACACCCAGCAGGATAATCACCGATACGGCGGAATGCCCGGTCGCCAGTGCCACGATCAAAACCGGGACTAAACTAATAATAAAACCAATTTCCGGAACTAAGGTCATCACTCCTACGAAAAGTCCCAGTAATAGACTGTAGCTCACGCCAAAGAGTCTTACCGCGATTGCGCTAGCGATTCCGATCCCCACGACGATAACCAGGCGAGCGATGAGAAATTGTTCGATCAAGGTCACGACGGCTTCCAACATATTGGCACTTTGAATCGTCTCAAATTGAGCCAGGATCTTTTCCCCCGACTTGGCTAAGTGTTGGCGGGAGGCCAGCATCACGACAGCGAAGATGAGAATAAGCACGACCTGAGATCCCGTCTCAAAAAACGTCTTTAATCCCACTAGCACGATAGAAATCCCTTCTCCTGCCCGGCTGGTCAGTTTTTCAATCAAGGAAGGCACACTGACGAAAAGGTGGTAACGCTGGGCCACTGGACTATTGGAAAAGTGGGCTAGTTCCCGGGCGAAAGCCGCATTGATCTTAGGATAGTCGGCGACTAGCGACTGAATTTCCATGATGACAAAGTAGACTAGCGCGAGAAAGGGAAGAATCAGTAGGACAGAGCTCAGGATTACCGCTAGCCATTCGGGACAATGGCGACGTCGCAGCAGTCGTACCAGCGGATTCATTAAGAACGCCAGCAGGGCCGAGAGGCAAACCGGAACCAAAAATTGTTTTGCTGCGGCGATTCCCCATAACACGACCACTAAGAGAGCGATGACCAATAGACCGATGGGAAAATTGTCTGTCGGCTGGGTAGCCAGAGTTCTGGATTGTTTCATGGGCTTATCCTTTTTGCTAAGACGCTCACCAAGACGCGCTTGATTTTCTGGTCGCGTCCGACGGCGTTCCACGCTTATCACGAATTCCCTTTTGGCCAAAGCAAACCCTATGCCCAGAGTTTTTCCGTCGATAGGCAGACTCATCCCCGGTTTTCAGCGACAAAAACTGTCGTTCGGGCAAAGTACCTCGTTGCCCCGACAATTTGCCCGAGTTCGCTAAGCAGCGATGCCATCCGGACTCTGCTCTTGGGCGGCATGGATGTTGCACAATCTCAGTTACCAATAAAGCGAACCGAAGGCTTCGCCCTTTGAAAGGGTGAGAGGCTGCAAAAGGAGGATCCGATGAAACGAATCTTAAGTCTGGGGTTTTTAGCGACGGTATTTTTAGCAGGAGGATGCTCTTCCAAGACTGTCGTGGAAGAGCCTGTTGCGGTGCAACCTGAACCGGCTCAAATCCATGAGACGGTTGCCGTCGCAACTCCCTCGCGAGTTGTGGACGTGCAACCCGTCGCCAGTGTTCCGCACCGTCACCACCCGCGCCATCTTCACCACCGCCACCACCGGCCGCATCATGTAGCCGTGATGCATCACAGAACTCGCCACGTAGCGGTGATCGAAAATGCGGCGCGTGGAACCAGTTCGGGGAGAACCGTGACAGAGAACTGCACGACGGCTACTACCGTGGTGAAGCCTATGGAAGAGGAAGTCATCCTGGTGACCTTGGTAGCCCAACCCGAAGAGTCAAAGAGTGCTTATCTGAGCCGAGTTAACCATGAGCTGAATCGTTTGGACGATCGGGGTGAGGAGTTGCGACATACCGGAGATGTGGCCCGGGTAGATGCGTTTGACCAGCGATTGTCGGAAGCCCGTCGCGATTTAAAGCGCTTATACTGGTCGACCGGAACGAACTGGCAGCAGTATACCCCGCGGATGGATGCCGATGTAAAAGCTGCCTGGGCGACGGCTCCGCACCGAGCCATCGCGCGCTAAGCGGCATGCGATTCTCGTGATTTTGGAGAGGCTAAGCGCTCGCCGAGATCCTGCCCATCCTATGGTTTGCTTCGCCCTCTCTTCTGTCGGAAGCGGCAGAGAGAGGGCTGGCGGACCCCAATTCAAGGACCAAAGAGAGTGGCCATTCCTTCTTTGGATTGAAAAATCAATCCGTGATCGTGGCCCACTCCAGGCACTGTAACTCGATGATGTTTGGAGCTTGGATAATAATTTTCGAGGTAATGAAAATAAGCTTGGCCGCGTTCCCAACGATTTCTGCCTTGAAGCATTGCCGCGCAACTTTCATCTAATCCATCTTCCAGCGTGTCCTGCTCCCCGAGCAAGAAGCTGACTTCAGACATCGCAAATTGCGTCACTAATTCTGGAACGCTGAGGCGGTTCATATAGGCATTACGGTGAGCCATCCCATAGTGATAGTCATCGAAGTCAGGGCAATCTGCTGCGTTCGGCGCGGAAAACTCATTAACCGAACCTGAGAGCGGACGCCGGGAATCTAAGTAAAGATAGGTCGACGGGTTAGCGATAATAAAGTGTTTCCGAATTCCGGGAAAGTCACGGCTCGCATTCCCCACCGCATAACGGCTGAGAAACTGCCCTCCGGCGGAGTGTCCGATAAGGGTGAGAGATTTTAATCGGGGAAAATTTGGGTTGTTGGCTAAACGTTCGAGGAGAATATCGATCACCGCGAAGGAACTCACGCCCGCGGGATCTTTACTCGTCGGATCTTTGCTCTTTGGCGTGCTCAGATCTCCCCATTTCCAATGATGATCCGGGGACGAATCCCAGTAAAGCTGATTTCCCGGGCCCCCCGCCGGCGCGTCGGGAAACTGTGGCGCGAGCACCAGGGTGTTATCTAGCTTACCTGCCAGCTCCGCGGCCTTAACCATGCTTACGAAATAGTCGTCGGCATCGAGCAGAATACCATGGATGACGATGACTGCCCGTTCGATGTTCGGATGGGAAACGTCTAAGGGATCGGTAGCGTAGAGGGGAATCTGCGAACCAGAGTTGGGGCCTGAGAACGGGAGAGACTGGCGACAACTCGCGGCTTGCTGGGTGTTTACCGGCAGGCAGCGGTCACTAGCCTGCAAGGGGGCGACTGCGACGAAAAGCCAAAGGAAGTGGTAGCCAAAGCTAGCGTGGGCTCGTCGACAGGTCGACGCACTAAGACGTAAGCGCATGAATTTTCCCTCCATCCCCGGGGTCGAGAGAATCGTAACTGAGACTGAACGGAGCGCCAATCAGAATCCAAGATTGAGTCGCGTAATCTTTTTCCTGGGGAAACTTCTTCAGTTACACTGTAAGAGTATGCGCTACTTCCCCCATCCCGACCGAACGGCATTTTTTCCCGGATCCCGATTTTCGCTTTTCCTCTTCCTGGTTTTAGGAACGGGGCTAGCAGGGTGTCACTCGGGGGTTCGCGAGGGAGGAGGGCCAGCATGGGTCCATCAACCCAGTCGCACCGTCGACAATGGCTACATCGTTTATCTCGGTACCGGCGAAGATCGGCTACTAGAGCGGGCGAGCTTCAAAGCAGAATCTGAAGCGATAGGAGATTTAGCCAACGAATGTTCTTTTCCTCCCAAAGGCGCTCGGATTGAAGATCATTACGACGAGCCGTTACCGGATGGCGGACATCGCGCTTACGCCAAATTAGCAGTGGTATTTGAAGAATGTGAAGAGGCGAAGCGGGCAAGCGATCCGTCGGCGATTCGAGCAGCGGCCAGTGTCCAAATGGCCGCTCAGCTAAAACAGTACCAACAGCTGATTCAGGAGCCTGATCCGGGAGCTCCCGGTATGGTAAAAAATGACTTGGCAACTGCTTCGAACCCTGCGGCTTCCTCCGGCGGGGAAACGGGAGTGCGGGGGGAGGAGGGTTGGCACGGGCCAGTGCCTTTCTTGGTCTATCGTCAGCAGCTGGCCTACTTAAAACAGCAGGTGATTTTATCGCCCCCTGGAAATTACCCGCCCAACTCGGCGGCCACGACTCAGTTTGTCCAAACCGTGAGGCCAGCGACGACCTCCATTCAAAATTTTGAAATGAGTCATCCCGAAATGACCAAGACGACGACCACCTGGTCGCGATATCCAGGAAAACCGCGAGCCTTAGCCCCACGGTTTTCCAATAGCAGCGGCTCGACGCATCTTCAGTCCACGCCGGCTTTCCGTCGAGGGAACGCCGGTTCCCGTTTTCGCGGCGGTTACGGACGCCGGCGGCGACGCCATTAGTAGAGAGCAAAATCTCTTTCGATTAATCAACGTAAGCCATTGCTAAGGCCTCAAAACTCCGATACAACGCGTCGCATCGCATTTTTATCTGAAATGAGGCAATGGATGAATCTTACCGCTCACCGTTTGATGCTTTTGGCTTTATGCTTTTCTTGGACCTTGGGCGCCGCCCAGACTCCTTTATATGAGACAGGTAATCGAATCCATTCGGGGCCGACCGGGGATTATTACCTAGATACTATCCAACCCATCCTCTCCAGCCGCTGCGTCGCCTGCCATGGGTGTTACGAAGCCCCTTGCCAATTGAACTTGCAATCTTATGAGGGGATACGCCGTGGGTTTAATCCCGAGCCTATCTATGCCTCGATTCGCCTGAGGGAGGTCAAGCCAACCCGTCTTATCGATGCTAAGTCGGTATCCGAGTGGCGGACCAAAGGATTCCTTCCCGTCGTTTCCTCAGCCGGCGATGAGCCCGAAGACGAGAGCGAAGATCCTCGTTACTCGGTGCTTTATTGGCTGTTAAACCAATCGGAAACCAAGAATTTTCCCTCTAATCTTAGCCGTGCCACTGGTGGGTTTGCGGTGAATGCGCTGAAGCCTTTGCAGAAGACCATTGATGAGGAGGCGAAACATCAATGTATCGCCAGTGCAAAGCAATTTAACCAGACCTTTCGCTACCACGCCAAGAATCCCTGGCAGGTCATGTATGTGGGTGATTTTCTACAGGCGAACCCCAACGCCGGAATGCCATTCGGATTGCCCGGTCTTAAAGGCGATCAAACCGATGCGCAGGGAATCGATAATCAGGCCCGCTTAATGAATTGGATTAAGGACGGAGCCAAGGGCCCAGATCGCAATATTGCGCAAAAACTAGAAATCCCCACCCATCCGAAGGTGATCGCCGCTTGGGAGGATTTTTTCAACGGCAGTTCTACCCAGGCTCAGCAAACCGCCCGTTACATCTACGAGCACGTATATACTGCGACATTGTATTTCGAAGAAAACCCGGGGGAATATTTCGAGCTGGTCCGATCCCGCACCTTGTCTCCCCAACCCGTCGACCAAATTGTGACTCCGTTGCCCTACAGCGATCCCGGGGTCTCGATAGTTCATTATCGACTGAAAAAGATCACCCGCGCTATCGCACAAAAGACCCAGTTGGTTTGGCATTTAAATGACGCTCGACTTTCCCACTTGAAGGATCTTTTCCTGGCACAGAACTGGGGAAAAAATGCCATTCCGGCGCCGAGCTACCAGACGCCCAATCCTTTCATTAATTTCGACTCCATTCCGGCGGCGATTCGCTATCAATTCTTGCGAGAGAATTCGAAAATCATCGTCGCCGCGATGACTCAAGGCTCGGTTTGCGTGGGTTCCACTGCTACCTATGCCATTAGTGATCATTTCTGGGCGTGGTTTCTTCGTCCGGAGATCGATCCGTCGGTGCAGACTCCCCATTTAGGATTTCAAAATATTAACGAGCTCACCACCGCCGAACTGGATTGGAAGCCCAAAAACAAGTTCGAGCGGCTAATGGTTCAGCGGTTAAGTCGTCTCAAAGATAAAGACCCGAAAATCATCGCGAAGGTCGTGACCGATTTCATCTCTCTCACCAAAATGAAACTGGATCCCGAAGCGCAATCCTATGCGCAAAACTTACTGATTCAGCTGCAGCAATATGGCATGAGTGGAGAAGAATTGGGCGCGGCTCTCTTTCATCTGGCTCGCACCTCTAAAGCCAATCACGACTATCAGAAGGCCTTTGAAAAGCAATTGCGTCTGTTACTCAACGCTCACCAGCGAAATTATCTCCAGATCACCGATCTCTGGAAGGGAGATGGGGACTCCAGTTACCCTCAGGGGAATCCGAATGCTTGGTTAAATATCACCCGACATGAGCGGAGTGCTTCCGTCCAATTCGGCGAAGAAGGCGGCTTACCGCAAAGCATTTGGGTAATGAGTTTTTCGAATTTCGAGCGGCTATATTACAACCTGGTGGCAAATTTCAAAGAATGGGGATCGGTCACCCACCGGATGGCCACGTGGCGCCATATGAGTTATGTCCGACTGGAAGGCGAAGATCTGGCCATTTCCTTTCTTCCTCTGCAATACCGCAAGCAAGTCCGGGCGGTTTTTGCGCGAGGCGGGATGGCGGCCGCGATGAATAAGTTATTTCCCCTCTATAGCGCCGAAGGAATGTACAAGAAGGAACCCAGGCTAAGGATCTGGCCCTGGGATTTGCCGGCACGAACCTCTCCCTATTTCTGTCCCACCAGTCATCGGGACTCCCGTTATCCTTTTGGGGATGCTCAAGGATCGATCAGCTGTCTCATCCAAATCATGAAAAATTATCTAGGTCCGCTTTCGAATAAACCCTCGGCAGATGGGATTAGTGCTGAGCGATTGAAGTTTGAAGCGAGATTAGAAGGGTTATCGGGAAAGAGTCTGGCGAAAGACGGGGTGAGCTATGCCCAGTTCCTGCCTAATATTGCCTATGTCCGAGTGATGGGCACCGATGAATCGGCTTGGATCTATTCCCTCATCGTCGATCGTGGGTATCTGGCTCATAACATCATGCTGAGAGAGAAGCAGAATCGGGAACCTCGGGAAGATTCCTTGACCTACTATCGGGGATTTGTCGGGGCCTATCCCAATGTCTTCTTTGACGTGCCCCAAGGAAAGTGGAGTGATTTTCTCTCTGATCTTTCTCGAGTGCAAAGTGATGCATGGGGAGAGTGGCTAGAAGCGAAGTGGGGAATCGCCCGCAATAGTGAGCGATTCTGGCCGTTTTTTGACTGGCTCCATGCATTTAAGCTGAAGGCTAATCCGGGCATTGATCCGGTAGAGCAAGGGATCGTCGATTTAAGTCAGTACCACTTTTTTGAAGCCCCCGAGGGGCGGTAGGATCTCACGATCCGCAGTCCTGTCTAATCGCGAGTTCTGAGCCGTCGTAAATCGGGGTTTTGGCTCGCGGGTCTAAGTTGGGCGGCATCTCATTCATATCTTCGGGAGGGCCTCCGATCACCTCGTTGATCGCTCCCTCCAAGACCCCTCCCATACTGTCCAAGGTGGGTTTGGGCGTAAGCTCAGAAACTATTCTCGGATCGGTATTCAACGGGGGGCAGGCTTTGATTGGCATGGCTAGTGGTTCTCCTTCTTTCTATATAGACCCAAAATCCGAAGGGGCAAATGGGTTTGCCGCCCTTTGCTGGGCCAAACTCAACGGAGGGTTTGCTAATTGCGATGCAGCGCTCTATACCTTTGGCAATTGCTTAGGGGGAGACGAATGTTTCGAATGGGACTCATGCTTGGTGGCTTATGGGTAGGGATTTTGCTGGTTGCGGGGTGTTCCGAAGAACCTCATTCTGCGGGCGCTTTCTACCGCGTGGTTTATCAAGATGATCCCATCTTGCGCATCGATCCTGGCTTAGTGGAGGAAGCTTACGGAGCTAAGATCTACCAAGTCCCGGTTTCTGGTAAGCCCCCCAAGACGCCGGTTTCTCTCAAAGGGACTGTTCTCCACGTCGCTTTAGAGGATCAAGATTGGGTTCGGGGAGAACGCAATCCCATGATTGATTTCATGGAATTGAAGTGCCGTATTTCTGAAGAGTTTCCCGATATTCGCGATATTAGCGATAAATGGGATGAATATCGCTTCTTGCAGAAGACCACCACCACCACGACTCCGATGGAAATGCTCCGCGGATCCGATTTTCAGCCTGCACCAACTCAAGCGCAGCGGGACGCGATTGCACAGCGGGTGAAGGAAACGGCAGCCAGTTTAAAGATCACCCAGAAAAAGATTCTGGCCGACGCCGTTCGCGTCGAAATTTTACGTGGGGCCATCGAAGATCGGTTGGGGCGATCGATTTTAAAAATCCGTCTGGCCAATCATAGTGAAGGGCATTTGCCCATGACGGATGGCGACTGGATCACCCTCTACCTGAAATACGCCAGTGAAACGGCCCCGCGAGTGGAAGCGATTGCTAAAGCGCTTACCGGTTCCCAAGATCTTCAGGATAAAATTGTCGATCTTCCTCATATCTCGGGAAGGGTTTTGGAAACGTTGCTCAACTCACCCGACGAAGTCATCGCCCAAAAAATGATGAAAAAAGGGCAGGAGCTCCGGCTGCATGTTTTCGAGGGAAAAGTGATCGAGGGGGCGACCTTTCTTCGCTTTTATCACCTGGGGGAATTTGCTGCTCCTGAGCTGATCGGCGACATGGAAAATGCCATACGCACCGACTTCCTGGATCGGCTTCCGGAAAACCTAAAAAAATTCGATCATACCAGTGACGTTGCTTGGGATGAGGAAAGTCAGAGGCCGCGAATTATCGATTTTAATGACGGGATAGAATCCGGGTATTACTGGCCGGAGGAAGACTTTATTACGACCAATTTGTTGGCCCGTGCGATCACGGGCGCTTCAACCCCGGTGCTTGATCGCTTGGCTGCGTTTCAGCAAGCTAAACTCGGCCCGGCCAAATTGGGTTTGCTGAAAGGCCTGCTCGCTCGTTACCGGCCCTTTCTGGAAGGCGATGTTTTGGAAGCCTTTTGGGATCGCGTGCTGGCGAATTATCAGCAAGTCTTGCGCAGTGATCCCACTCCGGAAACGTTGGCGATCATCCTCGACCAGTTTTATCAAGCCGGTCTAAAGAAGGCGACGATTTATCACCAGTTTCTTTCCGAAGCGCAGCGCGAGGTCAAATTGGGCCCTGCAGTGGCATTGTTATGGAAAGATCGACTCAATGCGCTGGACGCCAAATTGGACACTCATCTTCAAGATCATTTCTTAATCGTTACCCAAAAGGGCACTCCGTCAACGGAGGATCCCGTGGCGTCGGCCAGCGCTTTGGCCTGGAGTACGAAACGAAAATCGATTTTCCACGCGCCGCCAGAAATCGTCTGTCCCGAGCTCCTCTCCGCCAGCATTCGAAGAATGAGCCCGTAGCATCTTGGATCTACAATGTCATGGCGAGGTCCGAAGGGCCGAGGCCATGTCACGAAAACGCGCTATCACGCTGATTCGTACTTCGATCCGATAAGATTGCTTCGGCCCTCTGGGCCTCGCAACGACAGGTAGGGCCACCGTCTTTGCGAGCGAAGAGGGCTGGGTCTCCCTCCGTCGTTGCGCGTAAAGCAGGCCGTCGTCCTTGCGCGTGAAGAGGGCTGGGTCTCCTCCCCCTGCCAGTGAATGGCCCCTTGCAGAGCCCCGCCGTCAAAGCTCACCTTGACCGTCACCGGATAGTGAAACTGATAACTTTGACTGCTGTGGAGCTCCACCTCCAGGGGATAGCGGGCTGTCTCATCGGGAGCCAACTTTACGATAATGGCATGTTCCCGCGAACCCGGAGTCGACGAGGTGATTTCGGTATCGTCGTAACTGAGCAAAAATTCAGCCGGTTCCGATCCATCTAAATTGAAATTACGTCCCGAAAGCGCCGCGAGAATGAGGTCCTTTAATTCCCCCGAGTTCCGTACCGGAGGGTGACCCAATTGATCGGCAAAGAGCAGGTGATTAAACCAATCATTC
>Ga0206903_10343_pt1 | contig 11545 bp, 7 predicted proteins | sample Alteio_BWOrgHeat_45_FD_152959 | JGI IMG/M metagenome (GOLD analysis project Ga0206903, IMG submission 152959) | Enriched cells from forest soil in Barre Woods Harvard Forest LTER site, Petersham, Massachusetts, United States -... | ecosystem: Environmental > Terrestrial > Soil > Temperate forest >... | reverse complement strand
GAGCGAACAGTTCCGGGTGTACGATCCACCGAGCCTTCCGGATCGACCGTCGTTTCCGAAGAAAGTCTATTTTGCCGGCGGAGGTTTCGGTGGCGGGCTCGCTCTGGGGCTAGCGATTCTCTACTTGATCGCTATCGGTGACAAGTCGATGCATACTGAACGCGATGTCGAACTGGCCCTCAAACTTCCGGTGCTTGCGTTAGTGCCGGTTCTCGAAGCCTTGTGTCAAGGAAAGAGCGGGGCGCCGAAGAACGAACCGAGCTTGTACGCGATCGGGACGCGTGTTTGAACGACACTGGCTTAGAGAAGGTTCGAAAGGGAGAAGATGAGTCGAATTCATGAAGCGTTAAAGAAGGCTGCGGCGGAAAGGGCGTCGCAACCGCAGACAAGCTCGGCGCAGACTTTCGTCGATTTGACGGAAGGATTCAGTCACTCTGCCGAAGCCGGGAATGAACGGGACACAACTCCGAAAAACGGGAGTGCAAAGGCGGATAAACAACCTATCGTCCGATTCGAGCAGCTCTTGAAGCGGTGCGCCCATCCAAAATGGACACCGAATCCGAGCATGAGCGTGTTCGGAGGCACCGACAACAAGAAGATTGGGGCCGAGCCTTTTCGAACTCTTCGATCGCGACTGTCTCAGATTGCTGGTACGCGCATGTTGAAGCGCATCCTCATTACTAGCAGTCTTCCCGCAGAGGGCAAGACGTTCGTCACTGCAAATCTCGCACAGTCTATTATCCGCCAGCCTGACCGTCGCGTTCTTCTGATTGACGCTGACCTCCGGGCGTCGCGACTTCATGTGGCCCTCGGGGCACCTTCCACACCCGGCTTGACTGACTATCTCCGCGGGGAAGTCGATGAGTATGCGATTATTCAAAGCGGCCCGGACGAGAATCTGTGCTTCATTCCGGGAGGCAACCAGGTATCGAATCCAAGTGAACTTATACCCAACGACAGGATGAGACACCTGCTGGACGTCGTCACGCCCATGTTTGACTTTGTGATCCTGGATTCTCCGCCGGCTACTCCAGTGCATGATCCGAGCATGTTGGCGGATTTGTGCGACGGTGTGCTATTCGTCGTGCGGGCAGGAGTTACGGAGTTCGAGGTAGCGGAGAAGGCTGTGGCCGAGTTCCGAGAGAAAAATCTGTTGGGAGTAGTACTGAACGGAGCCAAACGGGAGACGGCTTACGGGCAGTATTATAACCACTACACAGGCGGATAATGCCTGCTGTCGGGCTCAGGAGTTCAGTGACATTGTTTTGCAAACTCTCTCCTACGTAGGTACTCGAGAGAACTCCTCAGCGTCAACTCCTTTGTTCAGAAGACGCGGCCAATTTCTTCGTTCTCGCCAAGGCCGGTGATTCTCCGCGCTGCAGCAGTAAGAGAACAGGCAGCAACAAGAGCAAGCCCAGCAGGAAGAAAACAATTCCGCCATCCCGGTGAAGTGTCCCAAACAAAAAGCTCGGATCCACGTAAATCGCTAATAGAGTCAGGGTAACGATACGAATCCCGTTTTTCAGAACCATCATCAAGAATGCACACGCCAAAAAGAACAGCTTCTTCCAAAGCGAGTGCAAGCTGTAATGCACAACTGGTAGCGACAGAATGAAAAGCGCTATGGTGGAGCGGATTCCGCTACATTCCCTTGCAACTTCGATGTTGACGCGCGCCAGGTGGAAGACCAGCCCCTCTCTCAGAACAGGGACTCCGGTCAAGTTGAAGAGAACTTCAGTGATTTCTGCGGACCCCGCTTGCAACCAAGAGATGATGCGTTCCAATAGGAAATTCGGCAGAGGAACAGTGAGAAAAAGAAAAAGAAGGGAGAAGTAGGCTGATTTTACGGCAGCCTTCCCGAAGGAAAAAGCAAATCCAGCTATCCAAAGCAAAATGACGGCAAGGACATGACCTGAAAGCCGGAGATCAGGAGTCAGCATGTCTCCAGCCCAGCGCACACTAAGTACGATGATGACAGACAAGCAAAGGAAAATGCCACCGGCCGCATGGAAGGAAATGTTGTTGAAGATCGTGCGGCGTTCGATGAATAGCAGGCCGGCCGTGAGGAAGGGAATCAGTATGAGATGGGAGGCATTGTCATTCGTGAGCGATAAGCGAATGAGGGCGATCAGAGGTTTTGCAAAGAGGAGCGAACTGACCGCCATCCAAGCACTAAACAACAGCCAGCGTTTCAAAACATTATTCCGCGTGTCATCCAATGCATTTGACTCCGTTACTCTTGCACAAGTCTAAATTTCATTCACGCAAAGCCAGGAGACATCGCCTCGAGTTCGAGTATCTCCCCGAGGGCGGGCTGGCTGCCACTGGTTTGCTCCGCTGCTTACTTGCTGAATGTCTCTGCCCGCCGCGTGTAGTGCCGCTCGTAGTAATTCCGATATTCTCCCGATCGCGCATGCTCGAGCCATTCGCCGTTGGTCTGGTACCACTCGATGGTTCGGCGAATTCCGTCCTCGAAGCTCACCTCTGGCCGCCAACCTAGTTCCCGTTGAATCTTGGAGCAATCCAGGGCATAGCGTCGATCGTGACCGGGTCGGTCTTCGACGGTACGCATCAAAGAATCCGGCTTTCCGAGATGCTGCAGAATGGTTCTTACGATCTTCAGGTTAGGTTGGGGCATGCCGGCTGAAACGTTGTAGATGGAACCTGGCTTGGCCCTTTCGAGAGCCAGCGCGATGGCGCGACAATAGTCTTCCACGAAGAGCCAGTCGCGTTCCTGCAGCCCATCGCCATAGATAGGCAGCGGTTTGTCTTCCCGCGCATTCGCAATCATTAACGGAACAAGTTTTTCGGGAAACTGAAAAGGGCCATAGTTGTTGGTGCAACGCAAAACGATGGCGGAGACGCCGAAGGTGTTCGCATAGGCAGAAACAAAATGATCCGCCGAGGCCTTGCTAGCGGCGTAGGGGCTGCGGGGATCAAGCGTGGCTTCTTCATTAAAACTGACGCCGGGAGGCGCGCTTCCGTAAACTTCGTCCGTGCTTATATGCACAAATCGTGGAAGACGGAATTTCCGTGCTGCCTCCAGCAGGCAATGAGTCCCCAGGACGTTTGTTCGCAGAAAGGGAGACGCATCTTCAATGCTGCGATCCACGTGGGTTTCCGCCGCGAAATTCACCAAGGCATCTATGCCCATCCTAAAGACGTCATTCACAACTTGTGAGTCAGCAATGTCGCCACAAACAAGCGAATACCGATGATCGCTGGCAATGTCCGCAAGGCTCTCGGGATTGCCCGCATACGTCAGCTTGTCGAAATTCACAATCTCCACATCACGCTGGGATGTGAGCAGGTGCCGAATAAAATTCGACCCGATAAAGCCCGCACCACCGGTTACCAGAATCTTCACGCTGTCTCTCCCCTTTGTTCTAACCTGTCGGTCATGTCTATAATCGATGCCCGGTTCTATTCGCCGTCTCGCCCATGTCGCGGCGGTACCCCACGACCTGGGATTTTATTCGCTCCGGATTCCGCGACCATGTTCGTGGCACGAAGCAACGAATCAAACGTGCCGGCATCCGTCCACCAGCCTTCCAGGTTGCTGTGCGTAAGGGTACCTTCCCGAAGATACATATTGTTCACGTCGGTGATCTCCAGTTCATTGCGCCAGCTTGGCTTGGTTTTTCCTATCTTTGCGAACACGCTTTGATCGTAAAAATAGATGCCGGTTACGGCATACTTTGATTTCGGCTGCTTGGGTTTTTCTTCAATGTCAAGAATTTGTCCGCTAGCGATCTCAGGGCAACCGAATCTCTCCGGATCGGGAACTTCTTTCAAGATAATGTGGGCACCGCGCTCCTGTCTCTCAAAAGTCTGTTTCGATGCAATGATGTTGTTTTCGATGATGTTGTCGCCGAGGACGACGCAGATCTTTTCCCCTTCGACAAAGGGTTCCGCGAGACGTAGGGCATCGGCGATGCCGCCCTCGCCTTCCTGATACGTGTAGTGAACACGATGCAGATCAAAATCCTTGCCGTTGGACAGCAATCGCAGGAAATCGCCAGAATTCTGCCCCCCGGTGACAATGATGATGTCTTTAATGCCCGCGTCCACGAGGGTTTGGATGGGATAGAAGACCATCGGCCTGTCATACACTGGCAAGAGATGCTTGTTAGTTACTCGTGTGAGCGGATAAAGTCTGGACCCCTTGCCCCCAGCTAGAACGACACCCTTCATTTGAGCATCTTCTCCCTTCGGGTGAATAAACCTTCCATTAGAAAACAACCGGTGTTCCAGAATCTGATGGTACAGTGAGAAGTAATCAAAAACTGCTATAACTAGTCGGAGATGAGCTCCTCAGCCCCCTTATTCTTCCAACCAGACCTGCGGTGTTCAAATGGGGAACGAATAGTGTACGTTATCCACAAGACCAATCTCCATTTCTTGAGTATATATTTCTAGGAGGGAAAGACTCGAAGGCCAGCGGGCCCTGTGTCTATTAAGGAAGAGCTAGCGGGGATAACTCCAACCGATCTGGAGGTTGGAATGGTTGTTTCAGGCGAGAGTCTTTCGGCTCAACCGATCGACCAGTTCAAGATATTCGTGCTGTCTTACGCTCCAGTCGAAGGTTTCCACGAATCGATTTGCAATCTCGATTTGCAGTTTTCTCGCCTCAGAGTTTTCGATCATTTCCAACATGCAGCGGGCCAAATCATTGTCATCGCCACTACGGAAAAACTTGACGATTGAATCATTAAAATAATAATGATCGATCATAGTATCCGATACAATTACTGGCACGCTCATGGCCATGAACTCAAGGATTTTCGTGCTGAACGCCTCGTTTCCAAAGTTATCTTTTCGCTTCGGTACGATTCCGAGATCAGCAGATTCCATAATGCGGGGAATTTCCTGCAGAGGACAACCGGCGCGCATGCTGATTTGACTCTCGACGCCTAGCTCTTTAATGAGCTCCACCAATTGCCTCGTTGCGGGCCCCTCGCCATAGATATGAAATTCCGCGTGAGGAGCCTTCTTACTTATTTTGGCAAAAGCACGAATCGCAACGTCGAGACCCTGGTGCCAGTTGAGCGACCCAGGGTAGAGCATCAGGAATTTGCCATGTGTTGGTTGAGAATGGGCCCTTCGGGTAAAGATGGAACGGTCCGGATAATTCATGACAACGGTGCACTTATCAGGAGATAAGCCGCGCGAAATCAGTCGGTCTCGCCAAATATGATTTGCAATGATTACGTGGTCGGCAAAGCGAGTTGAGGCTTGTTCAACGCCAACGAGGAACCGAAACATGCCTGACTTATCACCAGAGGCAAACTTGCTGGCGTAGAGTTCGGGGAGGATGTCATGAATATCAAGAATTACTGGCGTGCCGCGAAGTTTGGGAAACAATGCACTAAAAACCAAGAAATCTGGAACGGAGTGTACATGAAGCAGGTCATAATGAGCTCGTGATTCGTGCTTCGCGACTTGCATCAGAGCGCGCAGAAGAAACTGACAAATCCTCCAAAGGAAGGAGAGCTGGTTTTTTTCGTTCAGGGTGCGGGCTTGGAGGCGATTAACATGAACTCCCTCCATTACCTCTTCTGCAGGTTGTCCTTCCCGGCGCAGTGCAAAAACGTCGATATGGTCGCCTCGCTTCGCAAGTGTCGACGCATAGCGCAAGATTCGATTGTCCATCTCGTAGAAGGAGTAGGCAATCATCGCGATGCGCAGCGGACGACGAGCCGGCATGTACCCGCGACCAACTTCTGGAACTTTCTCCTCGAGTGTCGCAGTTGAATTAACGGCAGACTCGATCGGGTCGAACACGAGCGTACCCCGCTCAGGTTTTTCGAGGAACTTCATGTGAGATGCGTCATTGTGGCCTGAAAATGCCGCCATCTCAGGCGACCCATCGATTCGCGAGGATTTCTTGTGTATCGCTTGTATTTGATTGGGTCGCAGCACGTTAGCAGGTGGGGCGAACGAATACACCAGAGTGCAATTTTGCACTGAGGCGTACGCAATCTGGGCCCTCTCGCTCCCTTCGCCGATGATTGCCCAACCCTCACTCTTGGGCACCAATTTCATGGCACTTCTCTGTCGCCACCAGCAATCGATTTGCCTCGGCAAGGCAACCCAGATATTTCGCTCGTTGCATTGATGCCGAAGGTACGCGAGCAGTTCTCGATAGACGGATTGGGGTTTCGTTTCAATGACATAGTCTGGATGAATGATGAAACTTAGCAGACCGTGTCCATCTACAATTGTCTTGATCTGCTGTTTCCAGAGGTCAATCGCATATTGACGCAAGATGTGAAAAACGGTGTAGTCCTGAGTCGCAGTAATAGGGATTTCGAGGATATCGTCAATAAAGTAGGGCATGACGGTGCAACAACCACCACCCTGAGGGTCTAAGTGGGCGACATTTGGCACCGACATGTCATAAGAAAACTGATAGTCACCGTACCAGAGGAGATTTCGGTAGAGAACACCTGAGCGGAATCCTTGGGTGCCGAATTCCTTGCAGTAGTTGTTGATGAGTTGAGCGCGACGTCGGAACTCTGAACGCTCCCTGTAGAGATTTCCGTCGTGGTTCAGGTCATGCACACAGATTTCAAAGTTACGATCCCGAAACTTTTGAAGGAAATCAGGCTCAACCGGATAACGGCCTTCAGGCACAATCTGAAAAGAGGCCTTGAATCCGTACTCGTCGTCAATATCCATGAGTGATGGGCAGAAGGCTTTACCGTTTTCGTCCTCAACGTCATGCGTGAGAATGAAAGCCGCCTGTTTACGCTCAGGCCAGAACCAAATGAAAGGAATGGGACGACTGCCATTCGCCCGAATCGCCGCGATCATCATCTTTTCAAAAAGCCGGTCAACCGTTCGATCCACGGGCCATTTAGGAAATGGATTCTTCAGTTGGCTTCGGAGGTGAATCCGCTGAAGGAAGCTGCGGATTGGAACGCGGAGTAGCGGCCTACACAGATAGTAAATGTCTCTTATGAAGGGATGGGCACCCAGTCGGCTTGTTCCTTTACCGCCTCCTTCTGCATAACGTTCATATCGTAGGTAATCCGCCATCTGGTCAGGGTCGAAGGGTAGCCTGATCTCATCGCCCTTTACACACCCTTCCGGCAAGGTATCCACGATGTCGTCAGCCGCATATTTGGCTACCGGAATAGCGGTGGTTTTCCCATTACGCCTCAGTTCCTCACCGAGCCGGAAGTAGCCAGGTGCCGAGGAAAGACCTCCGGCCATGTCAAACCGAACGGCGTCCTGCGGACATCGAAAGAACTCAAAGAAATGCTGGCTCATGACTCGGATAAGCCTCGCGTATAGAGTTAATTATAGGCGATATTCGAATAGCGGTACTGCCTGCGGATAGTCCTTGTTGCTTGATCAGAGCCTGCAGGGAACGGATGCAAACCCGAATCAGGTGGATCTGGGATCGCTCAAAGGCATGATCAGAAAGTTTCTGCGCTCTCCGACCTAAAGTCAGTTCTTGCTCAGAGCTTCCAAATAGATCCCGTACAGACGATCACCTGCAGCTGACCATGTTATCTGATCGACGGTCCTGAGCGAGGCAGTTCGCAATTTGTTCAACAGGCTGCGGTCCTGATCCAAGAGGTTTATGTGTGAGGTCAGTTCCTGCAAATCACCAACCTTATGAACCAGTGCATTTTCCATATGTTCGCACAAGGCTCCTGCAGCTTCTGACACCAGTAACACGCAACCGCTCCCTCGCGCCTCGGACGTAACTAAGGCACTGCCTTCTTCAATCGTAGGAAGGATGAGAATATCGCTATTTCGCATGAGTTCGGCAACGTCAGTTCTATGTCCGAGGACTTTGACGCTCGGCTGAGACAGCATCGGGCGGAGTATTTCTTTATAAGCAGGGATGAACTCGCCTGCAATTGCAAATTCGCCTTTGAAATGAGCCGTGGATTGGAGCCACGCTTCGAGAGCGTAGTGGACCCCTTTCCGCGGAGCAGCGCCACCCACGAACAGCATTTTCAGCCCCTTGTCTGGAGCTGAGGTTCGGGCCGATGCGGTAAAAGCTCCTTCGTCAAAGCCATATTGATGACGAAGAAGTTTCTCACCCGGATACCCAGCATCGAGAAAAGTCCGCTTCACAAAGTCGGATGGGCAAAGAAGAAAGTTTGCCAGCTCATACTCGGCCTCTTCAATGCGCAAGACATCTTCCTGAAAAGCATGTTCGTGATTGGACGGCATGGTCATGCCTAAACGTGCGCATTCCTTGGCCACAACTTCATAGGCAAAGCGGGTATAAGCATTAGGTCTCTCAAGCACGGTTGGAATCCGCAGCCGAGCGGCCTCTTGTAAAGTCCTTCGCGCCCCCAGTGGCCATGTGTGAATGATGTCGATCTTATCCTTCAGCTCTTCCAATTGCCTGGCCACCAGCCAGTCATGCAATGCGAATGGTCGTATTCTGCCCAGAGCTTTATAGGGCAAGCGAAGTTTCCCGTAGGCGAGCGTTGTTTTTACACTGACATCCGGGGGGGCGGCGCGTTGTAAAGCACCGACGATCGCCAACACCTCGACACCAGCCTTGGAAAGTCCGTTTAGCTGTTGCCATGCGGTGTAACAGATGCGATCTGCTCCCAATTTGTGGGGGAAACTATAGAGAGCACGAATTGGTTTTTCTTTTCTGGTCATCGAAGAATGGTACAGTCAATTTGCGCTCATCCGTAGGAAGGTAATTCCGCTATGCTGCTCAGATCGAGCGGTGGACGAAACACACTAACGTCTTCAAGAAGCAGGTTTTGTCTTCAGCTCCTGATGATTTTTCAAATCATTCGCTGGTATTGAGCTGCATTTGTGGTCCACAAATTCTCGATGCCACAACTCCAGCACAACAAGTGAGAAAATTTCTTTTGCGTACAGATCCTTGACCAAGCTCTCGTCCAACATTTTCCGGATCGTGCGATCTTGAAAATACCCTCGTGCGCGCGTTCTCGAATCCAAGAGAATATCTCGTACCCTGGCTTTCAGATCTTTCTTCAGCCATGCCGCGTAAGGCGTCGGGAATCCCGCTTTTCTTCTGTTGATGATCGGTTCGGGCACTCGTTTCCCGAGTGCTTTCTTGGCCAGGTATTTTGTTGTGATGCCCCTAACCTTCAGATTCGCCGGCAAGGAGGCAGCAAATTCCAGAACCTCATGATCTAAAAGTGGAACGCGCAGCTCAATCGAATTGGCCATGGTGATCTTGTCCGCTTTGATCAAAAGGTCGTCGGGTAGCCATGTCTTTGTGTCAATGTACAGCATGCGGTTCACTATGTCGCCAGTAGGAGCCGCGCGTTGCAATTTCCTAAGCGGACTCAAGGTCACCTCTTTGTCCAGCGTCTGAGAAAATGCCGGTTCATATATCTGCGAATATCCGTTTTTCGTGAACCGTTCTGGCGTGGCAGTCCTGCTCAAATAGTACGAATCAAAATGATGCGAAAGGAGATAATTGTATTTTGCCATTCGGCTGTTCTGGAGAAAACGGTTGGCCAGGGAAATCGGCCCGGTGACGAGTGGCAAGGCCCAGCCCATTTTGGACTTCAGTGTCTCGAGCCACAGTCCGGACCGATAATTCGGATAACCCGCAAAGGCCTCGTCGCCGCCTTCCCCGGAAATCAGTACGGTGACAAATTTCCGCGCCAATTTCGAAATGTAATAAAGGGCGATCGCCGGTGGTTCACACACCGGTTCTTCCATATGCCAGACATACTGCGGAAGGAAATCGGCGAAATCTTTGCTGCTGATCGTGATTTCGTGGTGATCAGAACCGTAGGTATCTGCGGCAAGCTTTGCGAACGGCCGTTCATCGATCACCCCGGGTTCGGAAAAGCCAACTGTAAAGCTGCTCAGCTTTTTGTCGGTTTTACCAACCGCCAGACTTAGCATGGCCGTAGAATCCAACCCGCCGCTCAGTAGGAAACCGACTGGGACATCGCTTATCATGTGAAGGCGAGCAGATTCTTCTAGCATTTCAATCAACTGCAATTCCGCTTGTGCCTCTGAGAGACCACTATCTTTAAATTGAAGGTCCCAATATTGCCTCGTCCGGATTTGGCCGTTCTGCGCCACTAGGCAAGTGCCGGGGCTCAATTTTCGGATTCCGCGAAAAAGCGTCTCCTCCCCCGGCATATAATCGAACGTCAAAAAACGATCTATGAGCGTCGGCTCCACCTCTGCTCGAAACGACGGATCGGCCAGAATCGCTTTTATTTCCGAGGCAAACAGGAGTCCGGACGGGGTCTCGCAATAATAAAGCGGCTTGATTCCTACGCGGTCTCTTGCCAGAAACAGTAAATTGTTTCTGCCATCCCAAATCGCAAAGCCAAACATTCCTCGAAGCTTTTCAACGCATTTTTCTCCAAGTTCCTCGTATAGATGGACAATGACCTCCGTATCGGACTGAGTAAGGAAGGTATGCCCCTTTGTCAGAAGGAATGCGCGGAGTTCCTGATAGTTATATATCTCGCCGTTGAATACTATCCAGACTGTATGGTCTTCATTGCACAACGGTTGATGGCCACCCGCAAGGTCAATAATCGAGAGCCGGCGAAATCCCAGGCCCACCGGTCCGCATGTAAAGAACCCTTCGTCATCTGGTCCGCGATGAATAATCGCGTTCGCCATCTCCTTGAGAAGCGCGAGCGGCACAATGGCTTCCCGATCAGACATCAGTTTTCCGCAGATCCCGCACATGTTCTTTTCGTTTTACCTTGAGGTTGACGTCGTTTGAAGCTTGTCGAGACCTATCGCCCATCGGAGAATCGCACACCACTTGGCCCGGGCGTTCCCGGCCGAGAGTGTGTTTATTCCCAAGCTCCTCAATGGCCGCAGGAGGCCGATCACAAGCAGTCGAACCAGCGCGGTTGCGCCAATGCTCGCGCGATACAAAGAAGCATATAGTCGGCCTCTCGTCTTTGAGCAAAACTTCTCCACGGAGTTCATCTTCATTGTGGTGGACCACTGGCTCACCGGCTTCTGGATGCTGCTCTTCCCTCCATGATGCAGCACTTCCGCGGATCCGACATAGTAATTCTTCAAACCCAGGCCGCGGACCTTATGGCAAAGGTCCAAATCTTCCGCATACATGAAATAGTCTTCGCTGAACAATCCGGCTTTCTCAAAAACGCCCCGCCTCACCATCATGCAAGCGCCGGAAATCACTTCGACGGAAGTTGGCGAGATCGATTTGCTGAAGAGCGGGGCAATACTCCACAAAGGGCACGCCGGCCAACGCAACTGCAGGGCCTCGATGTCTAGCACTTGATTCAGGATAGTCGGAAACGTTTGAATACATGAGGTCTGAATGCTGCCGTCCGTGTTCAACAGTCTGCAACCAACGATCCCGGCATCCGGAATCGCTTTGACCGTTTCCATTAGAGTCTCAATCGAATCATGCAGAACTTCCGTGTCGGGGTTCAGAAAAAGCAGGAATTCTCCCGAACTGCTCCGATAGCCGAGATTATTGGCGCCTGCAAACCCGAGGTTGGCCTTACTTTCGATGACACGGGCAGAAGGAAATTCCTGTTTTAACGCATGGGCATCCTTGTCCGGTGAGTCGTTA
>Ga0206903_10342_pt1 | contig 11566 bp, 14 predicted proteins | sample Alteio_BWOrgHeat_45_FD_152959 | JGI IMG/M metagenome (GOLD analysis project Ga0206903, IMG submission 152959) | Enriched cells from forest soil in Barre Woods Harvard Forest LTER site, Petersham, Massachusetts, United States -... | ecosystem: Environmental > Terrestrial > Soil > Temperate forest >... | reverse complement strand
TCGGTCTATTAAGAAATGATAGATGTATAACTGCAGGCTGTATTGATCATTTGATTCATTAATTGCCTGTCTCCTGTTTACCTGTAGCTTATTTTGACGGATTATTAGCCGTTATATCGAGGAAATACCGAACAAATGAGTCTGACCTTTGCTCAAAAAATTTACAAATTAGGATGATGGCAGATAAAAGATCATTTATTTGTTAACCTGCTTATCTGCATACCAGCCTGCTTTAATTTGTTTCGTATTTCTTCCTGAAGTATGCTGTTTTTTTCAAGTTGTTGTTGAAGATCAGACAAATAATTCCTTACGTTTTCTGCTTCAGGATATGGTGCTAAAACCGCAACCGCATCCAGTATATGCTTAATAGCATATTCATGTAATTTAAAACTTATCAGCGGATCGAGAAGATATTGCTTGATTTCCGTAATCCTTCTTGTATCATCATTGCGCATCTTCATATTGCGAAGATAATATGCCGCAAATGAGGTTTACATATGAAAAAACACTATTAACAGTTAAGATAATCCTGTAAATTTGCGGTCTCAAAAAAACAAAATTGTTATGAGCACAGTTAAAGTTGCAATAAATGGATTTGGCCGCATAGGAAGGCTTGTTTACCGTCAGATATATCATATGGAAGGTATTGAGATAGTTGCGATCAACGATTTAACCAGTCCGAAAGTATTGGCTCATCTGTTGAAATATGATAGCGCACAGGGAAGATTTGGCAAAGAAGTTACGTTTTCAGATAATTCCATTACAGTGGAAGGAAATGAAATAAAAATATATGCGCAGAAAGATCCTGCGCAAATTCCATGGGGCGATCATGATGTAGATGTAGTATTGGAATGTACAGGATTCTTTACCGACAAGGTAAAAGCGGAAGCGCATTTAAAGGCCGGTGCAAAACGCGTTGTAATTTCTGCACCCGCAACCGGCGATCTTAAAACCATAGTATTTAATGTGAACCACGATACGCTTGATGGTTCTGAAACAATCATAAGCTGCGCATCCTGCACAACCAATTGCCTGGCTCCTATGGCAAAAGTACTGGATGATAAATACGGGATTGTTATGGGTTTAATGACAACCGTGCATGCTTACACCAACGACCAGAACACACAGGATGCTCCTCATCCAAAAGGTGATTTGAGAAGAGCAAGGGCTGCTGCACAGAATATTGTTCCGAACAGCACAGGCGCTGCAAAAGCGATCGGTCTTGTTATTCCAAGTATCAAAGGAAAATTAGACGGTACAGCTCAACGTGTTCCAACATTAACAGGATCATTGACCGAGCTTACCACTCTTCTGAATAAAAAAGTTACCGTAGATGAAATAAATGCCTCAATGAAAGAAGCTTCAAACGAAAGCTTTGGTTATACAACAGATGAAATTGTGAGCAGCGATATTATCGGCATGCATTTCGGTTCTCTGTTCGATGCAACACAAACCAAAGTATTGTCAGTAGGCGAACAACAATTGGTTAAAACGGTTAGCTGGTACGATAATGAAATGAGTTACGTAAGCCAACTGGTAAGAACAGTAAAATATTTTGCAGGCTTAATAAGCAAATAAGCTTAAAAGGCAATTAGTGATCCCGCATGATTTGAATATTATGCGGGATCTTTTTATTCGTTGGAATTTAAAGCAAATGCATAGCCGACAAAACAACCATGATGCGTGAAGGAAAGTGGAATATTTGGTCGCTGTTTGATCACAGGATAACCGGCTGTTTTTTTTTCTATTTTAAGATCAGAATGTTTAAACAAATCCTGTAATTTATTTAAAGTAAATAATCTCACACTTGCTGATTGATTTTCATATCTGTCATCATGTATGTTTTTAATTCCCCAGCAAATATTGTCGAAATCGTTTTTATTGTTGCAAACAGAAAATATTAACTCATTATTTATTATAGACTGAGTGAAATATTTGCTGCCTTGAAAACTAACTTCACAACAATAGCTTATTGCTCTATCTAAAGATCCGCTTTCCATCTCTCTGCCTATCGGAATATTTTTTTTCGCGGGTAGCTGAATTGAATTAATAAATATTTTGGTTGGAGAAAAGAGCAAAGATGAATTGTTACGACTACAAAATTTATAAACCGATTCTTTTATGCTCCATGCAAGCCAAACAAAATTCTCAAATGAAAGGGACGATGAATCAATGCTTTTGAAAAGTTCAATCTCTTGTTTACAAATAATTTTTGAAAAGAATTTTTCCTTCCGGGTACGTTCAGCGCTTGTAAGTGCTAATGCCACAATATCGTTACCAATACTCCTCAAGCTTTTTCTTTCATTTTTTCAAGAATGATATCAATACAGCTGCCTGCATTGTGAATTTTTTCAGCAGAATCCGGATCTATTTCAATTTCATATCTTTCTTCTGCATCAATAATAATATCTATCAGGTTTGCAGAATTTATTTTTAGATCTTTAATAAATTCTGTCTCATCATTTATAGAGTTTAGGGCTTCTTTATCCATTGTATAAGGCGCCAAAACCGATTTTAAACCCTCTAAAATTTCTTGTCTGCTCATTATCTTTTGTATTTAGAAAAAATTACGCACGCATTCACATCGCCAAAACCAAAATTAGCTTTTGCCACAATATTTAAATCTCTATCCGTCCTTTTCACCGGGAAACAACTAACATCTGCAATGTTTGTAATTGCAGGATTAGGATCTTCCAGGTTTATATTTGGGTGTACGAATTGATGCAAAAGCTGCAATATTACAGCAACAATTTCAATTGAGCCGGCAGCGCTGAGGCAATGCCCAATCATAGATTTTACAGAATTTGTCATGGGAAAGTTTTCTTCTTTTCTACCCAGGGCTTCAGACCAGTTTTCAATTTCCGTTTTATCAGCAATCGTTGCTGTTAAGTGGCCGCTTATAAGATCTATATCTTCTGGCGCAACGTTAGCGTTTTTTAAAGCATCTGTAATGCAATGTACAACTCCCTCAGCATTTGGCGAAGTCATTGAACCCGTTCCCTGCTGTGCGCCTGAATTGGTAGCGCCACCCAAAACTTCTGCATAAATGGTAGCATTTCTTGCCTGTGCAAATTCAAGGTCTTCCAACACCAAAGCGCCTGCACCTGAACCTGGAACAAAGCCGCCTGCAGTTGCGCTCATTGGTCGTGAAGCTTTTTCCGGTGTGTCATTAAATTTTCTTGACAGAATACGCATAGCATCGAACGCGCCAAAAATATAATTATCTATATATTCATTGCTTCCTACGAGCATACGTTTTGCCATTCCATGTTTAATGTATTCGTACCCCATTAAAACAGCTTGTGAACCTGTAGCGCAGGCAGAAGAATTTGTAATAATGCGATTACCCAATCCCAGCAAGCCTGTAATATATGCGGTAGAACCACTGTTCATCAGCTGCTCAACCATTCTGGAACCAAGTTTTCTTGATTGCCTTGAATCTACCAACGCAATAATGCGTTTCATAGCTTCGGTATCGGCAATGCTATTTCCAAAAACACACCCGGTCTCCCAGTGAATTTTACCGTCATATAATGTGTTGCCCGCATCGATCCATGCATCGGCAGCCGCTTTAATAGCATAACCAATAGTGCTGCCTTTCAAACCATAAAATGTAACTTCAGAAAGATAATCTTTTAAATGGCTGAAATCGAAATCCGGTACACCACAAACCTGGCAATTGAAATGTAACTCCCTGGCAAGGGGAATAAACTTTATACCGGAAATTCCATTTTGTATTGCATGCAAAAAGGCTGGAATACCAACTCCGTTCGGCGCCACTACACCCATGCCCGTAACTACAACACGCCTGCTCATAGGGATTTTTTGTTTTGTGAAAATGGCTTAATAATACCTGAAAACATACCTCTTGCCACCAATTCACCCGCTTCATTCATTATTTCTATATAACATTTAAGCTTATTAAAACGAAAATATTGTTTTTTAGAAATTACAATAACTTTTTCTCCGGGTAATACCATTTTAAAAAATGATACTTCGGTTGACGTAAATAAAGGAAAGACTTTTTCATCCTCGTCCACATTTATCTTTTGTTCTAAATGTAATGCAAGAAAGATACCTAAAACCACCAACCCTATCTGCGCCATAATTTCGGTAATAATTACACCTGGCGTTACAGGATTTCCGGGAAAATGATCCTCATAAAAAAAAGCATCTTTCTTTAAAGTGTAATTACCGGTAACACCATTTTCATCCAATGATATTATTTCATCAACAAAACGAAATGAAGACTTATAAGGAAGCAGCTCTAATATTTCTTTATACATTGTTGCAAATATAAAATCAGCGGCAATGCTCGCCTCCATCAACATGAATCAACGAGCCATTTATCCATGAAGCTTCATCGGTACACAAGAGGTAAATAACATTGGCAACATCTTCCGGTTTTGTAATTCTGCCTAAAGGATTCAGAGATGTTGCAAAATCTACTAACGTTTTACTGTCTGGAATTCTTTTTAAAGAAGGCGTTTCAGTAATGCCTGCCTGTATCAGATTTGTTTTTATTCCGTACTTGCCAAACTCAACAGCCATATAGGTTGCAATGCTTTTAAGTGAGGCTTTGGCTATTGATACTGCGGCATAACCTTCCCAATATTTATTGGCGCCTTCGCTGGTTAAGCCAATAATTCTTGCATCTGAATAAAAAAGTTCCTGTTCTAAAAGCAACCTTGCCCAATCAATAATGCTGTTGGACATTGCATAAGTTGTAAGTTGAATATCGTCTGTTGTAAGATGAATGTTTTCTTTTTTCGGTGTTGAAAGCAGTGGTTTAAGATTTCCACGCGCAATAGAATGCAATAATAAGCGCACACAGTTTTTTTGCTTAACTGATGAAGAAAATTGCTGAACGAACTTTGCTCTCCCTTCCTCATCAAGCGCATTAATGTTATATGAAAGTATTTGAACGTTATTGTCTTCTTCAATTTCTTTAAACTCAACCAAAATCGATTTTTCAAAAGCAGATATTTCGCGGTAAAGAACAGCAATGTTCATTCCATGCTGTGCGAGTTTTTTAACAGCTGCAAAACCAAAGCCGCTTGATCCGCCAAGTATAATGGCCCATAAACCGCTGAATTGTGGAGTGATCTTTGACAAAGTATCGTAATTGCACGCTTAAAGTTGCAGTGCAACAAATCTAACTTCTATTTATTAAAAATTTACTGCTTTAAAAAACAATACACCTAAAAGGATTTATGTAACGCAGTATGTTTAACAAACTATGACTAAACGTGCTTAATTATACATCATCATTAATACTTTAAATTTGCCCGTTTACAGCATGAAGACTTTTTTATTTGTTTTAATATTAGCAACTTTTTTTAAGCATTCAAAAAATATTTACCATACTTCACAGGAGTTTGATAAAACAGATTTTTATACCATGCTTAAATCCGGGACTGCCAGCGAAATAGATAAAGAGCTTTCTAAAATTGATGCCTCTTCTTTAAAAGATAAAGATGCATTTAAAGGTGCTTTGCTAATGAAGAAAGCCGGCTTATTAAAAGTTCCCAAAGAAAAAATGGACAATTTTAAGAAAGGTGCAACAAAACTTGAAACAGTTATCAATACAGATTCATCGAATGTAGAGTATCGGTTTTTGAGATTGATCATCCAGGAACATGCACCTAAAGTGGTTAAATACAACAGCAGGATTGCAACTGATGCAGCCTTCATTAAAAAAAATTACAAACAACTTTCGCCTGATGTTCAAAAAATATTAATCAAATACAGCCAGACTTCAAAAGCATTAAAGCCGGAAGATTTTCAATCTTAAACATCAGCATGAAAAAGATATTAGCTATTTATTATTCACAATCAGGTCAGCTAAAACAAATCATTGATAATTTTTGTGAGCCCTTGATTAATGCAGGCTTTAATGTTGAGAAAGTACAGGTAAAACTTAAAAATGATTTTGCTTTTCCATGGACAACAAAAAGGTTTTTCAGTGTAATGCCTGATTGCGTTTTAAGTGTTACGCATGAACTTGAATCCTTTCAATTAAAAGAATCTTCTTACGATTTAATTATTCTCGGTTATCAGCCATGGTTCTTATCGCCAAGCATTCCTTTTAATTCTTTAATACATAATTCAGTATTTAAAAGTGTTTTAAAAAATACGCCTGTTATTACCATTACAGGTGTGAGAAATATGTGGGTGAATGCTTTCGAAAAAATAAAGCCGATGCTGAAAGATGCGCAGGCCAGGCATGTTGGAACAGTTGCATTGTATGATCGTCATTTAAATCTTGTAAGCATATTTACTATTTTTCATTGGATGTTGACAGCAAGAAAAGATCGTTATCTCAGGTTTTTCCCATTGCCCGGTGTTGCGGAGGCAGACATTGAAAACACAAAAAATATTGGCAAGCTTGTTTTACCTTATCTCGAAAAAAATGAGTGGAATGGATTGCAGGAAGAATTTATAAAAGTAAAAGCGGTTGATCCGAAATATCATTTGATGTTTATTGAAGGTAAGGCCGGAATTATGTTTAAGCTTTGGGCAAAGCTCATCAGTAAAAAACAAAACAAAGGTTCCTGGCTTGCTGTATTCAAATATTATCTTTTAATTGCGCTGTTTATTGCGGCACCATTAGTGTGGGTGATCAACATGCTTGTTTTTAAACCTTTTTTATCAAATCATATAAAAAAGAAAAAAGCAGCTTTATTAAAACTAAATTAGAATGGCTTTAAATGAAGTTTACATAACGAACACTTCTTTATTTCTTCCCAATGAACCGGTTAGTAATGATGAGATGGAAGAATATCTCGGTTATATAAATGGCAAACCTTCCAAATCAAAAAAAATTGTTTTAAGAAACAACGGCATTCATACAAGATATTATGCATTGGAGAAAGGTGGTAAAACCACGCACACCAATGCACAGATGACTGCAGAAGCAGTACGTAATCTATTTACAGATGATCCTGAAAAAATAAAAGACATTGATCTTTTATCGTGCGGCACTTCTTCTCCCGATCAAATGATGCCTTCACATGGTGTGATGGTGCATGGTTGGTTGCCCGAAGCAGAATCCATTGAAGTGGTTTCACCATCAGGCGTTTGCTGTGCCGGCATGCACGCATTTAAATATGCATACATGGCAGTGAAAACAGGCGATAAAAAATTATCAGTTGCTACAGGTTCGGAAAGATTTTCCGCATCATTAAGAGCAAATATTTTTGATGAAGAAGCGCATAAATTGGAAGAACTGCATAAAAATCCGTATATCAGTTTTGATAAAGAATTTTTGCGTTGGATGTTAAGTGATGGCGCTTCCGCATTTTTACTAAGTGATAGACCGAATGCAGAAGGTTTCAGTTTGCGTGTTGATTGGATCGAAGGTATTTCATACGCGAATGAAATGGAAACATGCATGTATATGGCATGTGAGAAACAACCTGATGGCACTGTAAAAAGTTACCTCGAATTTACACCGGAAGATATTATCAATAAATCAATCTTAAGTATTAAACAGGATATTGGTTTATTGGGCAACAATATTGTTCCGTTGGGCGGTAGAAGAATAAAAGAAATTTTTGATCGTGAAGGTTTATCGGTGGATGATGTGGATTATTTTCTGCCTCACATGTCGAGCGAATTTTTCCGCAGCAAAATTTTTGAAGTGATGGCTGTACTCGGCAATCATATACCTTATGAAAGATGGTTTGTGAACTTAACAAGTATGGGTAATGTTGGTGCTGCTTCTGCCTATTTTATGGTGCATGAATTATTTAAAAGCGGCAAGCTTAAAAAAGGAGAACGATTGTTGCTGCTTGTTCCTGAAAGTTCACGCTTCTCGTATATGTATGCAATGCTTACAGTATGTTAGAAGTGAAATGTAAGATGTGAGATGCAGTGCATTTTACTTCCCACTTTTTACATCTTACAAAAATCTATCGTATGAAAAAAGACGAAGTTCCACAAGACTTGGGTTCACTTGGAAAAATAACGAAGGAAGTTTGTTATGTTACCGATGACTCGGGCAAATACACAACTGAACTAAGCAATGGCTGGAATGTAAAAACGAATGCATTAGATATAACATGGGAAGATATTGAACAAAAAGTTGCAGCAGCAAAAGCAAAAGTGTTGAACAAAGAAGCAAGCCCCATTCTTTTTTTTATGGAGAAAAATGTAATGAATATAGGTATCTTATCAAGTTATGCAGGCTTTTTTAAATGGCAGATCAAACGGCATTTAAAGCCTGAAATCTTCAACAAACTATCAACCAAAAAACTTAATAAATACGCTGAAGTTTTTAATGTAAGCGTTGATGAATTAAAAACAATGAATGTGCATGCAGAGTAATTTTCAACACGCACAGGCCGCGCATTGTGAAAGCGGCGTGACAAGAAATTTATTAAAAAGCATCGGCGTAGAACAAATTACAGAGCCTTTGGCTTTTGGCATGGGTGCAGGTTTATTCTTTGTTTATCTTCCGCTTATAAAAATTAACAACGGACCTGCTATTGCGTTTCGGAATATGCCGGGTAGTATCTTTAAAAGAACTTGTAATTCATTAGGCATAAAAGTTACACGCAAAAAATTTTCATCACGCGAAGAAGCACAAAAATTACTCGATAAAAAACTTGATGAAGGTTATGCTGTCGGTTGCCAGGTGGGTGTGTATTATTTGCCGTATTTTCCTAAAGAATACCGCTTTCATTTTAATGCACATAACTTAGTTGTGTTTGGAAAAAAAGATGGTAAGTATATTATCAGTGATCCGATCATGGAACAAGAAACATACATGACACCTTATGAACTGGAACGTGTTCGTTTTGCAAAAGGCGCATTAGCACCAAGAGGCCAGTTATATTTTGCAGAGAAGAAAAATATCATTACAGATGATATCATCAGGCAGGCAATAAAGAACGGTATTAAAAAAAATGTGTTTGATATGTTGCGTATTCCAGGTCCCGTCGCAGGCGTTAAAGGCATTGCTTTCACCGGTAAAAAAATAAAGAACTGGCGCAATAAATTTGGTTTACATAAAGCTGGTTTATATCTCGCCCAGTTAGTGCGTATGCAGGAGGAGATCGGCACCGGTGGTGGTGGCTTTCGTTATATCTACGCTGCATTTTTGCAGGAAGCTTATGCCTATTTACCTGTTGATGAGCTGATGCGTTTATCACATGAATTTACAAGAGCCGGTGATCTTTGGCGCACTGCTGCAGTGCAGGCTTCAGGTATTTATAAAGGCAGGCTTGGTTCGCAGGAAGATTTTAATATGATGGGCGATTATCTGCTGGATATCGCCGAAATAGAAAAGAAAGCTTTCAAGGATCTTTCAAACATAAACCGGCATTAAATGCAAGGGCTTGCTATCAAAATTGAACATCTTAGCTTTCATTACAAAGATCAAACACAACTTTTTTCCGATCTGAATTTATCTATTGATAAAGGTGAACGATTTGGTTTGTTCGGTCCGAATGGCGCAGGTAAAACAACATTAATGAGCTTAATGACAGGTTTGATTTCTTTTACTGAAGGCAACATTCAACTGCTTGATCATTCAATTAAAACAAAAAATAAACAGGTAAATAAACTGTTTGGTTTTGTACCGCAGGATTTTTCTTTTTATGAAGAACTTACGCCGCTTGAAAACCTTGAATTCTTTGGCGCCTGGTCTGATTTAAATAAACAGGAAATAATAAAAAGGTCAACCGAGCTTTTTGAAATATTAAATCTCACTTCAGTAAAAAATAAACAGGTGAGAAAATTTTCAGGTGGCATGAAGCGTAAAGTAAATCTTGCTATTGGTGTTATACATCAACCTCAATTATTATTTCTGGATGAACCAACAGTTGGAGTTGATGTACAAACAAGACAGGAGATCATCAATTACCTGGAAAAATTAAATGAAACCGGTACCACGCTTATTTATACATCGCACCAGTTAAACGAAGCAGAAGAACTCTGTAATAAAATTGCATTGATAGATGAAGGCAAGATCATTGCATTTGATACACTTGATAATTTATTGGTAAAGTATAATAAAGAAAATCTCGAAGCTTTATTTGTTGATTTAACCGGCAAGACTTACAAAGATCAATGAAGCTTTTTGCAACCATATTGAAAGATGTACGCATTTTGCTTCGCGATAAAATGGGTTTAATACTCATGTTTGCCATGCCTGTTTTATTAGTGATAATTGTTACAGACATTCAAAGCAGCACATTTGATGTTGTTGGAAAAAATAAAATTGATCTGCTGATATGTAATAAAGATACCGGCACCCTAAGCAAAGAATTGATACATGCATTGGACACAGCAGGCATGTTTAATCTTTCGGTTATTCAGCAGAATGCAAATGATAAACAACTTGCGGATGAAATGCATGCAAAAGATATTATTGCAGGTATAATTATTAATTCTTCATTTTCAAAACAGATAGCTGCAAAGGCAAAAGCCACAGCGAGCAAAGCTTTGAGTTCTTTTGGGCTTGAAGGAGATACTGCAAGCTTAGATCAACGAACAGCATATTTCGATCTGTATTATAATCCTGTGATACAGCAATCTTTAAAGTTTTCAATAAAAGGTGCATTAACCAGTGCTGTGCAGATTGTTCAAAGCAAAGAAACATTGAAGGATCTTTATTTCTCTATAAATGGAAAGCCTTTGCCTGACTCATTGCAACAGCAATTGCTTGAAAACAATACAAGCATTAAAGAAATACCGCTTTCATCAAACAATGAAAATGTAATATTAAATGTAACGCAACATAACGTTCCTGCATGGACCATCTTTGCTATGTTCTTCGTCATTATGTCGCTGGCAGGAAGTATCGTACGTGAAAAATTGAGCGGCAGTTTTATTCGTTTAAAAACATTACCTACCAATTATTTTATTGCGCTATTATCAAAACAGGTCACTTATTTAAAAGTTACTTTCTTACAAGCCATTCTAATATTTGCTATCGGAATATTTATTTTTCCGATGATGGGTTTGCCGGCATTGCATCTTCCACATAATATTTTCGCACTCATAATTGTTACGCTGGTTTGCGGGTGGTGCGCAGTGAGCTACGCTATGTGTGTTGGAGTGTTTGCGCATACGCTGGAACAGGCAAATGCATTTGGCGCCGTGTCTGTTGTAATATTATCCATCATCGGCGGTTTAATGATTCCGTCATTTATTATGCCCGATTCATTCAGATCATTAATGATGCTATCACCCTTACACTGGTGCTTGCAGGCTTATTATGGTTTGTTTTTGGAAGGCGGCGGCCTTAAAGATGTTGGCACGAATATTTTATCTTTATTATTGATTACAGTATTGTTGCAGGCAATTGCTTTGCTTGAATTGAAAAGAAAAAAACTTATATAATTTCCAATGGATACAACAGCATTAAAAGCCAGATTAAAAGAGCAGATCATCGAGTTTCTTAATCTTACAGATCTTAAACCTGAAGATATAAAAGATGATGATGAATTATTTGGTGGCGGACTTGGCCTCGATTCCATTGATTCGCTTGAACTGATTGTATTGCTCAACCGCGAATATGGTATTACCATAAAAGATCCGAAAGAAGGACGCAAGGTTT
>Ga0206903_10341_pt1 | contig 11696 bp, 9 predicted proteins | sample Alteio_BWOrgHeat_45_FD_152959 | JGI IMG/M metagenome (GOLD analysis project Ga0206903, IMG submission 152959) | Enriched cells from forest soil in Barre Woods Harvard Forest LTER site, Petersham, Massachusetts, United States -... | ecosystem: Environmental > Terrestrial > Soil > Temperate forest >... | reverse complement strand
AACGAACTCATTCGCGAAAACGGCGGAATTCATAGCGAGACTGGCAACACTCCGCCCCAACGCCCCATATTCCAATTCCATTAAATTACTGCCAATGCCGCCCACGTTACTGACGATTGCTGAGGTCAGATTACCGAATGTAAATGAAGTGGCCCCCTCTCCTGTCACAGTCATAGCCCCCAGCTTAAGACCGTTACTGGCCAAACCAAATCCGTACATCCCGATTCCGGTTGAGATCGCCTTATCCATCATGGGCATCGCGACGCCCGGAACGTAGCTCAAAATTTTGCCCGGCATCGACCAAGCACCGTCCCAGCCGCGGAATTGTTCCGTAGCCGAAGCCCACTGATTGGTCAGCGATGCGGAGGTCAAAACATCGTTAATATTTCTGGAGTTCAAGACCTGGTCGTTCAGTAAACCCCCATGGCTAATAATATCGTCTGCCTGAACTGTTAAAATGCGCGCAACTGCAGGATCAACCAAATGTTGAACGCCATTACTATCCGTCGTAAACCAGGTCTTGCCTGTATCTCCAGCAATGGAAGTACTGGGGTCTATCAGAGCGGCAGTCGCAGGATCGGTAATCGTCCCATACTGCGCTCCATTTAACCTCCACATACTTTTGACCAACGAATAGGAGTCAGTGGGATCACCGCCAGAAACGAAGTTATAAATTCGATTCGCAATCGCACCAAAACCGGGGCCTTGCGAGGCCGAAATTTCGCCACCAAGCAATGCATTATCACCATCTTTTAATATGCCCTGACCAAATTGTGAGATGCTGGTGCCAATTTGATTGGCTCCCCATGAAGCAAGTCCATTTCCTATCGAATTAAGTTCTTCTCCGAACAAAATTTGTGGAACACCTGTAATCGCGCCCTCACCGAAATGAACCGTTTGCATAATACTGTTGAACCCTACATTCAGCTCGCTGCCTACCGTTGCGTTTGACCAAGGAGAAACAGGAATGTTAGAAATTGCGTCGGCAATATTATTGGCCACTAACCTGACAGGTGCCATAGGCGCAGTCTCATAAAGACCGTAGACCATGCTTAATGGAATCCCTATAGGACCTAGAATTGCCATTTCCACGGGCGAATTCATGAGGGAAGCTGTGGGCGCATACCAAGGTGCAGGAGGAGTCGGGGAATCAAATACCGACCCGGATGACGGAATAGACATTCTCGCCAGCGGGTCGACAAATACGGTTGAAGGCCCGGAATAGCCGAAGGAACCCTGCCAATTGGGAATATTCTTGGTTAAGTCGTCGCTGTCGATTTTATATAGAGCTGAGGCAGAATTTGCCGCCGTGGATTCCCTGTTCAAGGCATCACCGTCAATCTTCAGGTTATCGAACAATGGATTGAGGGTATTTGATTCCAAATATAAAGATGATTGTAGGTAGGAATCCGAAATTGATTTCCATTCCATAATGGGGGTGCCATCCGAGTGAAATCCGGAAATGCCATTTGCGTCAGCCTGCGGAACCCATTGGACAATGTACGGACTGCCGTTTGCGTCAGTTTGATAAGCAAAATTGCCGCTTGGATCTGTCCCTGTCTTAAGAGCGGCATCGGCGGCCATCTTAGTGAAATAGGCTTCCGTCGCCTGCACACCGCCAGTTCCACCAAACTCCCACTCCAAGCCCTTCGCGGTCAAAGCAGCATCTAGATTGGACGGCGCGATATAGGCATTCTCGTCAATGGCATTATTCAGGCCATTACCAAACGTGTAATTGGTTATTCTTCCCAATTGATTGCCAATGCAGGATTCCACTCCATTACACTGAAACCATGCGATAGTGGAGTACTCTGCTTGTTGTTGATCGGTCAACTGCAATCCGCTTCCGAGCGTGCTAAAAAATTGTTTCGCAGCGACTGACGTCTTCATATTGGCTAAAGCATCTTGCATCGTCTTCATCTTGCTATCCAGTTGCGCCTTCATGTCGTCGACGGCTTGCCGCGCGGTCAACAGATCCTGCGCCATCTTCAATGCGGACCCAATGGCTGGGGCACTGGGATCATTCTTATAAGGAGCCATTTGGGCTTTGTTAGCGGCATGCTGATCACTGATTACTTTCGCTGCTTTTTGGTTGTAGGCAACTGGAGATATAAGTTTCTTACCACAAGGATTGGCCTGGGCATCCGCAGCAAGCGCTGTTGCTTTGTAGGAGTTTAATGCAGAATTCGTCAATCCAAGTGGAGACAACCCGAGTATTGACTGCTGAATTTGAGTGACCGTCGGTGTAACGCCTGCTGAATCTGCGCAGGCAGGCTGAATCTTCATACCGTCTTTCATTTGCTGCAGCAGCATTCCTTGCACATATCCGATGGATTGAGTTTGCTTCGGATCGTAACCCGTTTCATCATTGGGGTCTGCTTTTAGTTGCATGTTGGCTGCGGTGGGGATCCATGTTTTTCCCAACTCTGCACTCAGCTGCCCATTCAATTGATTAGTCAATGGTGTTTTAAAATTAGCTTCAATCGTGGCTTGCTCTTTTTTCAGCGTCGCGATCTCTGCATTCATCTGCGCCTGGAGAGGTATAAGACTGTTGCTGTTGGCAGCGGCGAGAGGATCTGCCGCTGCTGCTGGTCCAGCACTATTCTGGCAGGTCCCGATCTTATTGTAACCCGTTGTGTTTGGAACGTATTGACGTCCATTGCCGCACAAACTTACATTGATGCTCCATAAATTTTTATTTAAATTTGCTAGCTGTGCATTTTGAGCCAAAATTTGGGCCTGCAAACTGGAGATGTATTGTTGAGCAACTAGAGAAGTTGCACCTTGTCTCAGAACTTTTTGCAATGTGTCTTTGAGACTATTCATAGAATTCGTTGTCGAATTGATCCAAAACGTCACTTGCTCCCAGCCGGGCTGCGCAGATTGAGAGTTGCTGCTTTTAACCTGAGACTGATAATTTTGCTCATATTGTTGAAGAAGTTGGGCTTCCTGGGAGGCGAGGGCTGGAGTCATCATTTGACCGGCGAGATTCTTTAACTGAGTCGCAATGCTCTGCATGGCAGCACTGGGGGCCGTCGCGAAATTTAGATTGTTAGTCATTACCTGCCCATTCTGACTCAAGGTATATCCAGAACCAAAAACCGTCTTATAAACGATGGATTTAAGCCCTGTTGTGGCACCCTGGAAACCAGCGTTTTGTTGCAGGCGGTAATTTAAGAAATCAATTTGAGCACCGAGATTGGCGATAAGGAAGTTAGCTGCCGAAATTTGATCGATGAGCTCATTCGTCAATTTAATATGGATATTCAGCAAATTATGACTATCGGCACTGCCTTGATCCCCGCCCAGTACTTTGGCGATATCGCCAAACGAGCTCGCCTGACCGGCCGCTTGTTTCTGAAGATAGTCAGCCAGAGACTTCGGATCTATGGAGTCCAGGAAGCTCTTGCTCTGAGAATAACCCAAGACACTTTCTGCATTTTGCATTGTCGATTGCGCCCAACCGGTCATATCTATTCCAGGCGCAAAGGCATTTGAAATCGTCGTAACGCCGCTATGTCCCAAGCTATTGACCAAACTTGCAATCTGACTTCCCGCATTCGCGATGGTCTGAAGTGCGTTAGCGACATTCGCCGACTGCCCGGCCGCATTCGTATTTTGAAGAACTGGGGTGTAGGCTCCAGGGTTTACGTTGGAAGTAGGGACGATGCCCGTTGTACCTGCGGAACTATTATTTCCGGTGCCAGAATGGTTGGCGGTCTGAATGACTGGAGCGTTATTGGTTCCTGTCGTGCCGGATGCCCAAACGGGAATACCGGGCATAGTAAGAATCATCGACGTGACGAGGGTCACGGCCATGCTTTGCGAGAGAAGAGAATGTTTGTGACTGCGTTCGACCATAATACTCCTGGAAAAAGCCCCCTCCCCAGAAGACTTTTTTGACACCATTAGATTAACGGATATGACGCATTAAAAGAACTAGACCAACGACCTTATTTTTGAGTCCAGAAGTCCCATGAAATTCTTGGGCCTATTTGTCATACATCCTCTATATGTATAGCGGATTTGTGTTACGCGGGGGTTACGGCTGGAGCTTCCGACAGGTGGATACACCTCAGCCGCTCAGCGGGGTTCCTGCCGCCATCTCAAAATGGGCAGCCCCCCATCCCCCGTTGGCACGGGGGCGACATCACCCATTTCTCGCTGGCCTGTCGAACCCCGAAAACCGCGGACTTCGGCGCACCCACCTGCCGGAGGCTAAAAATGGGATCGACAGAAGGGTTGGGGCGTGAAGCGTCGATGAGCTTCGCCAAGCCGACGAAGGATGGGTATGGAACCCCCGCTTGCGGGGGATGGGGGGATGGTCCCATCCGAGGAGGTAGTTATGAAGCTCAGCGCGCGGAAGGTCCCGGCCCTTCTGGCGGTCCCGGGGCGGGGACTTCTAATCGTGGTTGGGGTTGGGGAGGTTGTTGTACTGGCCGTTCGATTGGTCTTGTTCGGCCCAGAAAGGGGAGCCACCGCCACCCGAAGTGGTATGGCCCCAGCGTACCAGGCCGTAGGCGTGGGAATCTTCCCCCCCATAGGCGGTCGCCTCTACAGTGATCGGGGGAACGTTAAATCCAAAATATTTGGGCGGCTGCCAGATGCGAACGACTTTGACCTGATCCGAATAACCAACCAGTCCATACTTCGGCTCAGGAACGAATAAACCGCTCAGTTCATTGACATTAAATTGGTCCCGAACAAGCTTCAGGATTTTCCCGTATACAGTCGTAGGTAAGGGTCGCGGCAATTGGCGCCCTTGAAGTGCCTCGAGACCCGCCGAATCCAGCGGTTGGGAGGCCAAAGTAGGGTCAATGTCCCCCCGAAGATTGGTGCCATTATCCTGCTGGATGGTCGCCAAATCGACGCCGCCGGCTACGCGCTCCTGTCCCTGAACTCGCGCCGCCAGGTTGGCCACCTCTTGCACTTTTATTCCCTGCCAGCACATGTAGACAACCGCCATCGCGGCCGCTGCCAAGGTGAGCAGCACCGGGATAACGAAGACCATTTCTGTCGCAGCCTGACCGCGTCTATTCATCATCAGGTTCCCGCCAATTTTATCCAGTATGTCGGCTGAAAAACCGGTCGCATGAAAGCGGGATTGTTAGGATCCGGAACCATGTTCCCAGTCTGCCCTGATCCTTCTACCACGTAGGCCTGCGCTTCTGCTTTGACCACCACGGTTCCAAAAACGGGTACCGAAATCGCACGAATCACCACGGCTCCGGCGCCGACACGAGTCTTCGTCCCTCCTTGCCCTGAAGCCACGCTGATCGCTGGTTGATCGGGATCCGGCTCCATCCAGCCCACATTCGGCGCGGGAGCATTGCCGGAGACGAGAAATTGGCCCAAGCTTTTGGTAATGTTTGGACCCGGTACATTGATGATTGGAATGGTCGTATTATAGGTGACTTGAACCGGGCGTATTTGAAATTTCAGCGATTGCATTCCAGACGTATCCAGAGCACCCGCTCGATTCGCCACACCCGTTAAGAGCGCCACAGATCTTGAGACATCCTGAACGGTGGGCTTGCTGCTCTGGGAATTCCAAACGAAAACGCTCGTACCGGGATCGCCCAATTCCGGAATGTCGGCATACAAAATGGAGTTCAAGCTGGACTGCGTCGAAATGGAGCTGTTGGATCCTGTTCCGGCGCCAATAAAATTGTTGTAGGCATTGATGAACTGTACCTGAGCCTGATTGATGGTCTGTACGAGTGTCGCATACGAGGCCGCTGTTCCTTTCGTTGTGAACATATTTAAATTCTTATCAGCATTAGGGTTTTCGGCGCAAGAAATTGGCGGCAGGTCGTGATTGATATTATGGCAATCGGGAATCGTTCCCGGTGTGGAAGGGGTCGCGTTGGGTCCCATGTCCACCATGTGGTTCATCCACTCATTTAAGTCGGACACTTTGTTCATGGAGCTGGCCATTTGTGAGGCAATATTGAGCGCCACGGCGTCAGCGAGATTTTGGACTTTCAGCTTCGCCTGCGCCACTTTGTACACGTTTACCACCGCAATCAGAAAGATGACGGTCGTAAACGCCACCATGGCCGTAATAGGGATAAATTGACCGGAGCGATCATGAAGAGCCAATTTCATAAATTCGTTATGTTTCCACTACAATTCTTACCAAATATATGTTACGTCTGTGTTACGAAATCTATAGATAGGAAATTCTTTTAAATTTAACGTAAAATTCAACGAATGTAATATAGCCGTAACAATTCGAGTCTAGACTAGCAGGTGGAAAGACTTATGAACAAACATCCTTTTACCTTTGCCATTTGTCATTTGCCATTTGCCATGCTTTTGCTCCTCGCGCGACCGGCATTGGCGCAAACTATTACGGCCGGACCTTCCCTCACCAATGCCAACATTTCCACGGAATCGAATGTCGCCACCAGCGGTACGACCGTACAGTTCACACTGGATGGCTGCGAGCAGGCCGAGGTGGACTTTTTTGATTCCTCGTCAAACAAAATCGCCACCATCATTAAAAACGTTACTAGCAGCTGCACCTCACAACAATCCGTTTTTTGGGGAGCCCAGTGGCTTATCGGATCGGATTTAGGGCGTCATGACGGAACGTTCTCCTATCAGGTAACCCCTTCGACCGGCAGCAACACCGGAACTCCTTTGCCCGCCACGGGAGACCCCAGTTCGTTTTTCACGATTACATCCGTGGATATTCATAGCCTCGTCGTCAAGCCCAGCGTCAGCGCCACGGGCGCCGCCACTTTCCCATATACCATCAGCTATGACCTGGCGAAAGCCGCTAATGTGACAGCTACGATCGCCAATTCCAGCAACACGGTCGTACGCACGCTCTTGAATAACCAGCAGCAAGCAGCAGAGTCAGTATCCACGATCACAGTAACCTGGAATGGATTGTCAGATTTGGGGAACCCCGTACCGATTGGCGTTTATACGCTGACGCTGAACGCCTCAGACCCGGCGATTGCCGGATCCAGCGCCACTACGCGGACACAGACAATTGTCGTTCAATCGTTGGCGGGCGCCCCGGGCGATCCTCAAGCGCTTTTCGAATCCAATACCTATGTCTATCCGAATCCCGTACGCAACGGTCAAGGGACATTTCAACTCGAAGCGATCCGCGATGGAGCCAACCTTTCCTTACGCATCTACACAATAACCGGCACTCTCGTTCTAGAACAGAAATATTATGGCTTGAGCGCTGGCACGGTCGAGACCTTCCCTTGGACTGTTACCAACCAGGCCGGCAATAAGCTCGGGCGCGGACTGTACTATTACGTGGTTCGCGAAGATGACAGCGTGGGCACTCTCCAGACCGTCAAGAAAATGGCGATCCTTCCATGAACAGCCAACAACATGGCAAAAGGCAAAGGGCAAAGGGCAAATGTTTGGCGGTTGCATTCCGACTCCTTTTGCCATTTACCATTTGCCATTTACCATTTGCCATGGCGTATGCCATTTCCAATAATGCCGGCACGAAGAACGGAGAATTTTTAAACATCGCCACGGATGCCAGAGGAGTCGCTTTAGGAGACTCTGTCGTTTCGATGGTCACAGGCGCCGATGCCCTTCGCTGGAATCCGGCCGCGCTCGGAATGACGGATGAAAAGGAAGTGGAAGCCACAGACATCCAGTATTACCAGGGTGTCCAGATTGAAAATATCGCGGGTGTATTCCCTATACAGGAAGGCGGTATTGGCGCAAACGTTTTCTATCTCACTCCCGGATCTTTGGATGGACGAGACTTGAACGGGAACCAGACCGGCAGCTTTAACTTTTACGACATGGTAGGGACTGTCGGCTTTGGAAAAAAGATTTTTACGCGCGCGGAAGGAGCCGACATCTCCGTGGGTGCCAATTTAAAGATTGTCCAGGAAACGATCGCCAATCAAAGCTTTCAAAATCCGGCTTTTGATGTCGGTGCCCTTGTTTCCCCCATCGATGACTTGAATATTGGTCTCAATGTTCGCGATTTGTCCTCCGGCAAAGCAAACTTTTCGCGGGAAATTATCGGGGGAGCGTCCTATACGATACTCAAGCTCTTCACCGGAGCTTTCGCCATCGACTACGCCAATGACGCCCCGGTCCGCTACAGTGTTGGCGGAGAATATAAGATTCCCGAATTTGATGCCGCCATCCGGGCCGGATACACGAACCACGATCCCCTGGACAGTTCGATCGACAGCCAGATTCCGGCATTACGTGGCGCCTCCATCGCCGGCTTGACGATGGGGGCCGGCATGGGATACAAGCCACCCATCTGGCCAACCACGCGATTTAATCTGGATTACGCCATGGCCCCTTTCGGCGCCCTCGGCATCAGCCACACGGTGACCCTCAAGTTTCATTGGTAGAGTGTTGTGCGGCAGGCCAAACCATGACCAACTACTGGACCCGATGGAAAGCGGATACTACCAGACCTTTAGTTCTCTTTTACAGCATCGTCTTCGCCCTGGTTTTTAGCCGGCGTTTTTTTTTGACCCATGCTTTTATTTTCCTGCTATTGGCTGCTCGCTTTTGGATCATGTCTTATTACGTGGCCAATCGGCTGCCACCTGAAAGATCGATCCCCCTATACCAGCGCGGGATCGCCTATGCGTCGATGGGGGTGCCCTATTTTTATCATGATCCACTGCCCACGGTCACGGGGTCGATTCTTTTCTTTGGGGAAGCGATTGCACTTCTGGGGGCTGCTCTAGCGATGTTTGGCGTTATCGGACTAGGCCGACGCTTTGGCATTTCACCGGCGAAACGTGGAGAGGTGTGTCAATCCGGGGTCTACCGCTGGTTGAAACATCCCATCTACACGGGATACGCTTTGATGGAGGCGGACTGCGTTATCCTGAATCCGTCGAACCTTGTGATTTACGCCGTTTCGATGGGTTCATTGATCGTCCGCGCGCGTTTGGAGAATCGCATCCTGCAAGGAGGCGTCGCATGATCAGCCAGAAACGTTCTGGAAGCAGCACCGTCGAATTTGTCGTCATGGTCGCATTGCTGACTGGCATAGGCCTTCTCATCATGTGGTATATGACTCCTCTAGGAAACAATGCTGTAAATACCGGGGGAACCGCAGCCGTCACTGCCATTCAGAATGACTGAAGTTACTCACGCCCGCCGGCGGGCTGTTCTCCTTCTCATCTGTATTGTCGTTCTCTTCATGGCTATCGGTTTCCGTCGACTTGGAGACTTTGAATCCTTTTATATTGCCGGCGGGCAATTTCTCAAACGACTGAATCCCTATGATCCCCAGCTGTACAAAACCTACGGCTCTTTCGGGATGTCCTCTTTGCCTCCGGCGATTGTCCTGACCTGCCTACCCTGTCTTCTCCCACTCTATGCCGCAATTCCGATGTGGGATATTATTTGCCTCCTCCTCTGGTCGGCTTCTTTATATCTCTGGGCTGAACTCTTATGGGGCGAGGCCGTCGACTTACCCTTATTTTCGCGATTGTGCGCGGCCAGCCTGATGGCGCCTCTTTGCTGGGCTTTCGGAACACATCAGGTGATTGTCCCGGTACTATTTTTTGCCACATTGGCCTGCTGGTCGATGAGGCGCAACAATTCCGGGTGGGCAGGTTTCGCTACGGGTCTTATGCTCATGAAGCCGCACCTGACGATTCTCCTAGCCGGCGTCTTATTATTGAAGAGCAAGCGCAGGATTCTGTTCATCGCAACTCTGGCCGCGGGACTGATACTCCTTTATCTTCCCTTTATGAATACCATCAGGCCCATCTCGGACCTTCGTGCATGGCGCCAAACAATCCAGCGACAACAATCTGAAGTTTTCTACCTGGATGAGCAGGGGATAGCAGGCCGCTTTGCGTCCATCTTCCCCCTCGTTTCCCACGCCGACGCGAAAGCCAGCAGTGGTCCCGGGATACTCATCCCCCAATCCAAAGGACGCCTTCTATCCCGTTTCAAAACGGTGTTTTGGATCATCGGTTGCGGTTTATGGGCTCTTTGGGGCGCGTCAAGATACAAACGCATGAACGATCTCTCCCTTTATGCCACGGCGCTTGCTTGGAGCCTACTGATCAGTCCGTACAGTCACTTTTATGATGGGGTCATGCTGATACCTTTGATCATTATGTGCATCCCGAAAACCGACCGCTTTCAGCAGCTTTCCAAACCCCTATTGGTTCCTTTCACCTTTAATCTTTTCGTGATTATTCTGGTCGTTTTGGCGAACCGGTACAGCTTTTATATGTGGCCCTTAATGGGATGGACATCGGTGGCCTATTGCGCCTTCGCAGCATGGATGGTATTTTGTTAACATGCCTGTAACATTTGCGGGCTAAACTAAGAAAGCAGCCGAATTAGAAAGCGGAAATCATCAGGAGGAGTATTATGAAGCAGATCAATCAGAGAGGACAGGGCGCGACCGAATATGTGGTCATTCTGGCCATCATTGTGGTCATTGCCGTGACCTTACTTAATGGCCCTTTTAGCAGCGCTTTAAAGAGCCAAGTCTCCAATATCGCTTCCATGATCGGATCAGCAGGCGGATCGGGTTCCTAAGGACGTTTTTCCTACCCTGTGAAGCCGCATGCGAATAGCGAGAGCTGTTCAGGGGCAAGCCATGACGGAATCCGTCATTATGATGCCCCTTTTCTTTTTACTCGTTTTTGGTCTCCTGCAGTTGGCACATCTGGGATTGGCCGTTGTCATGGCGAATTATGCGGCCACGAGCATTGCACGGAAAGCCGCCAGCGAAAAGGACTTTTCGACAGTACCCAAAGGGACGCCGGCCGGCAATATGACAGGCTACACTCAACAAGCCAACAATTTATTTGTCGCCGGGATGCAATTGGATAGCACAGGCGGGTTGATGGGATGCGTGGAGCAGTCTGACATATCGGTTCCGACAGAAGAGTTGGTGGTTCTGGTGCGGGCACAATTTTCGCCCTTTCCGTTTGTGGGTTATTTCTTGAACGGGATTTTTGGAACGAAATATGCGGCAGCCCTTTTGTCCTGCAACGATTTGACGAATCAGTCCGGATTTGGACCTTTTAATTATTCCTCGCAGCCCCCCACGTTCTATGTGACGGGATCGGGAAAAGTCCGACTGAACTATAAAACCTAATGCAAAATAAAAAACTTATGCAGCTGGTGATCAGTGCCGTTCTGGCGCTGGCTTTCGTTAAATTTTATTTGACCGCCAAAGAACAGAACATGGAAAGCGAATACGGGATGGTCGACGTCATCTCGGCTGCTCGCGATATCCCTCCCCATACGCTAATGTCCGCCTCCTTGCTGACCATCAAGAAAGTGCCCCAGAAATTTATTGAGCCAGGAGCCTTTCGCGTGAAGATTCCCGGCCAGGGGTTGGATCGCATTATCGGGCAGGTGACGACTTCCGCCATCTCGGCAGGTGCCCAGATTACGGCCGTAAATTTGAACGCCCCCTCCATCGATAAAACCGGGGTTGCCCCGCTTCTTCCCCCTGGGAAGGTCGGGTATCTCTTGAGACTAGGCAATCTCGATGTCGCCGAATTGATTCTACCCGGCAACTATATCAACGTCATGGCGACCTTTACGGTGCGACAAAAGGACAATACTTCTTCCAAAGCCACCTATACCATTCTTCAGAATATCCTCGTTTTGGGAGTAGGCCGCGTACTGCGACAGCCTGATCAAGATGTCACAAGCAAAAAAGAAGGCACTGAAAGCCTGGTTTTGACCCTGGCCCT
>Ga0206903_10260_pt2 | contig 11727 bp, 6 predicted proteins | sample Alteio_BWOrgHeat_45_FD_152959 | JGI IMG/M metagenome (GOLD analysis project Ga0206903, IMG submission 152959) | Enriched cells from forest soil in Barre Woods Harvard Forest LTER site, Petersham, Massachusetts, United States -... | ecosystem: Environmental > Terrestrial > Soil > Temperate forest >... | reverse complement strand
CTTTCTTTTGCCTCCCGAAGAATCGGGACAGGTTGATGCAAATGAAAGTAACCAAAGAAAAAATCAAGGACGGCATGATCGCTCCGCGCATCCGTCCGGGCCAACGCCTCCCCCTTTGTGACAGCGTTACTAATAGCAGGATCGTTGCAAGGCATAGTGTTTTCTGAGACTTCTGCTTTTTCCCAAAACGTTAATTATAGTGGCTACCCTTGTGTACCAACACTTCATTCCCCGCAATGTCTCTTAGCGTTGCCCTGTGCGATGAAAGGACATTGCGGTTTCATTTACAATTCCCTCTGGCCTTAGTTGGTATTGTAACTAATTGGATCTAATTCGATCTTTCGATAGGCCCAAATCCCATGGTGGTAACATTACCACCGGCGTAAACACCCGACACTTTGCCGGGCAGCATTAACCCTATTAATTGTAAGTTTTTAAGCTTACAATTAATAGGGTTTTTCATAGTAACCTATAATTTTTATTATTACTTAAATATTATAGAAAAATAATTGCTCAACCGGGCCGCTATAGCCGGCAGCATTATCTCCGTTATGCAAACGTGGTTGTACATATAATTTTAAGGAATAAGTACATTTCGTCATGTCATTCGGAGGATTATTTAACTGAAGGCTATTGTTTGCATTGCCATCAACAGCAGGATTTATGTTACCTGCCAGGGTAAGAAAGCCATCCGTAATATCTCTGTTTACTGAATAACTGTTATTATTTAAATGCATAAAAGCAGATTCAAGATGCGGATGATAAATTGTATATTTTGCATGTATAGTTCCGCTTATTGGTGTGCAGCTTCCAAGTGTCTCCAATTCTGCTATTGACAATTTCATAAATACTGAATTGTTATTAATGATTGCTGAATTAAGTGTTTTTCCACTGCCGGCAATAATATTAAACTGATTAAGCGCTTTATTAACTACTTCTCTTATTTCAAATCTTATTGCAATTTTTTGCAGCGGTATTTTATTCGCTGCAGGCACGGCAGTACCCGCGTTTGCTGCACCTGTTGGCACATCGGGGAAAGTTGTTAAAGCACCTGTATTCATTGAAAGCAAAGTATCTTCATCAATAAACCAATAATCATTTAAACTTGTTAATCCATAAGTAGTAATGGTGCGGGCAACTGATTTATTTATATCAAACCAGCCCTCAGCATCAAAATCTGATTGATCACTTAAAACAGGATATACGCTAAAAGGAAATACTTTTTGCATAAGTTTTGCCACTGGTTGAGATGGATCCGTATAAAATAATCCTGGTGTTACTCCAACAATTTTTGCAAAATTACCAATGGCCGGGGCAGCGCCACCGTTTGGTGTTGTAATATCACTAACTAAAAATCTGTATTCGATTGGATTACCGCTTACAGCTTTTGGTGCTGCCTGGCCGGTAAGCCTTATTACTCCGCTCAGAGCATATTTTCCCGTACCTGCATAACCATCAGTATCAAAATCCCTGGCTCCGGTTCCTGTTGTTATGTCAAATGCAAGCCCAACGCCGGTCCATGCACTTGGAAAATTATCATCAGGATTACCTACGTTTATTTTAGAACACAGGTCAACACAAAGACAATAGCCCACGTTATTACGCCTGTCTGCAGCAGTTTCATTAACTAAAACAACACCACCAATATCTGCTTTAAAATATACATCAGGACCACTGCTTAAGAATGGCCATGATGGATCCGTTTCTAAATTTAATGGTATGAAATTTACTTTGAAATCTGCACTTGTATAATCAATTCTAAAGTGCCCTGCTGCATCAGTAACAGCACTTCCAAGATAATCATCGGTTATTAAATCTGCATCCCATGCCTTTACTGTTGCATTAGCAATAGCTGAACCTGAAGAGCAATTTGTAAGATGACCGCAAATAGTCCACGCATCAAAATAATAGCCGCGTACATAGCACCATGTTTTTGAAGGAATGCAGTATTGCCAGGTAAAATAATAATTTTCCTGGTCTTTGTCCATAAGCCATTGGGGATAAAACGTGGTAATGTGAAATTGAAGCGCTTCTTTGCGGGGTTTTGGTTTTGCATGCGGAACACTGCCGCAAACAAAATCGATATCGAATGCTGATTTGCTGAATTTTTCATCAACAATAAATTGAAAATTTCCTTTCTCATCTGTTTCAGAAGTTGCAATCAACAATGATTTGCGTTGCTCTTTTTCTTCCTTGCTTACAAGACGAAAAGTTTCTTTAGGATTGGCAACAACATTTTCTGTGATACGTTCCGATTGCCAGGGCAGGTATAATAAAACCTGCATGCTGCCAAGTGGTTCGGAACATTCTTCACAAAGAAAACCGCAGAGCGAGCCTTTAATAATGTATTTCATTTATTTATTTTTTTTGCCTACTCTTTAATTGGATTTTCGGCTTCTTCCGGGTAAATGAATCGTTCTATAAAGGATGCAGGTAACAAAAGCAGGTTTGCTTTTTATAAAATATAAAAGATCAAGCAAGATGAAACGTAGATTGAAAAGTTTAGAGCTATGTAATTGCCTTCCGGGAATTATCCCGTTAAGCCCTGAGAAAATAAACGCTACAACATAGACTTTTCCCCATTGGTATAATATACTGCATGCACGAATTTGCGCAGTATTAACCAAAAAAATAACACCATGAAAAAGTATCTGTTTGTTTTAGTAACGATGGTTAAGTAGCTGTTTATAAAAACACGCGCATAAAAACTTTATGCTTTAAAAACGGCATCCGCGTAGAAGAGCATGAAGATGTAATGCCTGATATTATACAACCCGGCAGCATAAAGAACTTCAAAATAAAATATCATTTGCCCAAAGGTACAGACAGCCTTGCTCTATCTGTGATTAGTGCCGATACCGTAAACAACAGTTTTGCTGACTCAAAAAAATGAGAAGCTGTCGCCGTTAAACAGTCCTTTATCACTGAGTTTTATATGTGGAATTACAAGCAGAGCCATAAAGCTTAACGTCATGAACGGCGCAGCCAAAGTTGAACCCAATTCTTTTGCCATTTTATCGATCGCTGTGTAGGCAGCGGCAATTGTATAACCATCCTCGTTACTCATTAAACCTGCTACCGGCAGTGCGACAATTTTTTCATTTCCACTATCATCAACACAACTCACACCGCCTCTTTTTTTAATGATTAGATTGATGGCTGTAAGCAACGATGCATCATCACAACCGGCCGCAACAATGTTGTGACTGTCATGTGCAACAGATGAAGCAATCGCACCTTGTTTCAGTCCAAAATTTTTAATGAATGCTTTGGCAACAGGCGCTTTATTGTAACGGTTGACCACAACAATTTTTAAAATATCGTTTTCAACATCACTTATTAATTCATTGTCTTTAATAAGAGGTATTGAAAATATTTTATTGGTGATGAGCTGGCCATCCAACGCTTCCATTACAGGAATTTTATTATCAATAAACGGAAAACTTTCAGCCGGAACTTTAAGATCATCCATGCTGATAGGTTCAACAGAAAAATTATTGATAGTATGTATTGGAATGGATTGAATGAAAGTGTTTCCGTTTTCCGCAACCAACTCGCCGTTGATATAGGTTTGCTGAACTTTGAATTCCTGCAGGTTGTTTAAAAGAATAAGATCAGCAGCATCGCTTTCTTTCAACAAACCAACATCTAAGTTATAATGATGCACAGGATTTATACATGCAGCCTGCAACACTTTAAATACATCAATGCCTTTTGAAACGGCGCGTTTGCATAAAACATTTATATGCCCTTCCGCCAAACTATCCGGGTGTTTATCATCGCTGCAAAACATTATCTCACCAGGATAATCGTGCAGCAGGTCAATCAGTGCTTCAAAATTTTTTGCCGCGCTTCCTTCACGAATAATTATTTTCATTTTATACTTCAACTTACCCAGTGCTTCTTCTTTTGTAAAGCATTCATGATCGGTTGAAATACCTGTTTCAATATATTTTTTTGCATCCTCACCGCGTAAACCAGGTGCGTGGCCATCAACAGGCTTATGTAATTTTTTTGCCGATGCAATTTTCCTCATCACTTCCTTATCCTGCATTAACACACCGGGAAAATTCATCATCTCACTCAAATATTTTATCTCGGGTTTTTGTAATAATTGCTCAACATCATTGCTGTTTAATGTGGCGCCTGCTGTTTCAAAAACAGTTGCAGGCACACAGCTTGGCGCACCAAAGTTGAATTTGAAATTCACCTGTTTGCCATTATCGATCATATATTCAACACCATTCATTCCGCATACATTCGCAATTTCATGCGGATCACTCACCGTTGCAACAGTGCCATGTACAACCGCCAATCTCGCAAACTCAGAAGGTACCAGCATACTGCTTTCAATATGTACATGACTGTCTATAAAACCGGGCAGCATATATGGTAACGACGTATCTTCTTCACCTGTTATTTTTATGGAATTGATCTTACCATCTTCAACAAGCACTTCTGCTGCGTTTATTGTTTTGTTTTCGATGTCTACATAATTCGCAGTAATAGAAAAATTCTTTTGCATACAATAAAAATAAGCTGCTTAATTAATTCCGGGCAGAAGTATTTCACTCATTTTTTAAAAGCGTGTGTACAATGCCAGTTGAAATATGTTGTTGGAAACATTCGATGTTAAACCCTTGGTATATTGATTCATATATCCGGCTTCAAGATCAAGCTTTTTACTGAAACGATAACCTATAGCAACATACGCACGGTTCTGATCAAAAAAACTGTTATTGGTTTTATCCTTGTTTTGAATGTTGAAGAATATCTCATTCTGCAGAGCAGCAAAAGGGCCTTTATTGAAAGCCTGTTGCTGTTTGGTTAATGGTATAACCGTTCTCACAAAATAGCGAAGCCGTTGCGCAAATACATCTTGTGTTTGCATTTCAATAAACCTTTGTTCAAGCCTGAAACGGTTTTGCAATGATACACTTCCAAACTTTACATTGTTAATATATTGTTCCCATATCCTGTTTTCTGTAAGTTCGTTTTTTGAAGGTGCAGGAAGCCTGCTATAATTGCCAATGTATGCGTAACCAACAGTTACATTATTATTTGAATTGAAGTGATAAGTAAGCCCGGGCCGGATCAAAATAGTCTTTACATATTCCCGGTTATCTGCAGAGCGAACCTGTATATCAGAATGCAATCCGAAATGCTTTGAAAATTTGTATGAATTGAACCACGCAAACCAACCGCTGTTTTCACTGGTTGTTTGTGCATGTGCGGCAAACGAAAACAATAAAATACCAGCGGGAATTAAGAAGAAGGTTTTGCGCATAGGCTTTTAGCGCAATATTAATGAGAATGCTTTTATAGTTACAAAAGATGATTAAAGCATCTAATGATTTACTATGTTTTGCATTACTTTTATATTAAGCAAGTAACAAGTAAGAAATGATAACCCTGCTCACATAACTTGCTAAAAAAAGGATTTATTCTGCAATCAAAATGAAACAATCTATTTTCAGTAACTGCCGGCTACTGGTTATATCAATATTCTTTTTTCACCCTTTTTATATAGCTGCTCAACCGGCTCAATTAATATTTGACCGCTATACTACAGATGATGGCCTTTCTGATAATGGTTGCCACAAAGTGGTGCAGGATGAAGATGGGTTTATGTGGATTGCCACCAACAGCGGGCTTAACCGTTTCGACGGAAAGGATTTTGTAAAGTTTTACAGCAATGGTTCAGCCAACAGTTTACCAAACAATTATATTAATACTATTGTTCGCCTGCCGGAGCATAAGCTGGCAATAGGCACACTGGAAGGAATTGGTATTTTTAATACAGTAACAGGCGTATGTAAAAACACATACATACCTGCAGACAGTTCACTTTATTCAACAACCAATGCTGTTAACGACATCATATTGGATAAAGACAGTAATCTTGTTGTTGGCACAAACGTAGGTATATATATTTTCAACGCTGCTTTACAACTTATTTTTCGTTATGATGCTTTTACAAAAGCAGATATTGGCAAAAAAAGATTATTGTTCATGCCTTATCTGTACTTATTGCCTGATGGAAGAGTGATAGCTTTTGCCAGTGATGGATCTATCTATTTGTTGAATACTAAAAAGAAAACACTTCAAAATATAAAAGATATTCCCGGCCATGAATTCGACTTGCTAAAAAAATGGAGCGGGAATTTAAAATTAATAAAAGGCGGTAATAAATACGGGCAGTTTTTTTTCATTAATACGGGTGAGCATGTTGACAGCCTGTATGTGGTTGACCTGCCTCATCAAAAAACGTCAGCTTCAGCGCTTCGTTTTCCCAAAGCAACCAATATTGACTGGTCGAGCAAATTTTTTATGCTGAATGATAGTATGCTTTGCTTTTCTGTGCCATCAAATAATAATGGTATTTATTTAATGCGCTATGATGTTCGCAGTTTGAAAACAGGTTACATAAAAAATATTTTGCCGGAATCAGATTGTTGGGATATGATCGCAGATAACAATAACCGTATATGGATATGTTGTTACGACGGCATTTATAAACAATCTTTTTTAAAGGCTGCTTTTCATAATATAGAGCCACAGGCTGAAGTGCCTGGTAAGATTACAGGTGATATGGTGGGTTTTATACATTATGGCAACAAATATTTTATGCTGAAAGATTATGCAGGATTATTAATTTATGATAGCAGTTTGCATTATATAAAAACCATCAGCCTGTTTCCGGCGGTTAATAACAATCATCCCTGGAACATCAGCTATTACAAAAAAGACACGTTATTGGTTACAACAGCAAACGGCATTTTATTATTCAATACAAATAATTATTCATTAACCCGTTTTGTGCGGCCAGGCATGCCACAAGTGATTGACGAGAATGCCATCACCTGTTCTTTTATTGATAGTTATCATCAGTTATGGATGGGTATTGGTGCGGGTAATGGTTTGTTCAGGATGAATATGCTTACACGTGAATGGAAATATTTTTCGCCCAAAATACCCAACGCGGTTTTTAAATTCAGGTATCCGTGGAATATCGTTGAAGACAATTCCGGTAAAATATGGATGGGCAGCCATGAAGGCATTACCAGGTGGAACCAGCAAAAACAAAGTTTTGATACTGTAATAACACAACTGCCTTATGTAGGTAACCTGGTAGGATTGCTAAACATGTTTACTATTGATGCGCAAAATAATCTCTGGATAATTGAAAACGATTTTATCCTGGTAAAATGGAACCTGAACACCGGAAAATTTACTGCGTTCCCAAGGCCACAGAATATACCTTCCTCTAAACCTGAGATGATAGCAGGGCCCTGGCATAACTGTATATGGATAACAGCAGAAGAAAATTTATTGAGCTTTAATATAACAACGCAACAATACCGGCTTATTAAAAAAACAGATGGTTTATTTGATAACCAGGTAAAAAGCAATTTGTATCTTGATGCATCAACACAAAGGTTGTTTGCCGGCTTTGCAAATGTGTTTACCTGGTTTTATCCTGATAGTGTATTGAAGGCGCGCAAGCCTTTACAACCCGTTATAACCGGTATAAAAAGAATAGGCGATTCTGTTTCCCTGGAAAAAGATTCGGCGCTTTTATTTTCTTATGATCAAAATTCTTTTGAATTTAATTTCACGGGAATAAACTATGATGACGGTCAAAGCAATACGTATGAATACCGGTTGTTTGAAAAAAAACCTGCCGCATTTATTGATATTGGTTCTCAGAAAACACTAACATTAGCTAACCTTAAACCAGGTAAATATACTTTCCAGGTAAAGGCTGTTCTTTCAGATGGAACAGTAAGCAATACGCCTGCCGCTGTTTACTTCAGCATAGCATATCCTTTTTTTGAAACATGGTGGTTTTATGTGCTTATGACTATCTCGCTTGCAGCAATATTGTATTTACTGTATCGCTACAGGATAAACCAGTTGTTGAAATTACAAAGTGTACGCAATAATATTTCTGCTGACCTGCACGATGATATAGGCGCAAGATTAACCAGCATTAACCTGTTATCAGCATTGGGAGAACAAAAAATACATGAACCGCTTGAAGCATCAGATTATTTAAAACGCATTGCAACAGAAGTACAAAGCTCAGGCGAGGCTTTGGATGATATTGTCTGGAGCATCAATACACGCAATGATTCAATGAATGAGATAACAGCCCGTATGAGAAGATATGCTGCTGAAATTTTTGACAGCACTTCCATTCAATATTCCATCTATGTTGATGATATGCCTGTACAGCTAAAACTGCCAATGGAAAAAAGAAGAAATCTTTTTCTCATCTATAAAGAAGCCATCAATAATATTTATAAACATGCATCGGCTTCTGAAGTAAAAATAAGCATCGCTACAACCAATCATATGCTTATAATGGAGATTAGTGATAATGGAAAAGGCTTCGACCTGCAGCAGCCAACACACCGGAACGGATTAAAAAATATGCAGTACCGTATGCAAAAACCGGGCGGCTTGGTTGTAATAAATTCATCACCGGGAAACGGAACCACGGTAAAAATAGAATTACCTGTTGCATCAGCATCGCTCAAAAGGAGTATACGGGCATGGATGAAAATTAAATAGTTTTACCGCCCGGTATAACCTAACCAACAATTGCATGTACATGCCTGTAAGCATTATTATATTTGAAGACAACGATCAATTGAGGAATTCTCTTGCTGTTTTATTGAATAGCGGAGATGAATATAAAGTGATCGGTGATTATTCAAATGTATTGAATGCAGTTTCAATTGTAAGAAGAGATGAACCCGATGTTGTTATTATGGATATTGATATGCCGGGCAAATCAGGCATAGATGGTGTTGCTGAAATAAAAGAAGCCAGGCCGCAAACCGCCATTATTATGTACACCATGTTTGAAGATGATGAGAAACTGTTTAATAGTTTATGTGCAGGCGCTAACGGTTATATTCTGAAAAAAACCTCACCGCATAAATTGTTTGAAGCCATAAGAGAAGTAACAGAAGGCGGTGCGCCTATGTCTCCAACTATTGCAAAGCGTGTATTGCAAAGCTTTGAAATAAAATCAACAGCAAGGGAATACAATCTTACATCGCGTGAAAAAGAAATACTCCAACTGCTTATTAAAGGGTACAGCGTAAAATTAATTGCTGCCGGATTAAATATGGCTTTTGATACGGCGCGCACACACCTCCGGAATATCTACCGGAAACTACATGTAAACTGCGGCAAGGAAGCTATTGCCAAAGTGCTTAAAGAAAAGATTATATAACGTGAATTTTGTATGTTATGGGCCACAATAGTAACATAGAAATAGCTTGTCCCGCCAATACGTAGATAGATTAAACATAGCTTTCAGAGCAATCTTACTATGTGTTATCATAAGTGTACTATATACATTATCTGGTTCAATTTAACTACGCAAAACTGTTAGTTGAGTAAGCTTTAATTCCGGACACATCATAACTCACATTATTTAGTTAACTGCAGGCTCATTTGTCCGGCCGTTGTTCGGTACTTCTTCGGTCATTGTTCGGTCGTTGTTCGGTCGTTGTTCGCTCCATGAGCGAACAAGAAGCGGTTATATGTTGAAGATGTTTTGAAAAAATATATATCCTGCTAATCATAGAGAATGAGCAATTGCGGTATATCACCCTAAAAGCGTATTGTATTATTTTATTAATCTACCAACATTTGTACAGCATAACTGTTGAGTAGTATCCCCCGCTAACTGAAACCTTTTTTATCATTCTTTAAATCTGTTACAATGAAAAAACTTTACACTATTGTATTACTCGTATGCAGCATACAATCAATCCATGCGCAAAGCTGGAATATTGCCGGCAACAGCGGTTTAACCACATCTAACTTTCTCGGTTCAACAGACAACCATGATGTTATTTTCAAAGCCAACAATGCAGAGCGTGGAAGGCTTGCTGCGGCAGGCTTCTGGCGTTTTGGCAATGCAACCAATTATGCTAAAGTTGATTCAACCGGCAAGCTTACGTTTGGCGGTACCGGTGCGTACCAGGTTGCGGGTAACAAGTATGCCTTTCAATATACAGGCAATCCTAATTATGGTTTGTTCTTTAATTCAACCAGTGTGCAATATGAATTCAGGAATGGAAGCGCAGTGCCTGTGTTTTCCGTCAATGCAAATACAGGCAACAGTGTGTTCAATGGCACACTAAAAATTGGCGCTTATACTTTACCATCAACAGATGGAACAAACGGGCAGGTGCTCACTACCAATGGAAGCGGAACCGTAAACTGGTCAACAGTAAGCGGAGGCAGCAGTGGCGCTAATAAAACTTTATCCAATCTTACCACACCAACGGCAGTGAATGTTGATTTAATACCGCAAAGTAATGGCAGTTTAAATCTTGGTTCATCAGCTAAAGAATGGGAGAATATTTATTTAAAAGGAAAACTTTTTTATGGCAGCTATACGCTTTTAAAAGTTGATACAACAAATCTAAACATGGCTGTTGGTCAAAATGCTCTTATAAATAATAGCGGAGCAGACAATACAGCAATCGGTGCATTTGCACTTGCATCCAATACAAACGGCTATCAGAATATTGCAAATGGAGCGCTTGCTCTTGAATATAATTCTACCGGTTATAATAATACAGCAAATGGAGCATATTCCCTTCTATCTAATACGACCGGTAATGATAATACAGCAAGTGGAACAGAAGCACTTTACTACAACACTACAGAAGCGAATAATGTTGCGAATGGCAGTTCGGCGCTTTTATTCAATGCGACTGGTTACAGCAATGTTGCAATAGGTATATCTGCATTAAATGCTAACACTGTTGGACATAATTTAGTAGCAGTTGGCGATTCTGCATTGTATAGCCAAGGAGTTGACCCTCAAAATTATTATGGAAATACAGCTATCGGCAGTAAAGCGCTTTATTCAAACACAACCGGCATTTGGAATACAGCAAATGGATATCAGGCTTTGTATCCAAATACTACGGGAAATGAAAATACTGCAAGCGGATGGAAAGCACTTTACTTCAATACTACCGAGAATTACAACACAGCTTTTGGAACTTTTGCTGATATAGCCTTAGGCACCAGTAATGCAACTGCTTTGGGAAATGGTGCAATTGTAGATGGCAGCAACCAAGTACGTATTGGCAGTACATATATTACCTCAATTGGTGGCCAGGTTGGTTGGACAACTTTTTCTGATGGCCGTTATAAGAAGAACATAAAAGAAGATGTGCAGGGATTGAAGTTCATTAACCTTTTAAAGCCCATTACCTATACAGTTGACATAAAAAGTTTAAACAATTATTACGACAAAAACAGGAAACATGACAGCGCTTATAATAAGATGAAAGCTGATATGCAGCCTTCTGCAGATGCAGCTTCTAAAATTATTTACAATGGCTTTATTGCACAGGACGTAGAGAAAGCAGCTCAATCCATCAACTATAATTTCAGTGGTGTTGATAAACCAAAAAGCGATAACGGTTTGTACGGCTTACGTTATGCTGATTTTGTAGTGCCATTGGTAAAAGCAGTGCAGGAGTTAAATAAGATGAATGACAACAAGGATGCAGCCATAGATTCTTTAAAACAGCAAAACGCTGAACTGCAAAAACAAATGAATGATTTAAAAACTTTGGTATTGCAAATACAGCAACAGCAGCAATCCTGTGCGTGCAGCCCATCAATAATGTCAGGTTCTGCCCGGCAGTACAATGTAAATATTTCCAATGCCGCTTCGCTTGA
>Ga0206903_10337_pt1 | contig 11819 bp, 9 predicted proteins | sample Alteio_BWOrgHeat_45_FD_152959 | JGI IMG/M metagenome (GOLD analysis project Ga0206903, IMG submission 152959) | Enriched cells from forest soil in Barre Woods Harvard Forest LTER site, Petersham, Massachusetts, United States -... | ecosystem: Environmental > Terrestrial > Soil > Temperate forest >... | reverse complement strand
ACACCCCCGTTGGAATCGATCGTAAAGCGAATCACTACTTTGCCGCGCAGATTTGGTTCGCTGCGCAGTGCGGTTTCGTAGCAAGAGCGAATCTGCCCACGATGTTGTTGTACTACAGCATTCACGATGTCTTTCGGAAGTCCGGTGAGTAGTTGCGGGTTGTTAGCATCGAGGTTCACGGTGGCGTCTTCCTTTTTCCCGAGATGTCCTGATCCTAGGGAGCCCTCGCCATTCCCTTTCCCATCGCGGCCCTGGCCAAACCCGCTGGTCAAAGGGCCCGGGATACCGACCGTGTTACCGACGTCGTTTGATCCCACACCCTGAACCCCATAACTCGGCGCATCGTGGAGTCCATTCCCACTTCCGACGGAAAAAGCATTCCCAAATTGAGTGATTGCTTGATTATTGGAACTAAGTAGATCCTGCACCGCCTTTTGCAATCCGCTGGCCTTCATGGCTTCAACCAAACCGACGGCCCGCCGTCGATTAGGGACAGCGGACTTCCGGTGGCGTGTTTGAGAAACGACCGAGCCTTCTCGTTGCCGTAGCGAGCTCGCGTGAGACTCACTCGAGGTAGGAAGCGGTTTTGGTGTGCTCGTGGCCGGCTCGATTTGCGGGCTTCCCGACGAAGATCCAGAGAAAATCTCAGGCGGCAATACGTAGTGACGCGGATTAAAGTGGAGGATGCGGTTAGGTTCATCGATGATCATCCGGGTCATGATCCGCTTCGGCTTGGGCAAGAAACTCGTCCCTAGGAGCAAAAGGCCGAGGAGGAGAAACGAGCCGAGAGTGGTGCGACGCAAGACTTTATCGCGCTCGAGAATCGGTGCCGTCTTGATTCGCGGAGCCGGACGCACGTAGAGAATGAAAAAAATTGACCGTGCCTATGGCAAGCTTCGCAAAATCCTCTTCGCGTAAATTCACTGCATATCCGTCTTCTTCCTTGCTTACGAATTTTTTGCTCGCTAACTCGTGGAGCGAATAGATTTTGCCACGAGTGCGAATTGTCCCAGTCATTTCGCGAGTCCACGATAAACGTGCGCTACCGTCCTCATCTAAATTCACGAGAGGAAATTCATCAGGAATACCCACGCTAGGAATGATGTAATCGCAGCGCGCGCTTTCACCGACATACAACGTTCCTGGAGCGTTGTAGTTGTTCACTTCCAGAATGTGATCACCCCAAAGTGCCGTAACCTCTAGCTCGCGATGATGTTCGGGTTCTTGGAAAGCCTGTTCCAAATCCAAGGCTAGAGTCGCGTTATCTGACACCGGAGTTCGGCGATCTTTAATTCGCCGTTCTAAACTTGTGATATCAAAAACTCGCCTATCGGCCCGGCGCCGTTCTCCCAAACGCCTTTCCCCGCTTAGGGCTGGGCGTGGTTCAACGTCGAATCGCCGATCTCCCTGTCGGCGTTCTTCAAGTCGTTTCTCGTCAGGAAACGCATCTACCTGCCGACGTTCTTTCGCTTTGCTTCGCCGGTCGAATGTACTGCGATCGATGTCAACCAACGTCGGCTCGGTATCGTGAAGAGGGACTTCGAAAAAGGTGGCGCTCAATTCCGTTTGTTGGATTGCCTGACCTGAGCCATGCTCCAGGCGCAGCTCCACTTCACCCAGACGGATAATGTCTCCAAAATGAACCTCGCGTTCCTGAACTTTTTCCCCATTCACGAAGGTACCATGCGAGCTGGTAAGGTCGGTGAGGATCCAGCGGTCGGCGCGGGTTTCCAATAGCGCATGAAGGCGAGAGACCTTGGCATGGTCGATACGTAGATCCGCCGAAAGAATTCTGCCCAGAACTATTTTTTCTTTTGTCAGCTCGTGGCTTGAGTCGATGTTGCCGTTTAGATCTAGCCGATCAAGACGTAGCCAGTGCGCAGATTTGTTTTTGGTTTCCATTCGCGGCCTCCCAGCAAAAACCAGTTTATGCGTCAGGGTTAATGGAGAAAGGTAAATGAACTTCCGTTGGTTCGGAGTGGGTTCCTTTAGGAAAGTTCCAGGAACGAACCAATTGCAATAAGCAACGATCGAGACCGGGCGCTGTGCTTTCTTCAATTTGAGACGAAGTCACCGATCCATCCGCTTCGACGTGCAAGCTTAGCGTAAGCTTGCCGTTGAGCTCGGGGCGAAGCCGATGCGCTTCGTTGTAGCATCGCCGAATTTCCACCAGGTGTTCATCGATTACGGATTGAATCACAGCCGCGGTCAAAGAGCCAGTAACCTGAATTTCGCTGGCCGCTGGCCCCGAAGTTAGAGGTCTCGTTTTCACCAGGATGCGAGCGATTCGCTCCGGCACTAGTTTTGCGAGGCGAAATGGTGCGCCGGGAAAAACGATATACCCCACAACGAGTAAAACTGCGGCGAGAGCTGGGGCTCCGGTGAGAAGCAATCGCCACCAGAAATAGCGGTGATCATCGCTGTCCACCAACGGCTCTGCAGAGCTCTCGACTTTGTACCGTTGCTCGGGCAGGAGCTTTGGAATTGGCTCTTGTTGAAGCTCTTGGCGCAGCGTCACAGAGAATTCACGGATGGCTTGGACTTCGGCTCGCAACGCGGGGTTCTTTTCCAGAGCCAATTCCACTTCGCGTTGTCCCTCGAGATTAAGCTCTCCCAGGGCGTATGCGGTGAGTCGTTCGTCACCGGAATGGATAGCGTGTGATTTCATCTCTCGCCTCCTTGTGGTGCCATCGGTTGCTTCGAACGTTGGCCCGATTCGATTTCTTCTTTTTTCGTTTCCTCTCGCATCGTTTTGATGGCGGTATGAATGAGATAACCCACGTTTGACTCACTTAACCCCATGATGCGGCTGATCTCTCGATAACTCAGCTCTTCTTGAAACTTCAGACGAATCACTTCTCGCTGATTCGCCGGTAGTTTCGTCAGAGCGTGGAGCAGACTCCGTTGCTTCTGCGCACTTTCGAGAAACGCGGAGGGACTCTCCGATTCCTCGGCAGGAATTTCAACTCCCTCGGCTAGCGGGAGCTGGCGGCGATCTCTTCGTTTCAGATCGATGGCCCGATTGCGACAAACGGTAAAAAGCCATTCAGTAACGTGTCCGTCGATATCGCTGCGCTTGGCCTCTAAGAGCCGAAGAAAAGATTCCTGCACCACTTCCCGCGCACGCTCCACATCACCGAGTAGACGCGAGACATAACGCGTAAGGGGACCTTCATGCTTGGCCAGCAATCCCTGGATCCAGGCTTTGTCTCCGGCCGCCCGCTTCGGTGGCATCTTTCCTCCCAATCGTCGCTGCAAAATCGCAGCTCTCTTCTCTTTCACGAATGGCCAAAGCATTCCTTAGAAAAAAAAGCTCGGCACCTAACTTCTCGAAACGATAGTGGATGAATGGATGCTGTCCAGAGTTAGACACACTAGCTTACTCCGGGTGCCACCATTTGTAAAAGCATGTGGCGCCTGGAATTCGCGGAGCTAGAGAAGAACTCAGTTGGCTAGATTGCCTCCTCTCTGCGAGTGGCAATCGCTTCTTACCCAACAAGGTCGGATTCAATTTCTATGACGGGATCTCGGCGAAGATGGGACCCCTTTCGCTGTCTTTGTCCAGCCGCCAATGAGTTTCCGCGATGTGTGGATTGTTTTCATTCCTTTGAATAAAGGATCGCACGGTTTGCGACGTTTCCGCGAGGCAGTTTTTCGCTAGCGTTCGGTAACCGCGTAGAAAAGCCTCCTCGCCGCCCAAACCCCAGGCCTGTTTCAGGATCGCATTATGATAAGCGGGAGAAAAAGTAAGCCGCGCCCGAAGTCTCCGGGACACCTCGGCCGCCGGACCATCTTCCAAGGCTCGCCGGGTGGCTTCGCCCATTTGCGCGAAAGTCGGATGATGAAGAGTGATAAATGCGACTCCCGTTCGCTCAGCAATCTTCGGGGTAAGATAAATACCGTCGTCAACTAAAGCTTGCCTCAAGCATTGCCGAAGTGCCCGGATACGATTAGGCGGGGAAAGTTCCCGCCAAAGAATAAAACGCGAATCTGGCGATCGATTGTTTGCCGCGAAACCGTAGTCCGCAATGAAACAGAGATCGAACTCGTCAATGATGTAGCCGAGCTCTGACTCCGACGGTCCGATTTGACGTCGAGAAGCGAATCCCGATGCGGTCCCAATATGAGCAATGAGCACAACTAGCCCGCGAAACTTTACCGGCCCGAGCAGCCCCATATCGGTAGGGTTCCCGCTGAGCCAATCCAATAAGGCACTGCGATTCTCATGGGCAAGCATATCAAAATTTTCAATGGCCAATATTCCGGGACCCGCATTGGCTCTTTCGCCCAGCTCGGTGCGAAGGTCTGCAGTTGATTGGATTTCCTCGCCCCGGATTGTCGTCATGGGGCAGGAGAACCCGTCTGCCTCTAAAAGGGCTCGAATCACGCCCAAGGTAAAGAGTTTGCCGATCCCGTGGGGTCCGGTGACGAAAATGACTTCGGATAGACATGCTTTGTCGCGCACGCTGCGCAACCAGCCGAGATACACCGCCTCAATAAAGTCGTCTTGGCCGATGACTTGCCTCTTTAGCTTTTGCAGGAAGGCCATTTCGCTTGAGGAATATTCGATCACTTCCCTGCCCTCACTACCGTAATCGGGTGGTAAAAGAGGCTAACTGCAGCAAACGTTCCCGTTCGGCGACGTCTAGAAACCGAAGCCAGTGTTCCAGGATCACGTATTCTTCGGTTTTTGCATCAGAAAGAGGAGATTCTAAAGCCCTCGCTTTTGCCCGAGCGAGATCTCTCTTCAAGTCCGATGGAGTAAAGTTCTGCAGATGGGCTTGTAGGTCCGGGGAGATCCATTTCAAAGCTTGCACGTCGAGGAGCATGAATAGCTCCATCTCGGCTTTTTCGTCTCCGATGACTTTAAGCAAATACCGCAAATTTTCAATTTCGTCAGTGGCTGACGGCTGGGCCAGCAACGTTATCAGCATTTCCCGCTGCAACTCGGAAAATCGGGTGCGGCCTACTTTAAGATGATTACGCACGAGCCGGAATGTGCCGATCACCGGATTGGGTACGATGTTTTCCCAGATGACATTTTCCGCGGATCCGTTAACCCAGGAAACATAGCCGCCATCGCAGTCATCGATGATTCCACGCGGGGCGAGCTCGTCGTAACTATAGGGCAAGAAATTCGAAATGCTATATTCCACTAGATTTCGATCGCGAAAGAGTGGGATCAGCACGCGATCGAAGTCCACAATACCGTTTAATCGAAGCATCTCCAGCGAGGGAAGCAGCGAAAGGCTCAGGATTGGGTGCCGGGAATGAGTGAGGTGAAGGGTATAGCCGACATGGCATTTCTCGAATTTGCCTTCAATCGGAGAGCCTCCGGGCGCCGAAATTCGCCGATAACGGTGTTTCGAATGCGCATGGCGGGTTACCATCTTCGCGACTCCGGCAGATTGGAGGTCCTCAGCGAGCGCAACTAAATCAGCCGCTACAATTTCCCCATGTCTTATGACAAAGATATCCATATCCCGCATTTCAATCGGTCGACGGAAATAGAGATGATCTAGCACTCCCCGACTACTGCCTCCACCAAGGTAGAGCGAGCTATCGGGGAATCGATCGAGAGTAACCCTCTGGATCTCAGTTAACCATTCGGAGATCACCGATAGCTCAGGGGTTAGAGCAGAGGCGGTAGCTGGCAGGGACTCGCTTTGAAAATCGAAGCGCAATGTCATATTCGGCTTCCTCGCAGTGAAAAATAGAGATCGGAATGAGAAACCTCATCGTTTTGATCGAGAAGAGAGGGAGTGATTCGACCTAGCGATCGCAATTTCGGAAAAAGATAGAACCAGGCAACGGCCACTAGCAGGCTGGTTGCTCCGCCCAAAAAGACGGTCGGAAACAGACCGAGATATGCCGTTGCAAAGCCTGATTCCAAATCGCCTAATTGGTTAGCGGCGGTGGTGAAGACTTGACTCACCGCCACAACTCTCCCGCGAAACGATAGCGGCGTAAGCACTTGAACTAGGGTCTGGCGGGTAATCACGCTGACGCTATTGGCTGCGCCGATCACCATTAAGGTCAACAGCGCGAATGGAAGTTTTCTCGAAAACGCGAAGACACAGGTCGCAATTCCAAAAATGGCCACCGCGCAAATGAGTTTGCGCCCTGCTCTTTCGCCAATCGAGTTACGGGAGAGATGGCTTGCCATAAGCAACGAGCCGAGGGCGGGAGCGCTCCGCAGGATTCCAAGCCCAAAAGCATCGGTGTGAAATACCTCTTTGGCGAAGATGGGTAAGAGGATCGTGACACTGCCGAAGAACACTGCAACCAGATCTAACGACATTGCGCTAAAAAGGATTTCTTGCCGCCAGACGTAACGTAAGCCGGAGAAAATTCCGCTTTCGCCAACCCCGTTTCGGGGATTGATATTCTCTGCCTCGGGAATGCGAAGCCATCCCAAGAGAAGGACACTTAATGCGCTCAGCAAGGTCGCAATGCCAAAGCAGAATATTCCGTCACCGTGAATGGTATAGAGCAATCCGCCAAGCGCAGGGCCAGCGACCTTGGCCAATTGTCTTAGCGAAGAGATTCGGGCCACCGACCGTGCCAGATCTTGGACTCCAACGATATCCGAGAGAAGAACCGCGGCCGCCGGGCCTTCGACGGTGTTTGCCAGCCCAAGTAGAAGAGCCGTGAAATAAAGAGCCATCAACGACACTTGGTGAAAACTCAGGAGAACGAAAAGAAGAGCCGAGCCCGATGCGGTGAAGAGGCGAGCAAGGATAACGATTTTTCGACGTTCATAAATATCCGCGATTCGGCCGAATACCAGAAAGAGCAGAAGCGAAGGAAAAAATTGAATCAGGCCGATAATTCCCAAGGGGATGGGGCTACGGGAAATGTCGTATGCTAACCAACCCATAGCAACGATCAACATTTGAAACACGATGGTTCCCAAAACAACGACGGAGCCATAAATTACGACTCCGGTTTGAATCTGGCGTGTCGTCTTGGACTGGGCGGTCACTCTATCCCTCCACGTGATTCTCCTGATGAGTTTGAGCTTCGTAAAAAGGCAATTCTTCAACCAGCTCCACCAAGATGCCGCCGGTGGACTTGGGATCAATGAAGGCAATCAAATGCCCATGAACTCCCACGGTGGGCTTGGGAGAAATGATCTCAACACCACTTGAACGCAGATAAGCGAGACAACCACCAATATTGCGCACGGTGAAAGCCAGATGGTGAATCCCTCCGCCGCGCTTGGCGAGAAACCGTTCGAGGTACCCCGTCTGCCCGAGATTTTCTTGAACTTCCAGACGACAGTTCACCAGATTTTCATCTGGATGAAGTGTCCTCAAACTTTTTCGAAACGGCACACTGAAGGTGTAACTATGAACCATTTGCTGTTCGACGTTCGCCTCGCCGAGATCTAGAAGTCCCAAAATCTCTCCAAAAAACCATCGGGCCTTAGACATATCGACGGGAACGATACCTATATGATTCACGCCAAGGATCATTGATTGGGCAGGTAAGGAAGAAGGAGCCGTCACGCTTAAGCCGACTTTCATGGTCATCTCTCCGCATTGGCTGTTATATTTGATATGACACACCGAATCATTACGGGGAAGTGTTTTTTTGTTCCTCTAAAAGTTTTTGTGGGCCGGTGCAAATTCTTCTTCGGCGGAACAAAGACTCGCCTGCTTTTAAAAACATTCTAGAGAATTTGTTGGAATTGACTCAAAAGTTCTGTAGCAAGAATGAGTCCCTTTAACCCAGATTTGTGCGTCGTAAAAACTGGATCTTTGGCAAGGGCTCGCACAAACGCATACCCAGTACGGTCGAATTTATTACCCGGGAACAATACCCGAGTAAGAGAGGATACGGAAATGCACGCCCTAAGCCTCAAGCGAGCTCTCACCGCGATCGTCATTATCGTCGGTATCTTCTACGCTAATCCCACCTGGACCCAGAAGGTCCGCTCAGAGCATTCTCAGGAATCATCAACCTACGACCAAACGGGTTACTGCCAAGAAATTAGCGGCGTCGATTTCGCCCGTGGACACACCCTCGATCTTTCGAACTACGTTAAGCGGAACTTGGGAAAATCACTCGATGAGATTTCCAAATCTTTTGATCGATTCCTAATTCTGGTAGGGGATCCCGATTCCTATCTTCCGGAACTAGAGCGAGAAGGAATTACGGAGCTGAAACCGCTGGCGAAGTCTTACGGAACCCACACCCTCTCCCAAGCAATCGACAAAAATCGTAAGTCTGCGCTTGTCATTTCTAATCTTCAGGTTCGTGAGCAGGTATTACGCTCACAACTCTTGCTTCTCAGCTCGGGGGTCGCGGGTAATCGAGTGAAGACCATTGGTCGCCTGCCTGACCTGCGCAAGAAATATCTCCAGACGTTCTGCAAAATGGGCCGGCCTCCGGAATTAGCTATCTATGGCTTTGCCGGAACCATCTTAAAGAAAGTTTTGGCGGCGAACCCTTGGGCTTTGAGCTCGAAAGTTAAATTCAAATGGTCTTCTTTTCAAAAGAAGAAGATGGCGTATCTACGCCCCGAAACCCAACAACCCTTCTTTGTGGTGACCTTAGCGGATGGCACTCGCATTTGGCTTCTCACTAATGTTTATGGTGAAAGTGCTCGTTATCTTTTTGAAGCGTCCTCTGATTACGGAGTAAAGGACTTCATGGTTCTTGGAACGGGCGGATCACTCAATCCAAATCTTAAGCTCAATGAACTTATCTCTCCCCGCGAAATGGTGACGGCTGGTTCGAAGCCCACTTCTACGTTCTTAGCTCCCCTAAAATCAGTTCCAAACCGCGGTACCTATTCGAGAGTTATCACTCCCCTGATCGAGACGAAGGCTTGGCTTGAGCAGAGTATCGAATCTTCCATCGATGTGGTGGACGTTGAGCTCGGACATATCATCGAAGCCCACCAAGCCCATTCGGAGGTTCGATTACGAGCAGCCTTGCTCATCAGTGACGTCATGGTGGGTGAGCAAAAGAACGATCTCTCGAAATGGACACCGAATATACTTCATGAGTCCGCGGACAAGATTTTTTCGCTGATCAAAGAAGAAACGGGTCGGCTGTCTGATGAAGCTTGGGCACTCAAGCAGGTAGATATTTTCTATAAGTAAAGTGGCCACCTGTGTTGCCTTATCGGTTTCGTAGTTTTGAAGTCGGGGAAAAGATCAATTTCCATGATACGATTTGCATTATGCTCTTCACTTTCCGATCCTCTATTCTTTTGGTGTTTGCTATTTTCAACCTTTGGACACTAACCGCAGTTTCAGTGTGTCGGCCGGCGTGGTGGGCAAAGGTGGCCACCCTATTTACTTCGACCGGGGATCCTATTGCAGAGCCCAATCGGGCTGCCGCGGAGGCAGTAATCAAGAAAGAGCTCTTCAAAATTTCACAGACCGCCGCCTATGAAGGTTACAGAATCGACTTAGCTACCAATCGCTCAAACGGTAAGCCGGTAGCACAACTCTTCGGACGAGCGGTGGATGATAAGCAAGTGCTCGATATTACGGGACTCGATGTTAGCAACGCTAACCAACGGGAACCCAGCGCCAGGGTGCTAATAGCCGCGGCATTGAAAAAAAACCCCACAGCTAAGGTCATCGCCATTCGCATGATCAGACCTGGAAGTGGAGTGTTGGATGAAGTTGCCGGAGCCCAGGACGCCGCTTACTACCAGGAAGCTTTCGAGTCTAACCCAGACTCCGTTCGAGGGCAGACCGCCTATCGCGCGGCCGCAGCGCTAGGATTTACCCAGGTAAACTGGAAGAAAAGTGGTGTTGCAAAACGAAACAACTATTACCCTGAATGGTACTATCTTTATTTAGAACGTCCCCCGTCCGATGAAGGCCAGTGACTCGGAGGTGCCCATCTACTTTTCAGCTGGAAAGGTCGCGGGTATCTCTTACCGGGTATTTGATACCCGCGACCAATTCAGCTGAAAAGTAGATGGGCACCCTCAAAGAGGTTTGAACCAATTCAAGCAGTGTTTTAGGTATTGGCGAACGCTGCTTTCCACGGCATGGGGCCATTTCTCGCTCAACACCGTGGTTACGTCGCCGCGAATTAATTCCGAAAACCGATTTGGACTGACATAGCCCTCGTTCCTCAAGATCAGAAGACCTTTCAGCGTACCAGCGAGAAAGTGACTTCCCATCGGAATCTCATTTTTGCCTAATACCTTGGCCAAACCTCGCAATCTATCTTCGAAACCTGATTGCGAATGGAAAATGTCGGAAAGCTCAGAGACCAGGGTGGCTTTTAACTCTAAGCTGGGAGGCGCAGCCTTGGAAAGGATAAAGGCCATCCTTAGCGCCTCCTCCACATTTCCCTCATTGAGCGCGTTTAGGAAAAGCGAGAGATAGAGTCGATCATCCCCCACCCAGGCGCCGGGGCTGATTTCTGACTTTTCCCATTGCCCAAAGTCGATAACGTGAATGATTTTGTTTTTCGTATCAATGAGAAAGTTACCGCGATGCCGATCGGAGTCGAATACCCCATCTTTGAAGAGTCCCCGAAGGGATGAGCGCACAATCAACTCCCCTACCCGGCGTTTCTCTGGGCCCTCCGGAAGATCTTGAAAGCTTGCCAACTCGGCATCGTCTTCACCTCCCAAGTCCTCAAAAACCAAGATGTCATCGGTGGCTGAATAACCCTCCTTCAAACCCGGTACGGAGAATTTCCAGTCTGTGGCATTTGGCAAAAGTTCCTGGTTCATTTTCTTATAAAAGATCTTAGCTTCACCAATGTGTTTCACCTCGCGAGTAAATTCCATTTCCTTAAAGAGCTGTTCCCCAGCTGCATTCACAAATTGCCCCATAATAGGAGCTTCGTCGTGCGATTCCTCCGCGACGATGGCCTCCAGGAACTTCCCGGCGCGTCGCAGATTGGAGCGAATGGCCGCCAGGGTATAGGGATACCGAAGGGCAATCACCGCGGTTTTCCCGTTAACCAAACGGACTCGCACCACGATTTTCACACTGGCTGCCCCGAGAATCTTTGCCGGCCCTAGGACCGTCACTCCCTCACTGTCGGGAAGTCGTTCCCGGATGAGTTTGGTGATTTCATATTTGCTCAGTGGCCGGGCGCGATCTTTTAGGGTTTGCAACTCTTCAGTAATTTCGTCATCAAAAACTTTCCAGGTTGCGGCAAGCTGCCCCACTTTTTTCCCTACCGCTTGGTGCGCTTCGAAAATGGGAAGGATCCCCCCTTTTTCTTCCGAAGATAGGCTGAGCAGATAAGCCAAAATCACCGACCGTTCATATCCGGAAAGGACATGGTTTAGATAGGTCAAAAGTCCGATTTCCTCTCGTGATTTCGGAGCAATTCCCAAATGCTTATGCATTATCTCCTTTTGGAATTCACCGTCACTCACAATGTCGCGCTTGGGATCATGGAGAAGATTGTCCAGGATGGGAATTCGTTCTTCGCGGGTAAGTTCAAGGGCAAATTCTTCCAATCGGGTGCGGAGTAGGGCATGGATTTCCCCCGCCTTTTCTTCACCGGTGCGTCTAGCGCCTTCATTGGCTATTTTTTTTAGCTCTTCATCCAGTTGGGTGGGAAATTCATTTTCCCTGGGGGCTTGAAAGTAGTGAATCAAGGCCTCGCGGGTTTCTGGCGTAGCCTCTTTTAAATATTCGCTGAAGAAAGAGGCGAAGTTCATGGAGCGGGAGTTGTTGTTTTTCCAGTTGGTGGACTTTGCACCCTCGATTAACTTCAGCAGAGCAAGGTCGTGGATATTTAACCGCCAGGCCAGGCTTTCCAGGTAGTCATCCTTGTACCCGGAGCTTTCAGGAACGAGCGCTTTTACGACATCGAGAAGA
>Ga0206903_10199_pt1 | contig 11848 bp, 5 predicted proteins | sample Alteio_BWOrgHeat_45_FD_152959 | JGI IMG/M metagenome (GOLD analysis project Ga0206903, IMG submission 152959) | Enriched cells from forest soil in Barre Woods Harvard Forest LTER site, Petersham, Massachusetts, United States -... | ecosystem: Environmental > Terrestrial > Soil > Temperate forest >... | reverse complement strand
TTCCTGATCCAGGAAGATTTCAAGCTAGAAAGAGAACCGGAAACTGAGTTAGTCGTCGCGGCTTTTGCGGTGGTCGGCAGTGAGGCTTTTCTTACGCAGGCGGATATTCTTGGGTGTGACTTCCACGAGTTCATCGCTTTCAACGTACTCAATCGCCTGTTCAAGAGATAGCACGCGGGGAGGCGCCAGGAGAATGAGATCGTCGGACCCGGTGGCGCGCATATTGGAAAGCTTTTTACCCTTGCAGGGATTGACGACCGCGTCATTCTCACGAGAATGCTCGCCGATGATCATCCCCTTATAGACCGGGACGGCGGCCCCAATGAAGAGTGTCCCGCGCTCCTGGAGGTTGTCGAGCGCGTAGGCCGTTGTGTTTCCCTCTTCCATGGCCACCATCGCCCCATTCAGGCGAGAAGTAGATCCGCCAGTCTTTGGGATATAGCCATGGAAACTGTGGTGCATGATGCCGGTGCCTTTTGTGCGCGTCAAAAGCTCATTTTTAAAACCGATCAACGCACGGGCCGTGATGACATAGTCCAGGCGCAAGCGGTCCGCCCCTTCGGTGACCATGTTTTTCATTTCGGCGCCGCGTATCCCCAGACTTTCGAGAACTGTTCCCTGAAAATCTTTATGCACATCCACGATCAAGTACTCCGCGGGCTCAAGCGTCACTCCGTTTTCCTCTTTAAAGATCACCTGAGGGCGCGATACCGACATTTCAAAACCTTCCCGCCGCATGGTCTCGATTAAAATCGACAGATGGAGTTCACCGCGGCCGGACACTTTAAAAACGCCAGAATTCCCGACTTCTTCAATGGAAAGTCCGACATTCGTTTCCTTTTCCCGTTCCAATCGTTCCCGCAGCTGGCGGGAGGTGAGGAAAATTCCCCCATCCTTGCCGGCAAAGGGACTGTCATTCACGAGAAAATCCATGGAAATGGTTGGTTCATCAACCGTGAGAGGGGGTAGGGCTTTGGGATTGGCTGGATCAGCGAAGGTCAATCCTACCGTAACGTCGGGGCAGCCTGCGATAGCCACAATATCACCGGCTTCCGCAGAAGCAATTTCCCGGCGACCAAGACCGAAGAATCCCTGAAGCTGCGTGACGCGAAACAAGACATTCCCTTCCGGGCGAATGAGAACAACCTGCTGTCCCTTGGCGATCGACCCATTAGAGATACGGCCGATACCGATGCGACCGACAAAATCGTTGTAGTCGAGCATGGTGACCAACATCTGCAGCGGTTCCGCGGCATGCGCCAGGGGCGGCGGAACATGTTTCACAATGGTTTCAAATAATGGTTTTAAATCCGGTGTGGGAACTTTGACGTCCAGAGTAGCCCAGCCCTGCCGGCCGGAGGCATAAACGATCGGAAAATCAAGCTGAGGATCTGTGGCTCCGAGATTGACGAAAAGGTCGAAGGTTCGGTTGAGAGCTTCGGTTGGGTTCGCAATATCCACATCGATCTTGTTCACCACGACGATGGGGCAAAGCCCGAGCTCGAGGGATTTTTTGAGCACAAAGCGTGTCTGCGGCATGGGGCCGTCCTTGGCATCCACCAGGAGAAGCACACCATCTACCATCTTTAGGATGCGCTCGACCTCGCTACCAAAATCGGCATGGCCAGGAGTATCAACGATATTGATCTTAATGCCGTTATAGGGAACAGATGTGCACTTGGCCAGGATGGTGATTCCGCGTTCCCGCTCGAGCGGATTAGAATCGAGGACGGCTTCCTGAGCAGCGTCCGCCTTCACCTTGAATTCCCCCGTCTGTTGGAGTAATGCATCTACGAGCGTCGTCTTCCCGTGATCGACGTGGGCGATAATGGCGATATTGCGAACGTTTTGACGTCTTTGCTCTGTCATATATCCTCTTTTGAATTGTTTAGGGAATCGAAGGTGTGCGCGTTACCAACGGAGAGCGTCCTTCAAATCGTGTAGCGAATTATACAACAATCCCGCCCCCAGGCAGGGCCCAGGAAAACCATGGGTCTTCCAGAGCCCGCTTTTTGAGCCGGTAGACTCATGGAAGCACATTTGAAACAAGCTCATAATTAAGGGAGAGATGAATAGCCGAAGGACGTCCATCGGTATCTTTGCACTGCTTCTAGGGCTTGCGGGAAGAGGTTTTGCCGCTGACCGCTCACGCCCAGACCAATATCAGGCAGCCGATTTTCCCCTCGTTCAGGAACAAGTCCAAAAATCAAAGTCACCCAAAATCACTCTCCAAGAGTTAAACGCCTTGTCTGCGCGAGTTCATGCTGTCGAACTTTCGGAAATCTCCCCCGATATCTTGCCTCTGCCCAAGTCCAATCGACCCAAAGGCTCTGTCCAGTTGGACAAAGTCATTATCATTGAACCTTCAAAATAATTGATTAATAGGTAAGAAGCTGCTCAAGCGAGGCGTCGTTCATTCGTGTGGCATCCGCTTGTTTGAGTGTGTCATGCGGTGCATCGGTAAGATTTTTTTGATCCGGCTGTCCAAACTTGACGTGAATGGCATAGCGATAGGTATTTCCGAGTTCGCCGAAGGGCACCCAGGCAAAATCAAAACTCACGCGACCGAATGTCAGACCGCCGCCGGCCGAGATACCACTTAATCCGTCGACTGTGCTTCCGGTTTGGTAGCCGGTGCGGAGGGCGTAGCGCAGGCCATCGATTAAGCGTCCCGTATATTCTCCACCAAGCGCCAGGGCCGCATCATTATCCCGCGGCAGAATGACATCCGATGATAACAGCAAACTCTTGTTCAACACCGGAACGCTGGCGCCGATACGTCCCGTTAAAGGCAAGGGATCAGATTCATTCGCAAATTTGACTTGGCTGCCGACATTTTGGACGGAAGCGCCCACCTTCACATCCCTCCACCCTGTATCGTAGAGCACACCGCCGTCCGCCGCATAAGCCGTCGACGCCGTATCACTCAACGACTGATGGATGTACTTCATGTTGGCGCCGAGCGACAACTTCGACGTGATCGGGTAGGCATAGCTCAGCCAGTAAGCGCTGTCATTGGCGCTGAAGGTTCCGGTCGGAGCATCCGTATCTTGCGTCCTGGCTTGGAGATCATTCGTATAGAGATTGGTGATCGCCATACCCCATGTGCCATACGAGGTCGTGGGGTAGGCAAACGCCGCATATTCATAGAGGATGGATTGGAAATACTGCATATGCATCCCCTCGATTTCTGGATTCTTGATGGTCGCCAGGCCGGCCGGGTTCCAGTAAATCGCATCGATGTCATCGGCCACGCCAGTGTAGGCCTCGCCCATACCCACCGCTCGAGCACCCGGCCCAATCTTTAAGAAGGCTGCGCCGGAAGTCCCCACGTTACTATTGTCGGCCCATGCCAACTCAGGGCTCAGAACGCAGAGCTCAGAGATAAGGACGCAAACGGCAACGCGAAGGAGGCTTCGGCCGTAATCCCTGAGTCCTGAGCTCTGAGTTCTGAGCTGGCTCACTTGATCACCGCCATCTTCCAGAATTTCTTCGTGCCGCCGACGTCTAGAATACCGATATAAACACCGCTGGCGACTTTATTGCCGGCATCGTTTCTGCCATCCCAGGCCACGTACCCATAAGAATCGGCAGTCGGCGTACCCAGACTGATCGTACGGACTTTCTCTCCCACGACATCGTAGATGCGAATCGTCGCGATCCCTACCTTGGCGGCCGGGATAAAGTAACGAATGACCGTACCATCCGTCGACAGGGCGCCCTGCGATCCGCCGTGGGTGAGGGACTCGGTCTTGGTCTGCAGATCAAACGGATTGGGGAAGTTAAAGACATCGATATCAGCGCCAGTGCCGATTCCACCGCTTACCACGATAACAGGAGAGCTATTCTGCAGGACGACAAAGGTCGAGAAGTGGCTCACACCGACAGTGATCGTGTGGTTGACGGAATCGACAGTGCGGTTGTTGTTTTGAATCAGGTATTTTGTCCCATCAAAGTAATACACGTTAATCTGGGTGGGGTCCGCCGTCGAATCGTAGTTCAGTGTGAGGAATGCGGTTTGATTCAGACTGTGAGACAGGCCGGCCGGAAGCAATATGGAATAGAAAGAACTCAAGGGATTCACTGTCGCATCGGCACGGGCCACATTCATGGCCTGATACGCTTCGGACACAAACGCCATGGGACCGTAGGACAGAAGCGACGTGTACGCCGCACTACGGGCAGCCCCGGCCGCCGCGCTCACAGAAGCAACGCTGTTGATGTCGTCGGTTGCCGTCAGGGTAACGCTGAAGGCCGAAGTCGCATCGGCCGCTGACCCGTCAGAATTTAGAAGAGTATTTCCGGGGATAAAGACATTGGTCGGATCATTGCTCGTGGCTAGGGACACGGATCCACCCAGAGCTGAATTGATGTTGCTTTCGGTGGTCGCCTTTTGACCCAGCAGAAGAGTAACCGTTTTACTAATAACAAATTCGATCCCCGTACTCGGGTCAATATCGACGGTATGGGCGCTGAAGGCAATCGTGGCATTCTGTTCACCTACAGCAGGGTTATAAAGAACAGACAATTGCGCGCGGTCGCCACTCACCTGGAAACTGGATAAATTGCCATGCCCGCTCGTCACGGAGAACCATAGGCTTGGATCTTGGTCGCCCCCATTGTTTCGGAGCGGTCGGCTGAAGTAGTACGTCAGGTTCACCGCGCTTCCGATACTCCCCGCTCGTTTGGCGTCGATAAAGGCAAAAGGAGGCGAGGCTTCATACGTGAGGGCTCGAGACAGAATCGTAGTACTGCTGTCGAAAACGAGCGCGCGACCTTCGGGGGGAGTGGTAATGTTGTTCTGGTTGTCGAACAAAAGGATGTTGTACGTCTGGGGACTCACTTGGAATCCGCTGAATTTCAGGCTAAGAATGTTCCCTGTCGTGGCATCTTTGGTGACTTGGCCAAAGATAATGCTGGTCAGATCGGCCGATACACCGACAGCGGTCTGAACCTGTCCGGTGTTAACAAGAGTTCCATCGGGCTTGGCTAATGTTGCATCCAATTCTGCCCCTCTTTGTAGTGTGATCGTTCCAAGGCTTTGGCTTCCCCCCTTCGCCAGGGAGACCCCGAGCACTCGATAGGGTTGATAGCCCAACGATTCGACGGTGATGTCATAGACACCGGCCACGAGATCCGCAATGACGAAGGATCCGTCCAAAGCCGTGGCGTTTTCCATGCCCAAGGGGTTATCGTCTGACGTGCTGCCTTCTAAATGGAGGTACACGGCGGCCGAAGGGAATCCGACCTGATCTCCGTCTGGATAGGAGAGGCTTCCTCCGTCAACGGTCATAACCTTACCGGTGAATTGCGCGGAAGCCGAGACGAGCGTGAAATTCAGGGTGGGCGCTGGGGTCTGAGTGATATCAACAGCCGTGCGACTGACCTGGCTCCAGGCCACGGGCGGAGTGGAATCCCCAGGTCCGGGCCTTGGCGCAACCACGATGTCATAAGTCTTTATATTGGAGCTGAGACCCGTCAGCGTGAAGTTACCTTGAGCGTCCGAAGTGACCTGAATGGAGTTTTGGCCGTGCTGGCTGGCCGAAGGAGTCGCGCGCACAACAATATTGCTGAGAGGATTCCCGGAGGAATCCACGATGTTGCCAGAGATGGAAATTCCCGGCAGAAGAGTGATGACACCCAAGTCCACAGTCTGTCCGGCCGTAACGGCGACTGAACCCTGGGTATAGGAAGCCAGGTTTGTTCCGCCGGCAGCTTGGACGGACAACCCGTAGGAGTTTTGCTGGAAAACGACATCGTACGTCCCCGGTACCAAGCCGCTGATCGTGAAATGATTATTGGAGTCAATCGCCGGACCGGAACCGCCCGGATTAAATGCTGCGCTCTGGGAGCCACCCGGAACCCAGGGGTCCGCTTGAGCACTGATCATAAAGTTACTGGGGAGAAGATTGGTGTTATTCGGAGTGATTACCGTGAGAGAGGTCGTGCCAGTGGCGCTGACCGTTTGGATGCCAAGCGTACCGGTGATTCGGGCCGCATTGCCCATGGCGACGTTCACTCCCGTCACGTTGGCGCCATTGATGGTGAACTGGACGGGCGCCGCTACATATTTGATGACGTTCTGGTTGAGCGTGGAATCATACGTTCCGGGATCCTGAACCAAAAGCGCATATTGGCCCGCCGCCAGATTATTGAACTGGTAAGTTACTGAGGGAGCTGGGGTAGCGGCGGCGCCCAGCTGCAAGGGAGTGGTTTGAATGGTGTTACCTTGAGCATCCAGGATTTGCACGTTAAAGAGACGAAAGTCCGTAATCCCGCTGGGCAAGCTGACAGTCCCTGAAACGGAATTGCCGCCGGTCAAAGCGAAATTGACATTGCCGATATTTCCACTGGTGACGGTAATGAACTGCTGCTGGGAAGCGGCATCTGGCGTTTGGCTGTTGTCAAAGTAGGGATAAACATCAATTTCCCACAAACCCGGAGAGAGATTCGGGATCGAATAAGTGCCGTCCGGCTGAATGATGCCGTACGTGTATTGGCCAACCGCATAGCAGTTGCTAAGGCCGCTCCGATTCATATTCCCGAAAGAATTGAAGGATTTAGGGAAGGCCTCGACTCGCGCCGTGGACGTGCTGATCGGAGTCACGGAGCTGCAATTCAGCCCGCCTTGGCCACCTGCCACACCGTTCGAGCCTGAAGTAGCACCGATATAAAGATTTTGCGATGTCGCATTGGTGAGGAGATCTGTGATTGTATTGACGGTGACGAGCGTTCCAGAGCTACTTTGCATTGAAAATCCGGTCTGGATGGTAACGGTACCGGAAACGACAAAGGTTGGAGCGCTTAAGTCGAGGACCACAGAAGCGGTCTGCCCGTTGGTCAGATTGATCGTACTCTGCGCCTGCGCTCCAGTAGTCCCATAGATGGCCTTGAGATTGTAATACCCGGTACCGAGATGCAGGATTGAGGTGGTCGCGCTGGTCAAATCGCCCGCCTGACTGACCGGTCCCTGCAGGGAAAGATAGACATTCGAATAATCGGTATTACTGCCGGGGAGCTTGACTGTGGCGGAAATTTGGCCGGTCTCCTGAGTCAGCACTAAATCCTGAGCGCCGTTTCCTGCACTGACCAACACATTCTGCGGACCGGAATTTGTCGCACTAAACCCTTGCAAGTAAGGAGGGAAAATCTGGTAGATACCGTTCGCGACTCCGCCGATGACATAGGGCGCCGACGTTTGAGACGCACTAGTGGAGAGCTGGACCTGGGTCGACACGCCTGCCCCTAGTTGAGGTGAGTAGGCGTTCAGATAGAGAAGAAGGGGACTGGCCATTCCTGAAGTATCTCCATTAATGGTTAAGGTTCCGGTGATCTTGCCGCCGACGCTGAACGGCGGGAAATCTTCTCCCCCTGTGCTCGAATTGCCTAGATCCGTGTTCCCGACAAATATATTGCTGAGCGTTGATGGAACGAAGCCGGGCGTCTGCGCGACAAAGTTGTACGTGGTAGAGACCACACCAAATAAGCTGTAGATGGCGGTGGATTGTCCGGTGTTGAAGGAGGCGCCACCCCAAACCGTAGGGGTATTGCTTCCGACCGGGAAACCGCTGACCGACGCCCAAATGGGGTAAGCCGTCGGCGCCGGCAAAGTTAACACCCCATAGACGCTGGCTTTCTGCGTCAGGGAAATCACCACATCCGAACTGTTGGTCACCGTCACTGGGCTGGCGCCATAGCCCGGCATGGTGACCTGAATATTGTAGGTTCCGGGTTGGACATAGAAAACCGTCCAGGTGGATGGATTAAAAGAATTCCCATTGTCGGTCGTCGATGAACCAGTCACCAGACGCAGGTTTCCAAAATAGTTCTGGCTGTAGTTCGAAGAATTGACGTTGAGGTTCCCAAAAACGGTCGCTGCCGCCGGGCTGGGAGCGATTCCTGCCACACGAATAACATTGGGGACGGTCAAACCGAAGTTCTTGCCGGAAGCCGGGGCCTGGACACCATTAATCTGACCCGTGACGACAGATTGATTGGCAGGATTCAAATACGTTGCATTAAGGTTATATTGATTCCCCGCATGCAACCCGTTCAACACGTAGTTTCCATTCACGTCACTGACCGTCGAGCTATAGCCAGGGCCATTGGCGCCCTGCGCGTTAATCTGAACACCCGCCACGGGTGAAGTACCCAGGCTGACGCTGCCCGAGATCTGGGAGGTATTCACCGCAATAGACAATGAGGTATTTGTAACGAGGCCAGGGAACTCCACCTTTACGGTATAAGTCCCATTGGGTACAGTGGCGAAATTTTGATAGATGTTTTGACCAGACCAATTGATGGAACCCTGCGAATTCCCATTTCCCCATTGATCAAAAACCGTAGAGATAAACCCATTTGAGGAGATCGCCACATGCCACTGCACGGTGTTGTCCGATGGAACGAAACGAATGTAGGCAAAATTATTTATTCCTGTTCCGTCCGGACTGATCGTCACGCTATTTTGCCCTGCCACTGGCAACCCCGTATCGACGGACAAGCCGGTAAAACTGGGGGCCGTGACCAAAGAAGTGACGGGAAGCCATAGAGTCTGGGTGCTTTGGAATACGGGAGACAGGTAGGTCCCCTCTATCCAGAGATTACTACCGACGGAAGATGTTTCATAGTAATAAGTGGCACTTGAGCTTCCGGCCGACAAGGTAACAGAGGTGATCTGAGATGAGAAACCGGAAGAATTTGAAAAAATGGCGTTTGAATCAGTGGTCGACTGATTGGGCAGGAATCCTTGCAAATACACGGTTGTGCCCGCCGTCAGAGGTACCGCCTGTCCGCAGCTGTCATTTGATTGCAGCACAAGGGATTTTGAGGGCTGACCGGCGGCCACGGTCAAGGGATTCCAGGGACTGTACCCGATCCATTGAGCGGGGCCATGCACATAGGTCTCACTGGACTGGTTGACGATATCGCCGAGAGGATCGGAGGCACTCATCGCACTCTTAATTTCCCAACCTGCCAGAGTCTGATTGGGCGGCGGGCAGCTCGGGTGAATATTATTAAAAACGACTTGGATGTTCGTGCCGATCGGCAGAGACCCTGATACGAGAGAGACCGTCACAGCTGGAAACGTATTGGAAAAGGAGAGATTAAAGGTTGCGGCGGCTGTACTGGTTACCGTGACATAACCATCCTGCACGGAGTTTGTGTTTTGCAAGGGGTTCGGCCACCAAACGGAAGGGATGTCAATTTCGAGCCGCCCGCCGGGATTCATGCCACTCGAAGGCACCGTGAAGGTGGCCGTGGCCGTAATGACACCTCCTTCTTGCACATTAGAAGGCGCTAAAGTGGCTGTCCCAAGTCCGCTTCCCGGGCCAGCGGTGGTTCCATTAGGCTTTGTGGTTGCAACCGCGGATGGGCTTGCAGGAGTAAGAATTCCATTGCCATTTTCGGCGGTGACGCGAACGTAGTATTGGGTGTTGGATGCTAATCCGATTATCGCCGTGGTATTGGCGGTCAAATTGTCCGAAAAATGAACCGGTGTTAGCACATTAACCGAGAAAGCAGAATCAGCGGCCAATTGGATTTGATAGGGGGTATAGCCAGGATTACCCCCTGTGCTCCAGGTGACGGTAAAGGAGCTGCTGCCAATGGTGCTGACCACGGGCATTCCAGGGATATTTGCCTGGGTATAAAAGGTTGCGGAGGTCGACAAGGGACTGGATTGGCCGGAACCCTGAGCGCTGACCACAATACCGTATGGAGTGTTCGTGGACAGTCCCATTTCTATCCACGGGGGAGTTCCAATCGTCCCAAGGAGCGTGGTTGGCGATGACGCTGAATAAATGTTATAGCCCGTGGCGGAACCAACCAGATTCCAGGACCAATTGATGGAGTTAAAGGTGATCGCGATATTATGCAGACCGGTGGGTGCAGGGAGACCGCCACCTCCGCCAGGCGTAGTCGCAGACCCTATGGCTACAAAATTGGGAACATTCATCCAATTGACGGCACCCGCCTCCAGATAATAAGTGGTGCCAGACGTCAGACCCGTCAGCGTTAACGTGCTCGCGGCTGGCGTTGAATTCGTAGACATCAAAATTGTCGTGCTGAAATTGGCGGAAGTGGAGGCATACAAGAAATAGCCTTCACACGTATTAGTCCCGGAGCCCACGGCAAAGGCGGTCCAGTCCACAGTGATCGAACTGGAGTTCACCTGCGAAATTAGCGGGTTCAAGAGCGCGTTGGCCAAGGTGGATGTGTTGGTTATTTGTGCAGAGTATGAGGTCGTCCCACCATAAAGCGCTCCAACTTGAACGAAATAGCTCGTATTCGGAGTTAATCCCTGAATGGCCAGGCTCGTTTGCGCCGGGTTTGACGTGGTTGAAGTATAGATCGTTCCCGTAAAATTGGAGAGCGTGGACGCATTGACGACGTATCCATTTGTACCTCCCGGATTCGCCCAAGTTAACGTCACAGAAGAAATGCCCGGCATGCCTAACTGTACCGGGTTGATCGGCGGCCCTCCACCACCTCCTGCCATTGTCGTGACAGACCCTATGGCGACAAAATTCGGCACCCCACCCCAATTCAGGGCCCCCGCCCGAATAAAATAAGTCGTGTTGGGCACGAGTCCCGTAACAGTCAGAGTACTGGCGGCTGGCGTGGTATTTGAACTGGTAAAAATCCCGCCGGTGCCATTAAAATTGGTTGATGACACGTCAAGTTCATACCCTTCCGCTGTGTTCGGTCCGGATCCGGACCCCATGGCCGTCCAACTCACGGCAATGGAACTGGAATTGACCTGCAAAATCCCGGCATTCATAAGCGGATCGGCCAAAGTGACTATCGCCGCGGGAGAGGTGTTTTCATAATTCGTCGTTCCACCAAAGATTCCTCCCGCCTCCACAAAGTAGGTTGTATTCTGGCTTAGGCCGGATAATGTCAACGTTGAAACAGCAAAGTTATTGGCCGATGTAGAAATAAGCGGAGGAGTAAAACCTGCCGAGGTGGAGGCTTCCACATCGTATCCCGTCGCTGTGTTGGTAGAAGTCCAACTGACTTTCATGCCAGTAATGGACACAGCAGAGATCGTCGGATTAATCACCCCCGCCCAAACGTTGAAAGGCAGCGAAAAGCTTAAAGCGAACAGCGAATAGAGGACAGCTGTTCGCTGCCAACTGTTCGCTCTTAGCTTTTGGCTGCCGTTAGTACGCATAGGTAAACCCAAATAGATACGTCTGTGTGTTGTAGTGATACTGGTACACCTGATTGTCCGTATTGTTTGAATTGTTCCAGCCAAATTGCCCCTGCAAGTCCAACCGGAATCCTTTGGCAATCGGATACGTAAATTCCAGGGTGGTGAAAGCCCCGTTCACAAAGGTCACATCACTTCCGTACGTTCCAGTGGGATCCTGGGTGAGCCGATCGGCATAATGCTGCTGGGTCAGTGCCCAGGTGAGACTCAATGTCCAGGGATTTTCGCCGACAGCCAGTGTCCAGTTGTTCGTCAACGACTGCTGAATGTACGAGTAATAATTTGGATTGAAGAAGAATTGCTGGGCGTCATAATGGTTCTGATTCGAATAGGTGTGGCTCCAGCTGTAGCCCAAGGAACTGAATAATCGCAGCGAAGGGTCCTTAAGGACAGGCCACGTGCCTTTAAGACCGTACGTTTCGATCTGGTCGTTGCGAAGATCCGGCGTCAGCAAGCCCGTGATATCAACCAAATGTTCCGAGCCAAAGTGGCTCCAGGTGTAGCCGGCCGATGCCTCCAGAAAACCGTCCCATGGAAGACCCAGCTGGGTCCCAAGTGTGACCGCATGGTTGTGCGTATCCAGCACATCCGGCGCATTGAGTTCCCGGCCAAGCCCCTGCGCATCGCCCTGCGATT
>Ga0206903_10336_pt1 | contig 11849 bp, 12 predicted proteins | sample Alteio_BWOrgHeat_45_FD_152959 | JGI IMG/M metagenome (GOLD analysis project Ga0206903, IMG submission 152959) | Enriched cells from forest soil in Barre Woods Harvard Forest LTER site, Petersham, Massachusetts, United States -... | ecosystem: Environmental > Terrestrial > Soil > Temperate forest >... | reverse complement strand
TTCGCGGGAATGACGTGTAAGAGGTTAAGAGTTTACAAATAGCATCAACGCTCAACTGCTGAAAAAGCGATACAACAAAAGCTAAACAATATGTAAATCATCATCCCTTCTTCACTTCCTTAGCCCATGTATCTTTTAAAGTAACGGTGCGGTTGAACACCATTTTTTCTTCGCTGGTATCTTTATCCAAAGTAAAATAACCTTTACGCAGGAACTGGTAACGCTCACTAAATTCTGCATTTTTTAAAGAAGGCTCTGCATACACTGTATTGATCACCTGCAAGGAATCTGCATTGATATAATCTTTAAAATTTCCTTCTTCGCTTGAAGGATCTTCCACTTTAAAGAGGCGGTCATACAATCTCACTTCAGCGGTGATCGCATGTTGCACACTTACCCAATGCAGGGTGCCTTTTACTTTTATGTTGGATGTATCATTGCCGCTTCTGCTTTCGGGAATATAGGAGCAATTGAGCCGGGTAATATTGCCCGCTTCATCTTTTATCGCTTCATCACATTTAATGATGTAAGCGCCTTTTAAACGTACCATCCCACCGGGGAAAAGCCTGAAGAATTTCTTTGGCGGAGTTTCCATAAAATCTTCCCGCTCTATATATAATTCCTTGCTGAAAGGCACTTCACGGAACGTTGAATTGATATCTTCAGGATTGTCTTCAACACTTACTATTTCATTGTCGTTAGTGTAATTAGTAATAACAATTTTCAGCGGATCAAAGACCACCATTCTGCGCAAAGCAATTTTGTTAAGGTCTTCGCGAACACAAAATTCAAGCAGGCTTAGGTCTGCAACATTTTCTCTTTTTGCGATACCCACACGGTCACAGAAATCTCTTATTGAAGCAGGTGTATATCCCCTTCTTCTGAACGCACTGATGGTGGGCATGCGCGGATCGTCCCATCCTTCAACATGTTTTTCATTTACCAGTTGCAACAGTTTGCGTTTGCTCATTACTGTATAACTCAAATTGCGTCTTGCAAATTCATATTGATGGGAAGGGAATATCTCAAGCTTTTCTATGAACCAATCATACAACTCACGGTGCGGAACAAATTCAAGTGTACAAATACTGTGTGTTATTGTTTCGATAGAATCACTTTGACCGTGTGCGAAATCATACATAGGATAGATGCGCCATGTATCGCCGGTGCGGTGATGATGTGCATGCTTGATGCGATACATTACAGGATCACGCATCAGCATATTCGGATGCGCCATATCAATTTTTGCACGCAGTACGCTGACACCATCAGCATATTTGCCTGCTTTCATTTCTTCAAATAATTTCAGGTTGTCTTCTATGCTGCGGTCACGGTATTTGCTGTTCACGCCCGGTTGAGTAGGTGTGCCTTTTTCTGCGGCAATGGTTTCACTGTTGCTGTCATCAACATAGGCCAGGTTCTTTTTTATAAGTTGAACCGCGAATTGATACAACGCTTCAAAATAATCAGAAGCATATAATTCATTCTTCCATTCAAAGCCAAGCCAGCGCACGTCATCTTTGATGCTATCCACATATTCGGTTTCTTCGGTTACAGGATTGGTGTCATCGAATCTTAAATTGGTATAGCCGCCATATTTTTTTGTTAAGCCGAAATTCAAACAGATGCTGGTTGCATGGCCCATATGTAAATAGCCATTAGGTTCGGGCGGAAAACGGGTAACGATAGACGCATACTTTCCGCTCTTAATATCGTCTTCAATAATTTCTTCCAAAAAGTTCAACGATTTTTCTTCTGCCATAGCAAACAAAGATAAAGGCTTACTATCGTTGTATTAAATAATGCGGCCCGATGCAAACAGGTAAACCCTGAAAAAAAAGTTAAACCTTTGAACACCAGGCGCACTGGCTTGCATGCACGTATTTTGTTAATTAACTTGTCGTGATTATAAGTTCTATGTTAATTGCACTATGCGTTTAGGCGTCTCTTATTTTCTGTACAGAATTGTAATTGTTACTGCAGGTATTTTTTCTTTATCATCCTGTGGTGAACGGAACATTAGTGATATGAATGAACAGAATGTTATTGCAAGGAAAACAGACACAGCAAGTTTTGGTACAGGTTGTTTCTGGTGCACAGAAGCTATCTTCCAAAGATTGAATGGCGTTATTAAAGTAACCAGTGGTTACAGCGGTGGCGATGTTCCTAATCCAACTTATGAAGAGGTTTCAACAGGCACAACAGGCCATGCCGAATGTTGCCAGATCGTTTTTGATCCTGCTGTTATAAGTTATGATGAGTTGCTTGAGGTTTTCTGGAAAACGCATGACCCTACTACATTGAACAGGCAGGGCAATGATGTTGGCACACAATACCGCAGCGTGATTTTCTATCATTCACCCCAACAAAAAGAAAGGGCAGAACACTATAAAGCTGCGCTCAATGACAGCAACATTTTTAATAAACCAATTGTAACAGCCATCGAGCCTTATAGAAATTTTTACACTGCAGAAGATTATCATCAGAAATACTTCGAATATAATCCCGGCCAGATGTATTGCCGGCTTGTAATTCTCCCGAAAGTTGAAAAATTTGAAAAAGTATTCAGGAACAAATTAAAAAGCGCATCAAAGAACAGCGAAACTGCTAACAATGGCGATTAAGTTATTTATTTTTGCTGATGGCTCAATTACACATCGGGGAAGCGCTGAAAAAATTTTTAGACAGCAGTAAGCTGAAGCATGGCGTAAAAGCTGTACAGATAGAAGGCGTTTGGGAAGAGGTGATGGGCAAAACAATAGCGCGCTATACAGATAAGATCCAGCTTATTAATACAACACTTTTTGTATATACTTCTGAAGGCTCGTTAAAGCAGGAGTTGATCTACCTGAAACCAAAAATAATAGAAAGAATAAACGAGGTAATGCATGAAAAAGCAATAACTGATGTTATAATTAAGTAAGAACTACCCTTTGCAAGACAGATGTCTGATAAAAAAAATATTGATGACCGATGATGATGTGGAAGGCCGGATACTGATGCAGGATATGTTTACAGAAATTGGTTTTCCAAATATCGCCCATTATGAAGAAAGCGGCGGGATTGCTATATCGTACTTTGAAAAACTCTCCTTGCCGAATTGCTCCTGTAATTGTGTTGGATCTGAATATGCAGGGGTAACGGCACACAGGTTTTAAGATCGTTGAAGGAAAACGATAAGCTTAAGATATTACCGCGATCATTTACCCTGCTTCAATAAATCATTTGGAGAAAGAACAAACATTAAAACCCGGCGCCCATTCTTATAAGGATGCCTCGGAAAAACAAGATATTTCAACCAGGTTTCTGTTGAGTCAACCAAATAATGAATAATGATAATTTACTCTTTAGTTTTGGTTCCATTGCTGAGTACAAGAATTAACACAATGATAGAACCGGCTGCAAATAACGCTGCCCACATTCCGGCGCTGAATATTCCTACAATGGCTGAACATCCGGCAACTACAAGCAGTACACATGCTATTATAAATTCTACCAACGGTTTCATAGAATGTTGTTTAAGTCTTTACTTAAAAAATTGTGCCGTAATTTTTTTCTAAAAGAAATTATTCTGAAACCGGGGCCCGTTGTGTAGAAACTTTCTCAAATAAAAACGGATCGCTGAACAATGCTCAACGATCCGTTTTATTGCTGATTTCGTGATTCAGGAATTTTGTGATTTAAGTTGAAGTAAAACCATCCCGAAATCAGAAATCCATAGTACTAATGCACCAATAAGCAGTGCACTTTATTTCAGTAACGCTTTTGCTTTGGCAACAACATTTTCCACGCTAAAACCATATTCCTTCATCACCTGGTCGCCCGGCGCTGATTCGCCAAACTTTGAAATACCAACAATATCACCTTCATCGGTTACATATTTATGCCAGCCCATAGGCGAGCCTGCCTCTATAGCCAAACGTTTTTTGAGCGATTTAGGGAATACCGTTTCTTTATAAGCCGCATCCTGTTTTTCAAACAATTCCCATGAAGGCATACTAACTACACGCGCTGAGATATTTTCATCCTGTAAGGCTTTTTGCGCTTTCATGGCCAATGAAACTTCACTGCCCGTTGCAATTAATATCAATTGAGCATTTTCCGCATCAGATAAAACGTAAGCGCCGTGTTCAAGTGAAGCAGCTTTTGCATATTTATCCTGGTCAATAACAGGAAGTTTTTGTCTTGATAGGATCAGTGCAACCGGGCCGCCTGTATGTTCAATGGCAACACGCCATGCCTGCACGGTTTCGTTTGCATCTCCCGGGCGGATAACGGTAATATTGGGAATGGAACGCAAAGAAGCCAATTGCTCCACGGGCTGATGCGTGGTTCCATCTTCACCCAAACCAATACTATCATGCGTATAAACATACATGGGTTTTAATTTCATGATAGCTGCAAGACGTATGGGTGGCCGCATGTATTCGCTGAAAATTAAAAACGTAGCACCATACGGTGTGAAGCCCTTTGTAACTGCTATCCCATTCAACACCGAGCCCATTGCATGTTCGCGAATACCAAAGTGAAAATTCTTTCCGCTGTAATTATCGGCTTCAAAAGATTTGGAATTTTTTATTTCTGTATTGGTGGAAGGAGCAAGGTCTGCAGCGCCACCGATCATTAAAGGAAAATAGTCAGCTATAGCATTGATGGTCTTTCCCGATGCCTGGCGTGTGGCCATTGATTCATTCACACCGAATACGGGTAATTTATCTTTCCAGCCTTCCGGTAATTTACCGCTGCTGAACAATTCATATTCTGCAGCAAGCTCAGGATATTTTTCTTTATATGATGCAAACAGGTCATTCCATTGCTTTTCAACATCGGCGCCTTTAGCACCTGCTTTGCGATAGAAGCCGAGCACTTCATCAGGAACATAGAAAAATTTATCAGGATCAAATCCCAAATTCTTTTTGGTAGCAGCTACTTCTTTATCGCCCAATGGTGCGCCATGCGATTCTGCTGTATTAACTGCATCCGGTGCGCCATAAGCGATATGCGTTCTCACCAAAATCAATGAAGGTTTATCTGTAACACCTTTTGCTGTTTCAATTGCGGCGGTGATGCCTTCAATATCGTTGCCATCATCTATTGATTGTGTATGCCAGCCATATGCTTCAAAACGTTTGGCTACATCTTCATCAAAAGCCAGTGCTGTATCGCCTTCAATGGAGATGTGATTATTGTCATATAAATAGACCAGGTTGCCGAGTTTTAAATGTCCTGCCATTGAAGCAGCTTCTGCGCTTACGCCTTCCATCAGATCGCCATCGCTGCAGATCGCATAAATATGATAGTTGAAAAGATCCAAGCCTTCTTTATTATAGCGCGCTGCAAGATATTTCTGAGCGATGCCCATTCCTACACCATTGGCAAAGCCCTGGCCTAACGGACCGGTTGTAATTTCAATACCATCCAATAAACCATATTCAGGATGGCCCGCTGTTTTACTGTGTAATTGCCTGAAATTTTTTATATCATCTAACGTAAGATCGTAACCGGTTAAATACAAATACGCGTATTGCAGCATGCATGCATGGCCAGCAGATAAAATAAACCTGTCACGGTTTGCCCATTCAGGATTTTTAGCATTATAGTTCATGGCCCGGCTCCACAGTACATGGCCAATCGGGGCTGTACCCATAGGTGTACCGGGGTGACCGGAATTAGCTTTCTGCACTGCATCTGCAGCGAGTACGCGAACAGTGTTTATACATAACTGCGTTAAATCTTCATTCATTCTATTAATTTTTTGGAGTGGCAAGATAAATATTAATTGAAGAATTTATAATTTGAAAATCGCTGCAATTTATACTTTGATCAAATCATAATTTAGCAATAAAAAACTTTTATGAATTATACAGTTCCGAATGGCACACGAATAGGCCATGTGCATTTAAAGGTTGCTGACCTTGATAAGGCATTATCTTTTTACAAAGACCTTTTGGGATTTCAGATCATGGCGCGTTATGGAACACAGGCTGTGTTTATTGCCGCTGATGATTATCATCATCACATCGGGTTAAATACATGGTACAGTAAAAATGCAAAGCCTGCACCGGTACATGCTGCAGGGCTGTTTCATACCGCTATTCTTTATCCTACAAGAAAAGAACTCGCAGTTATTTTCAAACGTTTACAGGATGCAAATTACCCCTTTACGGGTTTTGCAGACCACGGTGTTTCTGAAGCGTTGTATTTAAACGACCCGGATGAAAATGGTGTTGAACTATACTGGGATAAACCACGTGAGCAATGGCCGATAGATGAAAATGGGAATATAAATATGTATACAAAAGAATTGAACCTTGATTCTTTACTGGCTGAATTGAATGCCTGATCAGTCATAAAAAAAGTTAATATAATTTGTTGAATTTGCCGATTGTGTTTTAATTTAATGCCAAATAAAAAAACTACCATGAAAAAGATCACTACACTACTTCTTTTATTGGCAATGTTTACACAAACAATAAGCGCCGCCACGGTTAGCGGTGAAAAGCTTAAAGCCAGTGAAATGATGATACCTGTTGGCAATACAGGTAAATCAGTCAGTATGTTGGATTTATCAACTATGTCGGTTAATGACTTTGAACAATTAAGCGGAAAGAAATTGAAATGGGCAGACAAGATGATGTTCAGGTCAGGACAAAAAGAATTAAGGCATTGCATCAACGCTGATGGTACGCTGAACAATAAAAGAATTGAAAAATTATACAAGAATAGCCATAAGGATGTGACAGCCGGTTTCAACATTGGTGGTTTTGCCCTTGGTTTTTTACTTTCATTAATTGGAGTTTTGTTGGCGTATATTATTAAAACAGATAACCCAAACAACTTCAGAAAATGGGCATGGATAGGTTTTGGTGTTTCACTTGCTATAATTATAATTATTGCAATATTCTAATCTTTAAAATGAGATATTTTTTGAGCCTCCTTTCCGGAGGCTTTTATTTTGTTGTATGCCTAATAGCTACTTCCGTTTTAAACAATTTACAATTCACCAGGATAAATGCGCCATGAAGGTTTGCACGGATGCCTGTTTGTTTGGAAGCCTCCTTCCAACCTCCTCCGAAGGAGGAGGAGTTAAGCACGTTCTTGATATTGGAACCGGGACGGGCTTATTATCACTGATGTATGCACAAAAAGATCCGGATGTAATTATTGATGCTGTTGAAATAGATGAAGCGGCGGCACAGCAGGCAAAAGAGAATTTTGATGCATCACTATGGAAAGAAAGATTAAATGTTTATAATAGCTCTATTCAGCAATTTGCTGAAACGGCTGCGCATAAATACGATATTATTATATCTAATCCGCCATTTTATGAAGATGATTTGAAAAGCAGCGATGCAAAAAGAAATCTCGCATTGCATAGTGAAGAATTAAAGCTCAATAAGTTGATCGCAATTGCTGAAAAATTGTTGAATGATGGTGGGCGCCTTTTTGTGCTGTTGCCTTATCATCGAACAGAAGAATTTACACAACTGATCGCAGGAAAGTTATTTATTAAAGAGAAAATCTTTATCAAACAAACACCAAAGCATAATTATTTCAGGAGTATATTTCGGTTGACAAAGCAAGTTGCAAATGTGGATCAGTCGGAAATAATAATTATGAATGGAAAAAATGAATACAGTGATCTTTTTAAAGGGTTGTTGAAAGATTATTACCTGGCTTTATGATGATTGTTTATTAAGGGGAATCAGGGTTGACATTATTGGTAAGCACTGAAAAATTTTATGTTCAGTTCGATGGTGTATATTTCAAAATAGTTCCGTTATAGCCAACCGCCCAGCCATGAGTTGAATCTGGGAAACAAACACTGAAGAGTGTATTATATGTTCCTGAAGCCTGCGGTTGCCATGAACGGCCGGCATCAGTTGTTGTAATGATAGTGCCGCCATCGCCAACAGCCCATGCATTTAACGGATCGGCAAATGAGCAGTATAAAAGATTTCCTGTTACGCCTGATTTTTTGGGTATCCAGTTTACGCCGTTATCATTTGATACCAATACCACACCATGATCACCAACAACGCAGGCTTCTTTACCCAAAGCCACAGGCCTTCTTAAGCTTGTATAAACATTAGGGTTCTGTTGAGTCCATGTATTTCCGCCATCATCCGTAGTTATCATGGCGCCACCATCGCCTGAAGCATATCCATGCATTTCATCGCGGAAATAAACGCTTATAAAAGCGTTGTACGGAACACCCGAATTCTGAAAATACCAGTTAGCGCCGCCATCAGTGGTTTTTAATATTGTACCGTAGCCACCAACAGCATAACCGGTTGTAGCAGATGTAAAATGTACACCAAATAATACCTGGTAAGTATTAGATGTTTGATAGTGCCATGTTGCGCCGCCATCCTTGGTATGCAGTATGATGCCGGAAGCGCCAACAACCCAGCCTTCATATTTATTGATGAAATAGGCGCATATTAACGGCTGTGTAGAGCCTGAGCTTTGAGCAACCCAGTTATTGCCGCCGTCAGTGGTTTTTAAAATAGTACCGTCATAACCTGTTACCCAGCCGGTGGTATTGTTTACAAAGAATACACTGTTTAGCAGGCTATAGGAATTGGAGACCTGTGGAGTCCAATAGCTTAAAGTGTTTTGGATGGAAGATGAAACGCTGCTGCTTTTTGCCATTTCATCCTGTGTTGATGAAGCGTCTTTAGAGCAATTCTGAAATAACATGCATGTACATGCCATAGCAAGTACGGAAAAAACCTTTTTCATTTTGTTTTATGATTTTTTAAATTATGCTTACTCTGTTTACCCTTTTCAGCATACGGGTTTGCAGGTGGGTTTGTTAATCAGTATTTGATTGATTGCGTAAAACTAAATAGGTTGTAAAGCAGAGATAAGGGGAGTTTGCAGGTTTTGGAGATGGGAAATTTCACGGGATGAGGAAGGGGAGAAATACGTTGGAAAAAGAATAATAAAGACTGAAATTGCGAAGAAAATTAACTAACAGTAAAAAAACGTTTATGAAAAGAAATATTAATTTTAAAGAAATATTTTTGATAATAACTATAATGCCTTTATGTTGTTACTCCCAAAATAAGACCATACCTTATAAGGAATATGAAAAATTAAAAGATAGCGTGACATCTCTTAGAAATTATATTAATTTATTTGAGGATACATTAGCTGTTAGAGACAGCTTGCTTAAAGGAAATAAAAGCTTGAGATCATCAGTATTATATGCTTCAACGAAACTTTGGGGGCAAAAAGTTGATCGAACATTAGCTCAAGGTTGCATTGATAAATATATGTCTGAAATGCCAACAGGAATAAAATGGATGTTTGATGCACCTCCTGATATAACATATTCTCTCACCTATAAGACTCCTGGATTTTACGATTGGGTAAAAAATGATTTGGGAATGGATCGTCAGCAATTTATATTAAAACTTCGACTAGGCTTAATTACACCAGAATATGCAAGATATTATGGGTTGGATCCAATAAAAGATACTGGTAGAATTACTGTTTTTTTCTGGGCATATGCTCTGGATGGTCAAACTGAATTGAATAATTATGGAACCACAACAAAAGCCGATGCTTATGATCTCGGTGGTCTTTATCCATAAGTTATGAGCTTCGATTACTATATCTACTTCCAAATTATATGTCTTCTTCTTGCAATAATAAATTACAGAAGGCTTAAGGTTTATAAATTGGGTGCATTCGTGTTTTTAATATATATAGCCTGCGTTGTTGAAATCGCAGGCTTTGAATTAAAGCAACATAAAGAAACAAATTACTTGATCTATAATTTTTACCTGATTTTCTCAACGCCAGTTCAGCTTTTACTCTTTTACAATATGCTTCAGTTGGTGCGACTGCAACAAAAAATCTTTATTGTCATTAGTTTTTTATTAATGTTGTTTTTATTGATTGATTTTTACTTTTTTCAAGGGGTGAATATTTTTAATACTTATTCACTGGTACTTATAATGTTTTTGAATATTGTATTTAGTGTTCTTGTATTGTTTAAAAGTTTTTTAGTAGATGAAATAACAACGAGCTTTTTCAGGCATCCATATTTATGGATAAATGCAGGCATTTTGATTTTCAGCTTAGGTGCTTTGGTAATGTTAGGCCTACAGCAATACATAGAAGTAAATAAGCTTGTTATTAATAATAAAAATGCATACCGGCAGGTAATGCCTGTATTAAATGTAATTTTATATTCAGCATACAGTTATGCCTTTTTATTATGCCGTCAGACGTCCTCCTCACAATAATTGCGGTAATAATCGTCCTTATTTTTTTAGGATTAATTTTTATCGTGATGCTTATTTATTATTCCAATAAAAAGAAGAAAATATTACAGGAAAAAATTGCACTCGAAATCCATTTCAAACAAGAACTCCTCCAATCCCAACTCGAAACACAGGAATATGCATTCAATCAAATAAGCCAGGAACTGCATGATAATATCGGCCAGTTATTAAGCAGCACTAAATTGTTATTGAATATAGGTTTAATGGAACTGCCGACTGCTCCAGATGCTATTAAAACAGCAGAACAAACTGTTGCAAAAGCTATACAGGATCTCCGCTCTTTATCCAAATCATTAAACAGAGAATGGCTGGATCAATTTAATTTAATTGAAAATGTAGATGCTGAAAAAGAACGTATTAATGCATCACGCAATATAGAAGTAACACTTGGTACAGTTTATAAAAAATTGCCTTTAAAATCTGAATCGCAGGTGATGCTTTTTCGCGTAGTACAGGAAGCTTTGCAAAACAGTATCAGGCATGCTTCACCAAAACACATCAGCATACAAATAAAAAATACCGATCATCATTTTGAACTTACTATACAGGATGATGGCAAAGGTTTCGATATTCAATCGGCCAAAAAAGAAAGCCTTGGTTTGCGTAATATGGAGCATCGTGTTCAGTTACTTGGCGGTGCTATTACATGGCAATCAGAAACAGATAAAGGAACGCTCATCACCATTAAAATTCCTGTAAATGAAAATGCTTAACCACTAACGCAACGTTGAAACTCTTAAACACTGAAACTTTCAAACTCACTTATGTATCTCGCTTGTAAAATGAAACTGTATACCCGGATTATTGGTAATCTCTGTATTTAAAAACCATTCGCTTTGCGCCAGGTAAACAGGATGACCATCTTTATCTTCAGCGCTGTTTTGTTGTTTAAAGCGAAGAAATTCATCTAACTTTTTTTGGTCTTTGCTGGTGAGCCAGCAGGCTTTATAAAACGGCAACATGCGAAACTCGCAGGCAGCGCCGTATTCATTCAATAAACGGTATTGAATTACTTCAAACTGCAATTCACCTACACAGCCAATGATCTTTTTATTGCCGCCAAACTGCGTGAACAACTGCGCAACACCTTCATCGGTTAACTGTGTAATGCCTTTTTCCAGCTGTTTTGTTTTCATCGGGTCTTTGTTCACCAGCTCCTTAAATATTTCAGGAGAAAAAGATGGGATACCGGTAAAATAAAAATCTTCACCTTCGGTAAGTGTATCACCAATTTTAAAATTGCCTGTATCAAACAAACCGATCACATCACCGGGATAAGCATCTTCAATAATATCCTTGCTTCTCGCCATGAATGAATAAGGATTGCTGAAGCGAAAATCTTTATCCAATCTCACGTGATGATAGTATTTGTTTCTTTCAAAACGGCCGCTGCACACACGCATGAATGCAATACGGTCGCGGTGGCGCGGATCAAGGTTTGCATGAATTTTAAAAACAAACCCGCTTAATTTATTTTCATCAACTTTTACTATGCGTTTGCTGGTTTCACGATCAAGCGGGAGAGGTGCAATCTGAATAAATGTGTCCAAC
>Ga0206903_10335_pt1 | contig 11980 bp, 3 predicted proteins | sample Alteio_BWOrgHeat_45_FD_152959 | JGI IMG/M metagenome (GOLD analysis project Ga0206903, IMG submission 152959) | Enriched cells from forest soil in Barre Woods Harvard Forest LTER site, Petersham, Massachusetts, United States -... | ecosystem: Environmental > Terrestrial > Soil > Temperate forest >... | reverse complement strand
GATGTCATAAGTTCCCGTCCCCTAAAGGGGAGTAATTATAATTGGCAAATTGAATAACAAATTTACTTCCTTCTTTTTCGGGATTTTCTTCGCATTTCCTTTCAACTTTTATGGCAGCGGTATTAATTAAGCCATTGGCAAACTAATGATGAACCTGGTTCCTTCTCCTTCCTTACTTTCAGCTTTTATGGTGCCGTTATATTCTTTGGTAATAATATCATACGCCAATGACAGGCCTAATCCTGTTCCTTGTCCTGCCGGTTTTGTAGTGAAGAATGGCTGAAATATTTTATCAACTATTTTTTGAGGAATGCCATTACCGTTGTCTTCAACTTTTATTTCAACACCTCCTTCACCTGAAGGAAAATTTATTTTTTGCGTTGTTACAGATAGGAGTGGTTTGTAATCTTCCTGCGTTCTGCTTTTCGCTTTCTGTTTTTCGCTTATTGCATAAAAAGCATTATGGAAAAGATTAAGCAATACTCTTCCCACATCCTGTGGAACGATGTTTACGTTATTTATGTTTTTATCAAAATAAGTTTTTATTTCTGCATTAAACGACTTGTCTTTTGCCCTTAAGCCATGAAAGGCAAGGCGCAAATATTCATTTGCTAAAGCATTGATATCTGTTGGCTCTTTTTTTCCAACGCTGTTGCGCGAATGCTGCAGCATACCTTTTACAATAGCATCAGCACGTCTGCCGTGATACAAAATTTTCTCAAGATTCCGTTGCACTTCATCTGCAATACCTGTTGCCTGCTGCATATTGCCTGCTGCCAGTTCTACCTTCATTTCATCAAGCATCTCACTGCTTACTTCAGAAAAATTGTTCACGAAGTTTAAAGGATTTTGTATTTCGTGCGCAATACCTGCAGTGAGTTCACCAAGCGAAGCCATTTTTTCTGATTGAATTAATTGTGTTTGCATGGTTTTAAGCTCGGCTAATGTTCGTTCCAGTTCTTTTTTCTGACTATCGAGCAGCGCATTTGTTTTGTCTTTAATACGGTAATTTCTAAATAATATAAATACAAGCAGAATAAAAAGGGAAAGCACTGCAATAAGCGAGTTCTTTACCGTTTTTTGTGTTTTCAGGTCAAGGTCTTTAAGGGTTTTATCTTTTGTAAGCAGATCTATCTCGGTCTGTTTTTTTTGTATCTCAAAATTGAATTGAAGAAATGCAAGCTTTTTATCTTTTTCATCATTATATAAAGTGTCTTTTATAGTAGTAAGCAATAATTGATACTTATATGCATTGGGATAATCATTCATATCAGCATAAGTCTTCGCAAGACCTCTATAAATTTTTTCCAACTCATAATCCGCTGCTATTTCCTTTGCGATAAGCTCCGCATTTTTGTAGGCATCCAAAGCCTGTGCTGTTTGCTTTAGTTGAATGTACACGTTTGCCAGGCCCTGGTAAGATTGCGAAACTTCAAGCCTTGCCGATAATTTATTTGATATATCAAGCGCCTCCTGATGATACTTAATAGCAGTTGTATAATCTTTTCTTTTTTCATACACTCTTGCAATATCATTTAATGAATAAGGAAGGTTTTTAGAATTGGCATAAGCTTTTACCGATCTCTCAAAATAATGCAGGGCAAGTGAGTCTTTATTTTTATCGAGATAGATCTCGCCGATATTTACAGTGGTAGTTCCGATGGCATCATCATCACCCAATATTTCACATAACGGCAAAGCCCTTAAATAATAGTGAAGCGCTGTATCGCGGGTTGAAGCATTATTAAAATATACTGTACCAATATTATTCAACACTGTTACCAGCCTTAAGGTATCGTTGGTTTCTTCTGCATATCTCAACGCTTTTAAATAATAATCGAGCGCTTTTGCATCATCACCTTCATTGTTATATACTGCGCCAAGATTGCTCAGGATATTTGCAATGCCTTTTTTATCGTTGGCATTTTCAAATTCTTTCAGCGATTGATTCCAGTAAGTAAGCGTTTGTATATAGTCGGCCTGCATGTAATAAGCAATGCCGATGTTTTTTAAGGCATAAGCCAATCCCTGCGTATATCCTTTTGTTTCTGCAAGCGTTTTAGCCTCCGTGCCGTATTGCATTGCCTTTTCTGGCGAAGTATTAAAATAGTTTACAGCTATTTTGTTCATTAAATCTACTCGTGCTGTATCAGCACTTTCTTTATTTAACAAAGCAAGTAAACTATCTGCTTCTCTATCCTGTGAAAAACAATTACTGAAGAACAAAATGCTGCAGAAAAAGAAAATTAGTTTTCGCATATTTAAATCATCATAAAAGACTTCCTAATAACAGAAGTAATAGAGCTGCAATTACGTACAATCATTTAATATTATCATACAACGGCATTTAAAAGTAAGGATTCAATTTAATATCATAAAAGCCTTTAAAAAAATGAGGGTGATATTACACCCTCATTTCAAATTAAATTCCGTAATAATTTTGTTACTCTTTTAAAATGCGGAATACCTGTACCTGGTCATCTATTTTAAGCCTGATGATATAGACGCCGGTACTTAAATGCGAAACATCCAGTACAACATCTTTACCTGACCTGCTGATCACTCTTGGCAAATATTCTTTGCCTGTTACATCAGTCACGCTTATAGTGCCATTATTTATGATTGCATTATTCACATGAATGGTAACACTGTTAACTGCCGGGTTTGGATAAACATTAAATTCAGGCTTAACAGGTAATTCTTTTGCTGTAGCCGATGCATTGCCTTGTGCTGTTGCAATGTAAGTGCATTTTGGCGATGCAGAGCAAGCAACAGCTTTGTCGGTAAGTTTTATACCAAGCTGGTATGATTTAACCGTCCACGTAACAGGAAGGCTGTTTGAATACACATCAAAATAACCTGTGCCCGGATTAAATACCTGCGGTGGTGTTCCGCTGTATGCGCCGGAAGTTTTAATGTTGTTATCATTTCCAACAGGAATATATACAACCGTATTATTGTAGTTGATATAAGAGAAATGTGCCAAATATTTATAGCTTGAATTGTTTGGATTTGTTTCAACACATTCAACCCGGACATCAACTATAAGTGAAGTAAGCTTGCATGGATTAACATACAAGGTACCCGGCGTATAAGTAATAACATAATTGCTCTGCACTTTTAAGTTTAATGCAGAAGGTATGATTGAATAAACACCAGGATTGCCGTGATACGCAGGGCTTATCGTGTACTGCGGACCTGAGATAATAGTAGCCGAGTCTTTTGCAACAAACCCCGTAATGGTTGATGTGAATATTGGTAGTTTACTGCCGGCGTAAGCGGATTTATCATTGGCCTTTACAATTAATGGTGCAGGATTTACCACAAGCGTTCCCTTTATATAATTGGGTATGTAATTAACTGTATCGCCAATGAATGACAAATTACCCGGAATAATTGTATAAACTCCGGCAGGTATTATACTGTCTGTAACTTTTACATTGGAAGAATTGAAGATTGTATAAGATGGCCGGTTTTCCAAAATGCTGCTGTCATCACTGTATTGGTAACCCGTAATGATGGAAGTAAACACAGGTTTACTTCCATAAGGGATGGTATCATTATTTGCCTTTACTGTAAGTGTAGCCTGAGTAATATGCAGCGTTCCCAAATTATATGAAACATCAAAATCAGGTGTGAGATATGCGGCGGGCACAATGGTAAACGCACCTGTTGTTGTACCGGTAACAAGTGTTATCGGTTTATATACTGATAAAGTATCATTAGACGAATCTACATCATCCTGGTCGAGAATAACACCAACGTTCGATTCTGTACTATCACCTATTGAACTTGAATTCACCTGCGTAGAACCATTTACCAGCGGCCTTCCGTTAACCTGTGCTGTTCCGTTTACCAATGGTCTTGCATTTACCAGCGCACGGGCATTTACCAATGGCCTTGCATTTACAAGCACTGCAGTGGCTGAATCTGATTCATAATCGAAAATAGATTCAACGGCAAGATCAACAATAAATGTTGTGTCCGGTGGTGGCGGAGCAACATTCACCAAAGGCCTTGAGTTCACTAATGGCCTTGCATTTACCAATGCGCGTGCACTGGCAATAAAGCCGAGATTTTCAAGATCGGAGTTAACCAGCGGGCGTCCATTCACTAATACTCTTGCATCGGCCATTGCGATCTGGCTGGAAATACTGCTGTCATAACCTCTTGTAAGACTATCAGAGAAAACTGCCTTGTCGCTATCATTAAATAAAGAATCAGGATAAGCAAACTTATAATTGAATGAGCCGATCTTTTGCCCATACGTTAGTGTAGTGTCTGTTGGGGTAATGGTCAGCGGTAATTTATTAATAGTAAGCAAGCCATCATTAAAAGTATAATTGTATTCTTCAGAGAATCCGACATCTGCAGAATCGTTGGGATCAAACGGCGGAATTGCAGGCCTTATAAAATATATTCCTGTATTACTTAAAGACGTTGCCGGCGTTGTGTAAAAAAGACTGTCAAGCCCGAGATCATGCAATGTATAATTGGTACTATCCAGCGGAATACTGTCAACCAAAATATTTGCTGTAAAAACAGGGATTTTTTCGCCATATCGTTTTGCTTTGTTATCAGCAGTTATAATAATGTTCTTCTTTATTGGTGAGAAGAAGAATAAACTGTCTGAATAACCACCATCATTTTTATTTGGCGTGATGGGCGGCGTATATACCTGTATCGCAGGATTGCCGGTAAATGCCGGTACAGTGGCAGAAGCAAGCGAGTTACTCATCACTGTTGTTTGGAGGGGTTCTCCCCTGAATAAGATCTTTGAACTATCACTGAGATAATTTCCTTTCACCGTTACAACAAAAGGCTGGCGGCCAGGAACAACTGTTGAATCAGGCAAAACGAGATTCGATATATAAGGCGTTGGGGAGGCAAAAGATCTTATTGTAGAATCTGCCTGTACAAAGCCATAACCTGAAGTATAATCAAAGCCCGGTGTGTTCATATCAACTGCCGTGCTTTGTAATAATGTGCGTATTTCCTGCGGACTGGCCTGTTCGTTATAAAATTTTTGTCTTGCTTCCATTACCAATGCAGCAACAGCCGCAAGATGCGGTGCAGCAGCAGAAGTTCCGAAGAAATTCGGGAAAGGGTCATTATCTATATTAACTCCGCCAAGATATACTGTGGTATTAACACCGTTCGGTCCTGTAAAGTCAGGCTTGTTTCTTACAACACCGTTTACAGGCGTTCCGCCTATAGAAGAGAACGATGCAATCGTAGGCGGATTTACACCGTATGCAGGTGTGTTGGAATACAGCACTGCGCCTACAGTCATTGCGCCTTGTGCGTTGGCCTGCGCTACGATAGTTGATGTTCCGGTATTATACTCGTTGATAACACCTTCGCCGCGGAATATGATATACTTGAAGTTTACATTTTGATTTGGACCTGCATTTTTAATGATCATAATATTAGCCTGCGAAGATGATGCTACTGTAAAAGGCATTACTTCAACAGGATCGCCACCAAGATTGTTACGGTTAAAGCCGAACAATATATTTCCGCTGTTATCTGTAAGATAAATATCCAGGTCATTCTTTGCACCTCCGCTTGCCGGGTTAAGTGAGTAGGTAGAATCATCCCACTGCAATACGATGGTGTAGGTTCCTGCGGGCAGAGAAAGGCTTTGATAAATATCTCCCCCGCCAAAATTATGTGCAAAGCCTGTGAGGCCATTTGGCGCAGCCACAGGATTGAATGCATTTGCATAGGATTTATTTCCATAGTTGCCGGCGGCAGTAAAATAAGAAACACCATCTCCTGTTACTTCGTCAACAGCCTGTGCCACTACACCGTCTTTAAAGAATGGTTCTGTTATATAAGTAACATCATCTACAATTACTTTACAGCTATCGTCTTTCAGCGCTCTTATGCCTTGGGCAAAATCACCTGCACTTATAAATCCCGTTCTGAATGCAAGCTGTGCTTTAGGTGCAACGTCATGCACGATCTGTAACATTGCACGGCCTTCATCCGTTGCCTGCCCGTAAGGATAATCTCTTAAAACATCCACCGGTACAGGATCATCAGGGTTTTGTATGCCTGGCAGATCTCCATTCAGTACGTCTGTCAAAGCAGGGTTACCGGGGATAGTATTATAGCTGTTTGAAAGAACACCCACTTTTATTCCCTGGCCGCTAAGGTTAAACCCGTTGCGCGCAAGGTTTGAATACAAAGCCGTGTCGCCTGCAGAGTTAACAATGCCGGTGTTTGAAACAGGAGGAAATGCAGGCCTGCAATAATTGATCAGATCCGGCAGGCTGTCTAATTTTTTAAGATTAATTACAGGATATTTTCCGGTTATTATTAAAGAATTCGGTCCATTGTTTACAATATCGGTTAATCCGTATGGAGGTGTTTGCAGTAATGACAGCAACTGGTCATGTTTTCCCTGTACAGCAATAACATCTATGATAACACTATCGCCAAGCAGCGTGAAAATATTTTGAGCAGTATCCTGCACGGTATTTCCGTTATCAAATAAAGCGTTCAATTCAGATCCTATAAGATCATGCGTTTTGCCGCTGTCTGGCGGAGGATAATACGGAACAATGCAGGATGATGTTACAACAACCGTATCTGTTGCTGAACATCCACCGGCAGCAGTTACAGTAAGCACATAGGTGCCTGCTTTTGAAACAACAGGATTGGGTGTATTAGAGCCTGAAACAATAAAGCCGCTGTCAATTGTTTTCCAGCTATATTGGACATTCGGCGTGGTGGAAGATCCATTTAATGTTACAGTAGGAGAACCGGTACAGCCAAGCACTCTGTCATCACCTGCATCTGCATTCGGCGGTGTGCATGTTTGATAAGCCGCAAGCTGAACCTGCACGCCGTTGTTAATGGTAATTTTTGTGCCGCTCCATAATGCGCCTTCAATATTAGAGTTGCCTGTTGATGAACCAATGTTTATGCCGCCATAAGGAGCATAGATAGTGCCTTTCCATCTTGAAGTGTCTTTTGTACAATTATCCATCGTCCATGCATATGCGCCGTAATGACATGATTGGCCATTACCATGGGTTTCTGTATAAATACGGGAAGCGCTGCCTCCGTTCTTTAAAATTGCCTGGAAGGCGCCAAGGTCAGCATCACCTTGTATTTGTAATTGGAAAATGCCATCGCTGCTGTTCTTAAAATCAAAAACAAATTTGTTTACATCTCCTGAATTTGATATAGAACTGAATATATAAACACCCGCCCCTGAAAATGTGATAGTGCTGTTGCCGTTAAGTTTTATTTGTCCGTAAGCACCGGGCGTTATGGTTTGAGTATTTGTAATATTTGTTTTACCGGCTGGTTTAAAATTGGTTATTTGAGCATTGGCAGGAAGTGTGGGTATTGAAGGCTTTCCTATTACCTCGCCACCTGAAGGCACAGGCCCATAATAAGAAGTGCCTGCAGGATGAGTAACTTTTCCGTTTACAGCACTATTATTGTACTTGTTTATAGAAATGTTGCTGTTTACATCAAGATTTCCCTGCAACGAAAAACCATTACCCGCAGTAAATGCGTTTTTGTTATGGTCGCAACCATTTGCGGCTGTCGTAACATTGCCTTTAATGATATTGTATGATGCAAGATTGATAGTGCTGCCGCTATGCACATCGCCAAAAATATTTACCGCTCCTGTTGTGTTTATAGAGTAGTAACTTCCGACACTGCCTGAAAGTATTTTTGAATTGTTATGAATCTCCACACCATAATTTGAATTGCCTTGTTGAACACCTTGCCCAATAGGGTTTACATAAATTACAAATTGAGGCAAGGATAAATTCTGGGCTGAGCTTTTTATATTACCGCACAAAATAAAACATGCAAAAAAAATACTGTAGTAAATGCAGTTAACCGGTAAGGAAAATTTTTTCATTCGAGTAGTTTTGCCTGCTTTCGTAAGCAGGTGATTAAAATTTAAAAATCAATTTGATTTTTATCTGATTGATTTGTTTCTCTAAAATCTTATGGTGTTTTCACGGCTAAACAATAATAATTAAGCAATCTTAAAAATTATTTATTAAGCATTGGTTTAACTAAGGAAAATGGATACCGTATGTTATTGCAATGTACTATTAACAATAAACATGCGTCAGGCAAAAATAATTTCATTTCCTGATACGGAACAGATTAAGCCGGTAAATAATTAGAATTATGGACGACTGCACAGGAAAACAGAAATTTTTCACGTTGACCATCTTTCATTAGTTCGCCGGTAACTGAATGATGAATTCAGTTCCTTCTCCCTGTTTGCTATGCACTTTTATTGTGCCGTTATGTTCTTTGGTGATGATATCATATACCAGGCTTAAACCCAATCCTGTCCCATCTCCTGCTGGTTTGGTGGTAAAGAATGGCTGAAATATCTTATCAATTATATTTTGCGGAATGCCAGTGCCATTATCTGATACAACAATTTCAATACTCCCATCCCCTGAAGTGGCGTTAATCTTTTTTGTTTGAACTGAAACTTCCGGCTTGAACCCTTCACCTTCTGCCTTTCGCCTTTCACTCACCGCATAAAATGCATTATTAATAAGATTCAATAACATTCTTCCAATATCCTGCGATACGATATTTATTTTTCCAATGCTTTCATCAAAGTCGGTTTTAAATTCTGCATTAAAGCTTTTGTCTTTTGCGCGCAGGCCATGATAGGAAAGCCTTAAATATTCATCAGCAAGTTTATTAATGTCTGCGGGTTCTTTAATGCCTGTATTTGTTCTTGAATGTTCAAGCATTCCTTTTACAATGGCATCAGCGCGGTTGCCGTGGAAAAAAATTTTTTCAAGATTCTTATCGAGAACATTCAATATTTCATCTTCTAATTCTTTATTTCTTTTCTGTTCCGGTTTTCGCCAATCGCTTTTCAGTTCATCGATCAATTCTTTGTTTATTTCAGAAAAGTTATTTACGAAATTTAAAGGATTCTGTATCTCATGGGCAATTCCGGCAGTGAGTTCACCCAGTGAAGCCATTTTTTCACTTTGCACCAATTGAGCCTGTGTTGATTTTAATCTTACTAAGGTTTGATTTAATGTTTCGAATGATTCTGCATTTTCCAAAGCGATGGCGGTATAAATGGCAATATTGCGCAGCATAAAAAGGTGATACTCTGAATAAGCATTTTGATGAAAACTTTGAACCGTTATAGCACCTAGTTTTTTTTCTTTTACTACCAACGGAAGGTATATCAATGAAACAGGCTGTTTGCCTTCGCGCGAACGTTGCACTTGCTGCATATGCAATGAATATTCTTCATCCAGGTTGCCTATGATGATCTCTTTGCATTCTTTAAAACAAATAACAGGAAAACGATTTTGATCGTTTAACGAATTATAGTAAAAAGGAAGCGCCTGCCCATCTTCATAAGTGGCAGGAAATTCAATTCTTTGAAGGGCACTGTTGTAAATGCCTATACCGAATACAGAAGCATCCATCAGTGCGTTTACATTATCATATACAGTACTCATGATCTTTTCAACGGAAAGGGAGGAGGTGATCTTACGGCCAATTTCTCCCAATTGCTCAACGTTGTTATATGATTGCTGAAGATTTTCTTTTTGTACAGAAAGTTCATGTGCTTTGCGGTCAATCTCCTCTTTTTGTTTTTGCAGTTGTACGTTAGCTTTTCTTTTTTGACGGTTATTGATGTATAGAAGAAATGCAACAATAAGTAATGCAGCCACCCCGCCAACAAGCACATTTTGTTTTAATCGCACGCGTTCCTGTGCTTTGGCTTCTTCTATCTGTTGCTGACGCATCGATTCATCATAGGTCATGTTCTGTACCTGGTTTACCTTTTGCTGGCTGAACAGGCTATCTTTTGCAACAATGGTAGCGGATTGATAAGCATAAGCGCTATCAACATTTCCGGCCGACTTATAATAGCCTCCCAAAAAAATGCTGGCGGCAAGCGCTTGCTCCATAAATCCGCCTTCTTCTGCTGTGTTGAAAGAAAGTTTCGCATAATAGAGACATGAATCTCTGTTCTGCCGAATGAGAAAAATTTTTGCTATGCCCAATGAAGTTTCACAAAAACCTGCATCGTTGTTGGCTTGTTTAAAAAGAGGAATGGCCGACTTATAATAAGCCATTGCGCTATCAGGGTTTCCTAATTTCAGAAAGATATTACCGAGATTATTTAAGCAAATGCTTTTGTTATCTACATTGTTTAGTGATAACGCCATAAGATAGGCGCGCCTGGTATAAAACACTGCTGAATCTAACTGGTTTGACTTTTCATATGTGTCACCAATGTTTATGAGAATAATATTTATCCTGGGGTTGTTGTGAAATTTTTCATGGATCAGCAATGCCTGGTGGGAATAATCAAGACTTCGCTTTAGATCGCCCAGGTAAAAATAAAGATCACCCAAACCTCCCATGATCCTTCCCATGTTTTCACCATCATTTATTTCCTCTGCAATTTTTAATCCCCGTAAATAAACTTCCAATGCTCTGGGATAATTGCCTGTATTTACAAAAACATTTCCCATCAGATTTAATACAAGCATTTCTCCTTTATTAAAATGTATTTTTTGTGATAGATCAAGCGCCTGAACTGCAAGTAATATTGCTGAATCGGGTTTTGAGTAAATGTAAGTTCTTGCAATATTGTTCAGCAATAGCACCCGGCTGGTATCTTCCTTTGTAGTTGCCAAAAGTTGCTTCAGGCTATCGGTGGTATTGTTTTGTGCAAAAAGATTACAAGTTCCACAGTAAAGCATTACACATACACTAAGCAATTTTTTTATTCTTCGTATATGATAATGCAGTAAAGTAAATGTTAGGTTTACCTGTGGTCTTTTTGTTTTATACATTGATGTATTCGTACTGCAGTTATATAATGGTATTGGTTATCTGCTGCTCAATTATTACCGAATCTTCTCAATTACCGTTCAGGCAGGCAATTGAATAATGAACTCACTACCCGCACCTTCAGTGGTATTTATGGTTATTTCGCCACCATGTGCTTTAATGATATCATAGCTCAAACTCAAGCCCAGTCCTGTTCCGCTGCCTGTGGGTTTGGTAGTGAAGAATGGCTGAAAAATTTTATCTACGATGTTTTGCGGGATGCCGTCGCCATTGTCTTTTACAATAATCTGAATGCCCCCAGCCCCTGAAGGGGAGTTATATTTCTTTGTGGTTACAGATACTTGGGGTTTATAATTTTCTCCCTTTAGGGAGTCAGAGGGCTTATTCACTGCGTAAAATGCATTGTTGAAGAGATTCAATAAAACTCTTCCTATATCCTGCGGAACAATATTGATTTTACCGATCGTTTCATCAAAATCAGTTTTAAATTCTGCATTGAACGATTTGTCTTTTGCGCGCAAGCCATGATAGCTTAGTCTTATATATTCATCACACAAAGCATTTACATCCGAAGGCTCTTTCTGGCCTGTATTCTTCCTCGAATGCTGTAACATGCTTTTCACAATAGCATCGGCTCTTTTACCATGAAACGCTATCTTTTGATTGTTTTGCTTTATATCATCTGCTATAAGCTTTGCCTCATCAATATTACCATTCTGCGCCTCTGTAACCATTTCATCTATCAGTTCACTATTGATATCAGAAAAATTATTCACGAAGTTCAAAGGGTTTTGAATTTCATGTGCAATGCCTGCAGTTAGTTCGCCCAGCGAAGCCATCTTCTCACTTTGTACCAGTTGTGTTTGTGCAGATTTTAATTCGTTAAGCGTTTGTTCCAGTTCTTCTTTTTGTTTTGTAAGCTCTGCGGTACGTTCGGCAACCTGCACCTCCAACTGCGATTTCACGGCTGAAATAACCTTGTTATTTTCTTCTTCTTCCTGGGTTCTCTTACGCGCTTTTGTTAATTCCTTTTGCTGCTTTCTTGTAACCAGTACAACACCTAAACCCCATAAAACGGCAAAAGTGTTTATGGCGCCAATAAGATCTTTCTGATTACTATAAAAGCTTTTGCTTATAAATCTTA
>Ga0206903_10334_pt1 | contig 12027 bp, 12 predicted proteins | sample Alteio_BWOrgHeat_45_FD_152959 | JGI IMG/M metagenome (GOLD analysis project Ga0206903, IMG submission 152959) | Enriched cells from forest soil in Barre Woods Harvard Forest LTER site, Petersham, Massachusetts, United States -... | ecosystem: Environmental > Terrestrial > Soil > Temperate forest >... | reverse complement strand
CTGATCAGTGTGATCAATTTTGAATCCATTAAACAACTACCCTATCACGAATCCACGAGCCTTGTATTTGACTTTTATTCCATTTCGCTAAAAAGAAATTTTCAGGGCAAGATGAAATACGGTCAGCAGGAATATGATTTTGATGAAGGCATCATGTTTTTTATTTCACCCGGCCAGGTATTTGGAATTGAGCTGGAGCGGGATGCTGCATTAAGACATACGGGCTGGCTGCTGCTTGTGCATCCTGATTTTTTATGGAACAGCCCACTGGCCAAAACCATCCGGCAATATGAATATTTTGATTATTCGGTTCATGAAGCTCTCTATCTGTCTGAGAAGGAAGAAGCGACCATTATAAGCATGATGCAAAATATTGAGCAGGAATATCACTCCAATATTGACAGATTCAGCCAGAACGTAATGATTGCCCAGCTCGAATTATTGCTCACGTATGCGGAGCGATTTTATCAGCGCCAGTTCATCACCCGCAAAATCACGAATCATAAAATGCTTGACCGCCTGGAAAATATTCTGACGGAATATTTCAGCAGCGATGATCTGGTAAAAAAAGGATTGCCGACGGTTCAATATATTGCCGGTGCGCTACATGTTTCCCCCAATTACTTAAGCGGAATGCTTAAAGTACTGACGGGCCAGAGTACCCAGCAGCATATACATGATAAGCTGATTGAAAAAGCGAAAGAAAAACTTTCCATGACGGATCTGTCGGTAAGCGAAATTGCCTATGAACTGGGGTTCGAACATCCGCAGTCGTTCAGCAAACTATTCAAGACGAAAACCAGTCTTTCCCCACTGGAATTCAGGCATTCGTTCAATTGAAGTGAGTTGGAAAATTTCTGTGCACCGACCGCGTTGATTGCCTATTTTATGATCAGCTGCTTTTTATAGTTGTACTCAAAATGATATTGAAGGGTGAATGGGTCTGGCAATCCGGTCATGCCGCTTTTAGCAGTATCCATTATTATTAAATCGCCACTGGTCACTTTTCCTGATCCGTCTGTAATCCATGTGTAATATTGCTTTCCCCAGCTTAATTTAACCTGGTTATCACCAATAAGGGTATAAACGCTGTCGGGCAGATTTTTTGAATTCACATCGGCCAGGTAATCAAATTCCCGCCCCGCACCGTCTGCCGGACATTTCATAAATAAAACAGATGAATTTTCCAGGGCCGCATTGTAAAACGGATTGGGATGAGTGGAGTAAAAATAATCCTCCATTGCAGGTATACTAACGTGGGTAGTCGCATTACTGCCATACTGCTGCCGGTGTTTCAGATTTCCATGGTCATAAACCAGTGTATCTGTCAGGCCGCTTACCCCAAAAGGATTGAACATGATCTTATCCTGATCGTATGTGAAATGTACCTGATATTCCTGCACACCCAGGTCACCTCCGGCAACGGGCGTCATGCCGGAAATCTTACCCTGATCATTATACTCGACATTGAATTTCGTAAGCCGTTCCAGATTATTATCATGAATCCGATATTCGTACGAAAGGACCCGCTGGTGATTGCTATCCACACTAAAGGAATATTCTTCCAGGGGCGAATTCATATTGCCGCTATACATTAAAACCTTCACCGGCATGCCTGTTTGTGTATAACTGAGGGAATCCATGATGAACTTGCCATTCGGCCCATAGAAACTGACCGAACTGATCAGATCCACATAGGAAGAATCATGGACTACCGGATCCTGCGAACCGGATTTTGTACAGCTGCTAAGGAGTACAATTGAAAAGAGCGGTATGAAGGATAACCATTTTCTCATTGGTATGATCAAGTTACGATAATTCTTTTATCCCGATGCATTAAAACTAATTAACCATCACGAATAACCGCAATCATGTCTCCGCTATCCGGTGTGTCGGCCGCGGATAGCCCGGCCGGAATGCTGACAATTTTTGTTCAATAATCTTGCAACGGGTAGTCAATTCGGTTTCATGAATGGCTTCCTCCACTAATTCTTCCAACAGGTCAGGAAGAACCTGTACCCTGGCATTAATTAAAATAATTACCCTGCCGGTTTCCGCGAGAGCAAGTTCCGGGATATCCGTACCGGCCAGCGTCGTGTAACTTATTTTTTGTTGTTTCTGCCCGTTGTCCATCAGAAATTTCAGGTGACCTATAGGATGACCGAGGGAAACGATTCTATCATAAATTTTCCTGATGAGCAGACAGCCGGCAGCTACGGCCTCATTATTTTCTGAAACGATGCCTATTTCTTCATCCAGCCAGGCCAGTTCGGCTTCACCCGCGCCATAGATATCATAGTCAATTTCAAGTGTCGGCCTTGCCGCATCATTTTTAAATTCATAACACATCAGGCTGATCCATCTTTCAATATTTTCGGAAGAATACGAATTTTGATATAATATAATCTTTTCGCCACACGCTGCTTCAATCAGTAGTTTAGCCTTAGTTAATTGTTGTGCAGTTAAAAGATCCGTCTTGTTTACGACAATGATATCCGCTTCTTCCAGTTGCTTTTCGTAAATGTAGTTTACGTTGTCGTAAAAAATATCCTTTTCATTTTGCAGGAACCGGATGAGCAACCGGATATCAGCAAATACAGAAAGCACGATCTGGTATTCATCCGGATTAAAACTCAACAGGGGATTAATGACGGTCGCGGCGAGATCGGCACACGAACCTACGGATTCTGCGAAAATTATTTCGGGCCTCTCATTCAATTTCAGCGATTCAACACTTTTTTCCAGGTCATTATAATTGCAGCAAAAACATCCATCTGATACTTGTTCTGATGGAATATGATGCCCCCTTATAAATTGTGTATCCACCTGATCTGTGCCCTGGTCGTTGGTTATAACGCCCACTTTCCGCTTATTCCTCTGCAGATATATGGCCGCCTGTTGTATGGCGGTTGTTTTTCCGCTGCCCAGGAAACCGCCTACTAAAAATAATCTGAGCTTCTTCATGGTCAACTCAGTTTTAAAGTCAGCGGTTGATCTGTACCGATCAACTGATTTTCTGAAAAACTAATCACGCATGTGTTGCCTGTTTGTTTGAAGTTGCTTTTTACCAAATGGTTATTCAACATCACAATCGCGGTACCCGCTTTTTGATGATCCGCCAGTTCGACTGTAAACTGTTTCAGATTTAATTTTCCATGCAGCACTATTAATTCTGCCGACAATGATTCGGCCGTTCTCTGCTGACTGTAACTCCCCCATCCCTCGGCTGCTGTGAAAGGCGCCTTAAAATTTTCGGGATTTAGTTTGGGTGCGAAACCCATTTGTCCTTTAGGTCCGTGATAGCTAAAGCCGCAGGCGCTGATAAATGTACCATAGCTGGCCATGGCGCGTCCATAATGATCGCTGCATTCCACTTCATTGAACGGATTGCGTTTATAGGCATGATACCGGTCATGTACGGATCGCGTAAGTACCATCGATTCTTCGGTCATACCCTCGGCCATCATGTGCGAAGCAACCTGGTGTTCAAAGCCGCTCATGCATTCATCAAAATAGCCTACCTGCCAGGCTTTGGCATTTCCAAAAGGATTCTCCTCGTTTTTTGGGTTTGTATTCATCACCATGCCGCCTTCTCCGGCCACTGCATAAAAACGCCCGCCATTGTGAATTTTTATATAGGCCCCGACATCCGGCATGTAGTTATATTTCCAAAGCGCCTTCAGGGCGCTCATGGTTTTTTCTTTGCTCAGGATACGCTCCAGGTTTACCTGCATTGCCCAGCCCTGCCCGTAAACCTGGTCGATATGGCAGGTATTAAATGAACCGATCTCTTTCTTGCCGATGGCCGGATCCGTACGATGAATAAAATATTCGCCGTTGAACAAATATTTTTCCATGTTTGCTGATCCCATTTCAACATACTTGCGGCAGCGTGCAGCGAATTCGGTATCGTTCATTTCTTCCGCCATCACCTGGCCGGCGCGCACACCTGCGATACACAGGCCCACGATCCAGGCGATTTCCCCATGCCACAAAGCATCGAGAGTGTTTTCCATCGGTGTGTCTTCCATACCATCGAGGTTTTTGTCCTGCGCCATGATGAAGATTACCGCCTGCCTGATTTTTGGCCAGTTGTTTTTTAAGTAACTGTAGTCCTTATTCATCTGGTGCTCCCGGTAAATGCGAAGCACCGTGCCTGCCTGCCCATCAATAGACGGCCCGGTTTTTTCGCCCCGGATGCGTATCATGCCGGAGGTTTCGTCATAGCCAATGCCCAGGTCAACCCGCTCACGGGTATCTCTTTCCAGTTCGGGAAATATTCTCGACACCGCCTGCGCATACTGGTAAACGTGCGTACAGTTCCCATGACAGCAACCCACTCCTTCCCAGGCATAATAGCGGCCGGACTGAAACCGGTGCGTCGCAGTGGTTGCCAGGGTGGAAATATTGGCAAATGTCCTTTCCATGAACCACCAGGGCAGGGTGCTGTCGTACCAGTTCTGCTTCCACAGAAAAGTCTGTGTTCTTAAAGAGGGATAATTTTGAGCGATATATTGAGCAACCGCCGTCGCACTCTCGTAGTGGGTAGTGTAATAATGCGTTTCCGCCCCATGTACGGTCATCCCCTGCGGATTCCCGTTACTGTAAAATGAAAGATTGGGCATATACCAGGAGATGATAAATTCCATATTGACTGTTCTGCCCGGCCCAACGTCCCGGTTTGTAATAATGCCGGCTATGGGCGAGCGGTCCGACGCCTCCACCAGATCCTTTACTTTGTAAGCAGATATATCTTTGCTCGTAAAAACATTATCGATACAGATGGCATTTTTTTCGAGTGAAGCAAAACACATATTACCAAAATCACCGGCTTTCTCCAGCTCCCGGTCGGTGGCCCTGCATTGTATATCGACTCCGCTATAGTCATTGTTCCGGATAATGCTGTTTTCGCGTATGAACGAAGTATTCTTTTTTTCTGAATTCAGCAGCATTTTATTTTCGAGCCAGCCATACACTTCAACAGATACGGGGTTGTCGGAAACATTTTTAAAAGAAATGGATTGTATAGTAGCAGGCAAGCCACTGTCCTGCGCGTTGCCGGGAATAAAGGGAGCAAACGCTCTCAGGCTAACTTCCACGGGCAGATGTGAATCTATATATTTAATGGTAGCTACCGGGTAAGTGGATTCAAATATCACCTCCTCCCAGTCATCCTGGGTAAGACGCCTGATGATCGTGCCGCCGTTATGTGTAATGGAAATCGCGAAGCCCTGCTGTAACGGGCTCACTTCGGTCAATGGCTCCAGGTATAAACTGCCATGTATATTATTAATCTCCGTGATATTAAAGCTGGACAGTTTAACGGGCAGTGTTTTGGTAACTACACCCAGCTGGTTCTTGTTAAAGATATCCCAGAGCCAGAGCCGGCCATCGCCGCCAACATACACACAGCCGCTGCAGATACCGCCCACCGGCATACCGATATAGCGCAATTCATTTTTGGATTTTTTATAGGTCGTGACCTGGCCGCGCTCCTGAATGGATTTTACCCAGGCAGGATCCAGTTTTTTATCCCACGGAAATTGAGAATGTAAGAAGTCTTCCTTTTTAAAAGGGCCTGCGGTGAATGGAAACGGGCTGCTGAAAAAACCTGCCGCCGAAAGCAGTCCGGTCTTTTTTAAAAAATTTCGTCTCTCCATAATATGTTCGACTGTTTTCCAAGGTACTCAGAAATCGTTATTCCACTATGTAATATCGTTACAAAAAATCCAGATCCCGCGCGACATAATAACTTGGCACCAATGGCCTGGCCAATGGTCCTTCTGCCGGGTCAATCGTATCCCCGGCCAGACCAAATGAATCGGCAAGTTCATGCAGGCTGGTAAATGAGATACAGGTTCCGGCATTAACTTGAATTGTTATAACTATTGTTATAACTTTGATCAAATTGAATTATATGCCTAAAATACCCAAAATAAATCGGGCAAAGAATAAGACTCACGGCCGTAAAATTGTAAAAAGAGGCTCATCCCATTTACATTCTGAATCGCCAGTACTGGCAGAACCCGAAGTCTCTTATGCGACGCGCATTCGGGCAATAGGTAATTCGAAGGGAGTCATTCTGAATGGTTTATTAATGGAAACTGCCGGCTTAAATACAGATATGGATATTATAATTCAGGCAAGTAAAGGGATCATCAAGATAACGGAAGCTAAAAAAGATGAAGTGAATACAGATCTTTCTACCTGGGATAAGCAATTTAAAACTGCAATCCAAAGTGGGTCTGCTCCGGAAAAGGATTTATTTAACGGGTTGCAAAATAGTTTTGATTCAAAAGAATGGTGATATGAATATGTTCGATGTTTACCTGGTGGACCTCGATCCTACGCAGGGTGCGGAGATGAATAAAGTAAGGCCCGCAGTTATTATTTCTCCTTCGCCTATGAATAAGAATTTAAAGACGGTGATCATTGCCCCGCTTACCCACACCGTAAAGGGATATCCTTCCCGTGTTGCGACCCTTTTTAATAATCAGGCGGGCGATGTGGTATTAGATCAAATACGCGCAATAGATAAATCCAAACTAAAGAAAAAAATAGGTGCCGTCGACGCGTCGACTGCAGTGAAAATTAAGAAAACCCTCAGGACTATGTTTTCCTGAAAAATAAATCTGAAATTTTGAATTACATATCCCCCGCAACGTCGGCGAATATGCTGTTGAGTTCTTTAGCGAGTCCTTCCCAATTTTTTTCAGGCGTTATCGCAAGCAGCTGGAAACGCATACTTACCACGTAGTCTGAATAACTCCGGCGCAGTCCGATTATTTTGTCTCTCAGCGGAGTAAAATCCGAAGCAGTCGCCTGATATGGCCTGACCGCTTTGAGATAGCGGTAATTTAAGTCCAGGAAGGCACTGGCAACCGTATCTACTTTTACCTGGTATTCATCATCCAGCATTTTGGCCTTTTTCTTATTCGTGGGATCTGTTATATATTTATTCGTGGCAGCCAGTAAGTGGTCGTACAATTTTTTATTTTCTGCTGCAATGCTTTTTTTGGCCTTTACGTTATCGGGTTGTTTTAATGCCTTGTTCATTATGCTATCCCACTCGTTCGGCTTGATGAAAGTCCTGATTTTAATTTCCGATTCCACATAACTGTTCTGCATGGTGGAAAGATCGTTATAGAATGCATTATACTCCTGTGTAAAGTCTGCTGTTGTGGAAGTACGGCTCATATTCAACTGCGTCAGCTTTTTGCCATAAACATCTTTCACTTTCTTTTGAAAAGCGGCCTCGGTTTTTTCAACCTTTTTAATTACCGAGTCGACTTCATTCTTACGCTGTTTATCTTTTACATATATACTGACGCTTTTTTCAATATTCGGATTCAGCAGAAAAGTTTCATGACCTTTTCCAAAAAGAAGATAGGCTAATGTTAATAGTCCGATTATCATAAAATAATGATTTTAACGGTTGTAAAATAGGTAAGTGAAGGTATGGCGGATATGAATCCGATGATAGTCTGGTTTTTTTACAAAAAAGACCCCAAAAAGGGGTCCTGTATATGTATCGAGGAGCAGACTTGAACTGCCGTCCGCCAGCTGGCGGATATGAATCCGATGATAGTCTGGTTTTTTTACAAAAAAGACCCCAAAAAGGGGTCCTATATATGTATCGAGGAGCAGACTTGAACTGCCGACCTTCGGGTTATGAATCCGATGCTCTAACCAGCTGAGCTACCTCGACAGCGGGCTGCAAAAGTAATTGTTTTGGGGTTAAAGGCCAAAGCCGGTCAACGTTTCGTAGAAACCGCCAGCGCCGGACTGATATGCCGGATCATTTCTTCGGTCATATCCTTTAAACTGAACGCAGGTTTCCAGCCCCAGTCCCGCGTGGCGACCCGGTCGTCGATTGATTCGGGCCAGCTGTCGGCGATTGCCTGCCGGAAATCGGGTTGATATTCAATGCTGAAATCGGGAATCAGCTTTTTTATTTCGCGGGCGATTTCGGCCGGAGTAAAACTTATTCCGGCCAGATTATAGGCGGTGCGGACGGACAGATCCGCGGAGGGCGCTTCCATTAATTCGATGGTGGCGCGAACCGCATCGTCCATATACATCATCGGAAGTCTTTTATCGGAACGCAGAAAACAGGAATAGGTTTCACCCCGGATGGCTGAATGAAATATCTCGATGGCATAATCTGTTGTGCCGCCACCCGGCAGTGTTTTATAACTGATGAGACCGGGATAACGAATGCTCCGCACGTCCACCCCATAGCGGTAGTAATAATAGTGACACCATTGTTCGCCGGATAATTTACTGATCCCATAAACCGTAGAAGGAGCGGCATATGCATCCTGCGGACAATTTTCCTTGGGAGCGTCCATGCCGAATACGGCAATACTGCTGGGCCAGAATACTTTTTGCACGCCTTCTTCCCGGGCCACTTCCAGCGTATGGATCAGGCTTTGCATATTGAGGTGCCAGGCCAGCATGGGATTTTTTTCGCCCGCGGCGGACAACATGGCAACCAGTAAATAAATGGTCTTGATTTCATGGCGGCGAACCTGTACCCGGAGAATTTCCTTATCCATAATATCCAGCGGGAGGAAAGGACCTGTGCCTTTCAGCAGGTCGGCCTCACGTTTGAGATCCGCTGCGATCACGGTATCTCCTCCGTATCGTTGACGGAGGGCCAGCGTCAGTTCCGTACCGATCTGGCCGGATGCACCGATTACCAGTATTTTATTCAAGACGAATGTTTTTTACGGTTTTGGTCATGTACTGCCTTGGTTAAAGCATCAGTTCAGTGCAATGGAAAATTTCTGGGTCGCCGGCGGGAGGCATTGCTGGTCATTGCAAACCATGAATTCCACGGAACCTGAAAAATTGGTCTTTGCGCTGGTCTTTAATTTTACCAGCTGCACAAAATCTACTTTCCCGTTAAAATATTTTACATCCACTCCGAAAACGGCTTCGTGTTTCTGAACCAGGTTGCCGTTCTCCTTTACTTTTCCATCGAGCGTATAGAGCGGGTTTTTGGTAAATGTGAAATGGGTCGGAACCGGTCCCCCATCCGGAGTAAACTGGGAATAGGTATGCCAGGGACTGTTTATATCCACATGAAAGTGGAGTTCATACACATTGTCGGATATTTTTTTGGCTGAATAGGTCCAGTTATACGGTGTTGCGGCGGGCGCGCCCTGGGCCCTTACAAAATGAGCGAAAAGGATCGTAAAAGCGAGTATAAAAAATCGTTTCATAATCAAATGTACCATTTCAAAAGATGGATGGGGAATGACATATTAAAAAAAAATCACAAAAAGGACAGGCGTGAAGTGGCCCGGCGGGGCGTCCTAAACTACGATATGGAAGCGAGCATTTCCAGCAGGAAAACAAACTGTTCGCGCTGGTCGGGGAAAGGCTTTTTTGGATAGTCGGGCTGCATATTTAACAGATCATCTGGATCTGTGGCGAAGATAGAAACAAATGGCGATTGCGACCACAAATCCGAAAGTAACCAGGTTGTTCCAGAACTTACCGTTTTTCTGAACACGTAAGGCGTCGTCATGACTGATCATTTCCTCCCGGATAGCGCTGGAATAGCCGCCTTTGGCCATAAAACCGATGCCTTTATGGGTAATTTCCATTTCCAGGCCTTCCGGCCCTACAAAACAGCGGATCAGGCCGTCGTCGAAGAGGATTTCCTGCAGATTATCGAGTTCATCGCCAAAAAATTCTCCATAGCGCTCGTAAAATCCGGCCAGCGGGATCGCCGGAACGTCTTCAAATTCGTGCATTAAAAGGGAAAGTAAACCATCTAATTTTTCGTCCAGGCCAGGGGTCTTACGCGTTAACTGCATCGGTTGATCTGTTTAATACATACATATGTAAATCAATTCATAGGTAGTGGATCACAGATCGCAGGACCGTTAAAACATTAGCCGAATAATGCTTGTAGGGGGATTGCGGGCTAGCTTTTCGTTATTCGTAAATGTAAAAATTATTTCATGAAAACAAAATAATTTTCAGGTGAATTCAACAATATATTCGATTGATTTATGCAGCTGCCGTTCCATGGCGTCCGGATGGGCTCAAAAGGCCCAAAGGCCGGTATCCGGACCCGGCTTGTCAGCCTTTTCCTGAGATTTTTTTGTTGTGCCGGATTACGTCCCAGTATTCCTTGCCATATCCTACCAGGATTTCCGACCCTGCCGGTATATCTTTTATCGCATCGATGTAGACTTTCCCGCCGGCATTTTCATAGGCCGCATTATTGGTCTTTCCTTTTTTTCGTCCAAGGCCGCGGGCATCATTTGCATACCTTCCCAGGGCCTTCGAATAGGTAAATGCGTCCAGCACATAATTCCGGTTTACAAAGTACAGGTATCCGTTTCGTCCATTCCGGTTATTGGCTTCCTTCCAGGTTGTCAGTTTTCCCTTGTACTCCACAATCCGTTCTCCTTTGCGGATCCGCTTCCGGGTAAACAGTCCCTTACCGCCCGAGGGAATCGTGGATCTCCTTATAAATAACTGACTGGAAAGAAATGGCATGATGAAATGGAATTGAGGCCTGCGCCATGAGTACTCTGTGAGTAAAATAATTGTGCCAGGCAGGTTAAACGCGCATGGTATCCGGCAGCCAGTCCTGAATGGATTTTTTTATCTGCGTTGAAGTAAGATTTTCCTGTATTGCCCGGTCGACCAGCGGCGGCAGTTCGTCGTCGGAAGCAAAGCGCAGAGCTACCAGTTGCTGAATATTCAGTTTGGATTCCAATGGTTCCAGCCTTTTGCCCGTGAGTACGAAATAACGAAACCGGAGTTCCAGCCGCACGATCCGGTTCTGATTTCCCAGGGCATAGTGCTGGCGAACCATAAAAGATGACCAGCCGATAAAAATAAAAATAACGATAATGGCGCCCCAGACTGGTTTTTGATCCGGATGATTATTGAAAGCATACACCGATGCACCCATGGCTACCAGCAATAATGGATAAAAAACAAAATGATGGGCCGTATAATAACGCACATGATTTTCAAAATTCTGTCTGGCCATGGGATAATTAATTTGGGATGAATGGATCAGGGATTTTCATCATCTGGCCGGGGCCTGACAATAAAACGCAGTGACTGGTCCTTATAGATATAGGCAACCATCCAGTTATATAAAGTTTTTATGCGGTTGCGGTAGCTGATTAAAGAAACCAGGTGGACGAATAACCACAGGAACCAGGCAATAAATCCTTTGAAATGGATATGATGCGGAAGATCGCAAACGGCTCTGTTTCTACCGATGACGGCCATCGTACCGAGGTCCTTATATTGAAATGGTTTGAGGGGTTTTCCTTCTGCCATTGCTTTGAAATTCGCAGCCAACAATTTTCCCTGCTGAATAGAAACCTGTGCCAGCTGGGGGTGACCGTTCGGATATTCTTTTTCATGCGTTTGCAAGCTGGTATCCCCGATCGCGTACACATCTTCCATTCCGATAACTTTATTAAAGGGATCTGCCAGCATTCGTTTGGCTCGTCCGTAAGAAGACGCCGGTATGCCACCGAATACCATGGCTGTCACGCCGGCTGTCCAGATCAGGTTTTTAGACTCGATTTTTTCACCGGTGGAGAGAATCACTTCGTCATTGACAAAATCCTTTACCTGGGTTTTCAGTTTGATTACTACGCCTGCTTTTTTCAGGGCATCGAATGTATCATTCTGCGAAGCTGCACTCATAGGTGCGAGCAGGTGTTCGCCGCCGTCGACCAGGTAGATCCCGGCACCGGTTCCACGGAGTTCGGGATAATCTTTTGGTAAACTGTGCTTGCGCAAATCGGCCAGCATACCGGATACTTCTACGCCCGTCGGGCCGCCGCCGGCCACCACGACGTTCAATAATTTTTTCCTTTCCAGCGGATCGCTGCTGATGGTAGCCAGTTCAATTCTTTTCAGAAGGATGTTGCGCATTTCCAGCGCATCACTTACGTTCTTCATCGGGATGGCGTGGTTCCGGATATTTTCCATACCGAAATAATTCGTTTCTGCGCCGGTCGCAAATACCAAATAATC
>Ga0206903_10332_pt1 | contig 12091 bp, 9 predicted proteins | sample Alteio_BWOrgHeat_45_FD_152959 | JGI IMG/M metagenome (GOLD analysis project Ga0206903, IMG submission 152959) | Enriched cells from forest soil in Barre Woods Harvard Forest LTER site, Petersham, Massachusetts, United States -... | ecosystem: Environmental > Terrestrial > Soil > Temperate forest >... | reverse complement strand
ATTCTGGGAGGTGACCGGAACCCCGAGAACGATACAGCCCTGCAAATCTGGCGTTCGATGGCTGCCGGAATTATTGAAGGAACCGGAGGGAAAGGGACGGCTTTAATAACATATCATCCACAACCGAACTATCGGGGTTCCGGGCAATATTTTTATAATGATGAATGGTTTTCATTTAACATGTTCCAAAACGGGCATTGCAGGAATTCGCCCGTTTATGAAAAAATATATCCGGCATGGTCGAGAGTTCCCGCGAAACCGGTACTGGACGGAGAACCTATTTATGAAGATCACCCGGTATGTTTTAATGTAAAGGATCTGGGTACCAGCAATGCATATGACATAAGGCAGTATGCTTACCTGGATTTATTCTCCGGAGCCTTCGGTCATACATACGGATGCCATGATATATGGCAGTTTTATTCAGCGGAGCGTGATCCGGTTAACGGCCCGCATGTATATTGGCCTGAAGCACTGGAATTGCCTGGGGCAAATCAAATGAAATATGTCAGGAAACTGATGGAGTCACACCCACTGACTGAACGCGTGCCTGATCAAAGTTTAATCCTGGAAAATAATCTGCCTGCTTCTGTACGTATACAGGCAACACGCGGAACGGACTACGCATTTATTTATTCCGCTGCGGGCAACCCGTTTACCGTGGTATTGGATAAGATTAAAGGGGAAAAATTGAATGTTTATTGGTTCGATCCCAGAAACGGGTCAGTTAAGCAGGAGAATCAGATCAGCAATAATGGCAGGAGACTATTTGTACCACCGGGTTCCGGATATGGGCAGGATTGGATTTTGGTACTCGACGATGCCTCCAGGTATAGTGCTTTTAACATGGGCAATTCAAAAGATTAATGACTTAAATCATATGAAAACATTCTCGTGTATTTTCTTCTTCCTTTTATCCGTACCAGCCTTTTCCCAGCTGCATCCTTCCGCTATATTCGGCAATCATATGATTCTTCAGAGAGATAAACCGGTGAAAATCTGGGGCACTGCGAATGCAACTGAAATGGTACATGTCACCATCGGGAATGTGAATGATTCCGCCAGAACGGATCAGGATGGCAAATGGATGATCAGTCTGCATCCTTTTGCAGCTGGCGGTCCATATAATTTGACAATTCAAACAAAAAAAGAATCGAAGGTATTTTCAGACGTATTATTTGGTGAAGTATGGCTATGTTCCGGACAGTCAAATATGGAATTTAAAGTCAGACAGACGTTAAACGCGAAATATGAAATCCACCGGGCTAATAATCCGCTGATCCGAGAAGTAAAGATTCCGAATAAGCTAAGTTATCAGCCGGAGCCCGATACCGATTCCACCCAATGGATAGTTTCTTCCCCCGAAACCGCAGGTGAGTTTACGGCTGTTGGATTTTTTTTTGCGGGAGATATTTATGCAAAACTTCACGTGCCGGTTGGATTGATTTATGACAACTGGGGCGGTTCACAGGTAGAAAGCTGGATCAGCCGGACCGCTATGATGAGTTCCGGAGATCTGAATGAATATGCCAGACAAATGCCCACCAATTGGGATGAAACCAACGACCAGGTTGAAAGAAAGCTTGTTGCGGAGCTGACTAAAAACAACAAGGGAATAATTCCGGACGCAAATCTGAAAAACATAAATAATCCAGCGTATGGTTTTACCGGATGGATGTCTTCGGCCGCGCCTGGAGATCTGGACTGGATTGGATTGCCGGGGTATCGCGGGGATGTTTATTTGGAAAAGGATATATGGGTGGATTCCATTCAGGCTGCACTTCCGTCACAATTAAGCCTCGGAGTAGATGATGCACGTTTTCATATTTACCTGAACGGAATACCATTGTTAAAAGGCAACGATAAAAATATTTTGATTAACATTCCTGTCAAAACCTGGAAGGAAGGGAAAAATATTCTATTGGTTGAAGAAGGGAACCAGGCGACACCGGATCCTTCGGTGCTGGGGATTCACGGAAACACTGACCAGATTTATATTGAATTCGACGGGGAACGATATTCACTGGCGGATGAAAAATGGAAAATGCTCCCGGTTCTGGATAAGCCGCATCATTTTATACAATGGATGAACGGTGCAGGAACGATCATATATAATTCCATGATTCATCCGATCATACCTGTCTCCATTCAGGGCGTTTTGTGGTATCAGGGAGAAGCGAATACAGACCGGGCATTTGAATATGGCAAAACGTTTCCACTAATGATTGAAAGCTGGAGAAAGGAATGGAATGATTCGTTTTATTTTCTATATGTCCAGCTCGCGAGTTTTGGTTCAAATGAATCCAGCAATGCCGGGAGTAAATGGGCAGAATTGAGAGAGGCACAAGCCAAAACGCTGAGCTTACCTAAAACCGGAATGGCGGTTACAACAGATATCGGCGAACCTAAAGATATTCATCCTAAAAATAAACAGGAGGTTGGTCGCCGCCTGGCTGCGATTGCTTTGAACGATGTTTATCATTTCCCACAGACTTGCGGGGGCCCGGTATATCAGTCGGTGTCATTTTCAAATGGGCAAGGGATCTTAACTTTTGAGTCCGCCGGGACGGGATTGATTGTAAAAAACAGATATGGTTCATTAAACGGATTTGAAGTCGCGGGTCCGGACCGGAGATTTTATTTTGCGCGCGCATTTATCCGGAATAACCAGGTTATAGTAATTGCGGACTCAGTCAATAATCCCGTAGCAGTCAGGTATGGCTGGAGTAATGCACCTGTGGATATTAATCTGTACAATGCAGAAGGCTTTCCCGCATCCCCGTTCAGAACGGATAACTGGCCGGGAGTTACCGATTCTGTGAGATTCTTTAAGAAATGATTTACCGGCCATCAGGGTTTGACCGGATTGAAATAAGCTTCCTTCCCGTTTACTACTGTCAGCAGGATTTTTGTATCGCGGATATTTTCAGGTGCAATGGAAAAAAGGTCTTCGGAAAGTACGGTGAAATCAGCCAGCATACCGGCTTTAAGCCTGCCTGTTTTGTTTTCCAGAAAGCCTGCCCAGGCATTATTCACAGTGTAACAACGCAGAGCCTGGTCAACAGAAATTTTTTGTTCGGGATACCAGCCGCCCGGATTCTTATCGTCCAGCGTGCGCCGGGTTACAGCCGCATAGATACCGGCAATTGGATCCAGCGGGGCTACCGTCCAGTCCGATCCAAAGGTTAGAGGGGCACCTGAAGCCAGCAGTGATTTGAAAACGTAAGTGCCCAGAAGTCTTGTAGAATCCAGCCGTTTAGCAGCCCATTTCCCGTCATCTATCGCATGATAAGGTTGCATGGACGGAACCACTCCCAATTTCGCAAAACGACTGATATCCTCTTCGGTGAGATGTTGGGCATGTTCAACACGGAACCGGTGATCTTTCATTGGACGCTGTTTTTCAGCTTCCTCATAAACATTCAGGATCCAGTTATTTGCATGGTCTCCAATCGCGTGGGTTGCAATATGCAAACCCGCTGAATCGGCCGCCAGTATCCATTTCCTTAAAAGAGTTGTATCGGTAACCTGCAGGCCTGTCGAATTTGGAGCATCCAAATACGGTTTATAAAACCAGGCCGTTGTAGAACCAAGTGAACCATCCACAAAACCTTTCAGACCTCCCCAATGCAGAAGGTCATCCCCCCAGCCATTTTTCTTGATAAATGAATCCAGCTTCTGCCATGTACGGATGGCAACAAAGGAATAAATCCGGACGGGCAGTCGACCCGCGGATTCCGCCCGGCGATAAGTTGCCATATCGATCCAGCCTCCATAGGAATTCATATCGTGCACCTGGGTGAGTCCATGAGCCAAAGCATGATTGGCTGCGCGTTGCAAAGCGTCGTCAAGCTCGTTTTCAGTCGGATCGGGAATAACGTTTGAAATCAGACTGGTGGCAGCGTCCCGGAGTATTCCGGTTGGCTCGCCCGTCTTCGGGTCCTTCAGGATCTCTCCGCCGGACGGGTTAGGAGTTTCCTTAGTAATACCTGCACGTTTTAAAGCAATGGAATTTGCCAGGCCCATATGTCCGTCATAACGGCTTAAAAAAACCGGGTGTGCTGCACTGATACTGTCGATCCATTCCTTGCTGGGCAGTTGACCGCCCCAGGCTTCATGGTCCCAGTTTCCGCCTTTTATCCATCCATTTCCTTTAAGTGAATCCGAAAAATGCCGGAACACGGAAATAAAGTCCGATTTTGATTTAACGGCCCTGAGGTTAATATTCGCAAGAAAATAACCTCCCTCTAAAAAATGAACATGATTGTCAATGAAACCGGGTACGAGCATATGACCCTGCAGGTTTTTTATTTCTGTTTGTGCGCCGATAAATGACTGGTAATCGTTGCCGACATAAATGATCAGCGAATCTTTTACAGCAATAGCCCTGGCTTCCGGATTTGCAGAATCGCCGGTCCAGATTTTCGCATTCATGTAGATGCGGTCGGCAAAGGAACGGGGTTTACAGCTGACGATCGTAAAAAAACTAACGATTCCTGTCAGAAACAGATTTCTCATTGCCGCGAATTTGGTAACTAATATAAGATTAATCCGGAAGCTGTTTTCTGTTTTTCCTTTTGCGGGCTGAATGATTTTATATAACTTCATCCAACAACGATCTGCAGCTGTATTCAGCTGCTTTTTCTATTTTTATAAGTCAAACTGGATATATGGTTTCCCAGGATTTATTAGATGCCTATGCCGGGCAACCGGGGTTTTGGGATGAAATGGGTATGGGTCCTGATTTCCGGGATCCTTACCGTAATGTGATTCAGGCCCTCAAACAACTGGATGTACACAGTCTTCAGCAAAAAGAAAAAATGGCCGGTGAATTGTTCATGAATCAGGGCATAACATTTACGGTTTACAACGACAATGCCGGAATTGAGCGGATTTTTCCATTTGACATCATTCCCCGTGTCCTTACCGGCGAAGAGTGGAAGAACATTGAAGACGGACTTAAGCAAAGACTGAAAGCGCTTAACCTTTTCCTGAAGGATATTTACTCGGACCAAAACATCATACATGATAAAATAATTCCGGCAGAGCTGATTGCTTCCTGTCCGCATTATATGCGTGAAGTAGCCGGTATCCAGGTTGCGCACGACATATTTATTCATATTTCAGGTATCGACCTGATCCGCGGTGACAACGGCGTATTCTATGTGCTGGAAGATAACCTCAGAACACCTTCCGGGGTATCATATATGCTGGAGAACCGTGAGATTACCAAACGACTCTTTCCGGAACTGGTGGCCAGTTCGCGCGTCCGGCGAGTGAGCAATTACCCGTTGCTGTTACATGAGATCCTTCTTTCCCTGTCTCCGGCACAGATCTCTAATCCGAATGTTGTCTTACTGACTCCGGGTATTTATAATTCTGCTTATTACGAACATACTTTCCTGGCGCGTCAGATGGGGATCGCCCTGGTTGAAGGCCGTGATATGGTTGTAGATAATCACAAGGTATATATGAAAACCACGCAGGGACTGGAGCAGGTGCACGTGATTTATCGCCGTGTGGATGATGACTACCTGGATCCCCTGATATTTAAACCAGACAGCGCACTGGGTGTTCCCGGACTTATGTCGGCATACAGAAAAGGAACGGTCGCCATCGTCAATGCAGTGGGCAATGGAGTAGCGGACGACAAGGCGATTTATGCCTTTGTTCCGGCCATGATCAAATATTACTTAAATGAAGAGCCGTTGCTTCCAAATGTGGAAACCTTTGAAATGAGTAACCCGGACGCACGAAAATATGTATTCGAAAATCTTTCCCGGATGGTTATTAAAAGAACAAACCAGTCCGGGGGGTATGGTATGGTGATGGGAAATTCGGTAAAGGAGGAAGAATGGATAAAAGCCAGGAAGGAAATTGAAGCAGATCCACGAAGTTTTATCGCGCAGCCCATTATTAATTTGTCAACTGCGCCATGCTTCATTGACGGAAAATTTGAGGGAAGGCATGTGGATTTGCGGCCATATGCATTATGCGGCCCCTCCGGTGTGCAAATTGTTCCTGGTGGATTAACCCGGGTTGCTTTAAAAAAGGGATCGCTGATCGTTAATTCTTCGCAGGGTGGTGGAAGTAAAGACACCTGGATTATAGATTAAGGATGGATTTATTTTTTTAAAACAGTATTACATGCTTAGCAGAATTGCTGATTCGCTGTTTTGGTTAAACCGGTATATGGAAAGGGCCGACGGTATGTTGCGAATGGCAGGAACCCATTATATATTTTCACTCGACAAGGACGTAAACGGCACAAGCAGCTGGAAATCGGTTATGGAGATTTTTACCGATTCGGAGGAAAAATATTTGAATTCAATTGAAAATAATACAGAACAATGTCTGAAACGTTTATTGATTGACACGACGAATTCGAATTGCCTGAAGACATTGGTAAACAAAGCGAGGGAAAATGCCCGGGGCGCACAGGATCATATAACGAAAGAAGTATGGGAAGAGGTAAACTCCATGTACCACCTGGTAAACCAGCCGTTTCTGGAACATAAAATAGATTCTTATCTCGGTTTGGAAGTGATGGAACCGCTGATCAGACACACCGTGCTCTATGCGGGCATTACAGATATTACCATGCCGCGTGGCACTGGATGGTGTTTTATGAACCTGGGAAAATATATAGAAAGATGTCTGCAAACGATTGCCTTTGTCCAAAGCCAGCTGGAACTAACGAATTTCAGGGAAGCAGATACGAATGATCTGCTCCAGTGGAAGTATCTGTTATTCAGTTTATCGGGATATGAACTGCATGTGAAAACTTACCGCAGCGGAAACCATAATTATAACGTACTGCACCAGGTATTGATAAATGAAAATTTTACCCGCTCGGTGATTTATTCCCTGCAGAGAATTGAGCACTATTTAAACAAGATCATCCGCAATGATATCAATGAAGAGCGGGCTGCTTTATTGCGAATATTCGGGCGGCTTTTCAGCAAAGTGCGCTTTATGGAACTGGATTCGCTGAATAAAGACATGGTACCCGTTTTTTTTGAGGATATCAAAACCGACATGGTAGATTTCAACCAGAAAGTGGTGCAGCACTTTTTCTCCTATTCATAAGTACCATTTATGCCCATTTTCAAGATTCAGCACATTACTACGTATGAGTATGACCGGATGATTCAGGAGAGCATGAATGAAATAAAGATTTTTCCTGTTATTTCAGCAGAACAGGAAGTATTACAACACGACCTGATTATTACGGGTAACCCGGAATTGCAAATTTTTTATGATTACTGGGGTAATAAAACCGGCGTTTTTAATTTGCTGCCTCCACACAGGAAATTAAGCATTAATAGCCGTTTCATCGTGCGAACTACCGGCGGTTCCGATTTGCGAATGAATTTTGTAAGTGTTTTTAATGAATTGAACAGCGAAGTAAGCGGAAATTTTAAAATGCTTGAACTCTCAAGACCCGACCTTATCGAATGCCAGTCGCAAATCAATGAGATAGTTGACCTGATTTATAGTAACGACGATTCCGTTGCAATAACCATTAAAAATTGCAGCGACCATATTTTCAACAATTTCAAATACATAAAGGGCATTACGAATGTAGAAACAACCGTTGATGAAATACTTAAACAGAAAGCAGGCGTTTGTCAGGATTTTGCACATATCATGTTACAGGTACTGCGGACACTTAATATCCCAAGCCGTTATGTGAGCGGTTATATCTGTCCGAATAGAAGCGGTTTGAGAGGAGAAGGGGCGACTCATGCCTGGGTTGAATCATGGATACCCCGCTCCGGATGGACGGGTGTGGACCCGACGAATAATGTCTGGGTTACGAATACACATGTCAAGCTGGCTACAGGCCGGGCATTTGCAGATTGTAGTCCGGTAAAAGGGGCCTTTAAGGGGCAGGCCAATCAGCACCTTACTGTTTTTGTATCGGTGGATTATGAAGACGGACAGAATTCTGAAGAATTGAACAAAGTACTAATGAACAAAGAAAATACAGCCATGGTAACGCCACCATTCACTCACGCTGCGCAACAATAATTAACGGAATAAATATTATCCCCCTCTTTATCCCCCGGGACAAGTGGATAGATAAACATATTTTCAGGTATCTTTTCCCTAATCTTAACAGGAACTTTTATTTTGTCTGCTTATGAGATTTTTCTTCCTGCTCATATTATCCGGAATTTCAGAAGTTGGTTTTACACAGGGAACGATTCAATGGCCGGATTCAGATTCTCCGCGGGTATTTGGTCCGGGTATCATTTCCGACGGCTTCTCAAACCGGGACATGGCGATTTCTCCCGATGGAAATGAATTATTTTACACATTACAATGGACCAATGGATTATTTTCAGTTATCCTGCATGCCCAAAAAATAAATGGTAAATGGAGCCGGCCGGAAACAGCCTGGTTTTCGGGAATGTATAATGACCTCGAACCTGCATTCTCACCTGATGGCAATAAGCTTTTCTTTACATCTAACCGCCCCTCCGGAAAATCGGATGGCAGTAAAAATGATTATGATATCTGGTATATGCAAAAAAATGGCGGGCGTTGGGAATCACCTCTTCAAATGGATAGTTTAATAAATACAGGGAAAGATGAATTTTATCCTTCCATTTCAAAAAACGGGAACCTGTATTTTACCCGGGATAACGGGGAAGCCCGGGATGATATTTTCTTTTCCCGGTTTACGAATGGAAAATATGAATTGCCGGTAGCCCTGTCCGATTCCATAAATTCAAAAGGATACGACTTTAATGCCTATATAGACCCGGACGAAAACTATATTATTTTTTCTTCCTACAAAAGAACGGATGATCTGGGTGGTGGTGATTTATATTTCAGCCGGCGTAAAAATGGTGTATGGCAGACCGCCATGCATTTTGGTGCCGGAATCAATTCCCCTTTCCTTGATTATTCTCCTTTTGTCAGTCCGGATCACAAATATTTTTTCTTTACCAGTAAACGAAGGCTGCTGCAATTTCCTTTGCCAAAACAAAAGTCAGCAGCGGAAATCCGCGCAATCTTAAATTCCTATGGAAACGGGAATGACGACATTTATATCATGAACTACAAAAAAGTCATGGATATGATGAAATGATTTGCAAATCTTAAAAGCGGGAAAAGATTTGAAATATTCTACCTTCACAGGTATAATTGCTGCACCTGGATTTTGTATTTATGAATTTTTAAATCCGTTTTCAAATCTCCAGAATTTCAAATACCTCATTTAAATCGGTTTATCCCTTCACACAGGAATTGCTGGCCGAATATCCGCTGATGAATGATAGCCAGCTGGAACAGATCATCACCCGTGCACATGTGGCATTTGCCAGCTGGAAAAAAGCATCATTTGCTGAAAGATCATCGGTGCTCAACCGCGTAGCAATGCTCCTGCGTCGTGATCAGGAACCTCTTGCAACTCTGATTACGCGCGAAATGGGCAAGGTCATCGCAGAGGCCCGGGGAGAAGTGGAAAAATGCGCACTGACGGCTGAATTTTATGCAGAAAATTCGGAGGGATTTCTAAAAGATGAAACACTGACCGCCGGTTACAGCCGGAGTTTTGTCACGCATCAGCCAATTGGAACTATATTGGGCATCATGCCCTGGAATTTTCCTTTCTGGCAGGTTTTCAGGTATGCGGCACCCACTTTGATGGCGGGTAATACCTGTTTGCTTAAGCATGCGCCCAATGTTTGCGGTTGTGCGCAATCTTTGGAGAAAATATTTCTGGACGCAGGTGCTCCTGGTGGTGTATTTACCAGCCTGATTGTCGACACTCCGGCCGTCGAAAAAATTATAAATTCGGAATTCGTGCAGGCTGTAACTCTTACCGGTAGTGAGAAAGCAGGAAGCTCGGTGGCGTCAATCGCCGGTCATAACATAAAAAAATCCGTCATGGAACTGGGCGGGTCAGATGCGCTGATCCTCCTGCCGGACGCGGATATGAAAACCGCGGTGTCCGTTGCGCTGAATTCACGTATGCTGAATGCAGGACAATCTTGCATCGGAGCCAAACGATTCATTATTCTCAAAGACGCGGAACACGATTTCATGCAGGAATTCCTGGTTCAATTAAAAACTCTTAAGCAGGGTGATCCCTTTGACAAAAATACAAGTACCGGCCCGATGGCACGGCTCGATCTGGTTCAGGCGCTCGAAAAGCAAACGAAAGAATCCATTTCCAAGGGTGCCAGCCTGGAATACGGAGGTGACTCCAACGGATGTAATTTCAAACCGGCTCTGCTCTCGAACGTAAAAGAGGGTATGCCCGCCTTCGAGGAGGAAACATTCGGTCCGCTGGCTGCTGTCATCATTGCGCCGACTGAAAAAGAAGCCATTCGGTTGGCCAATAGTTCAAAATACGGGTTGGCTGGAAGTATTTGGACGAAAGACGTTGAGAAAGGCATTGCTCTTGCAAAACAAATGGAGACGGGTGCGGTTTTCATTAATGCACTCGTAAAATCAGATCCGCGCCTGCCATTCGGTGGGATAAAAAAATCCGGGTATGGCAGAGAACTGGGCCGGTTGGGCATTCTGGAATTTGTGAATGCAAAAACCATCGTGGCGGATGAATTAAAATAGACCGACCCGCCTGCCCGCCGGTTTATTTTGGCTTTTGGCTCAGCAGGGATTTGAATCTTTTCAGATCTGCCATATCGGCCGGTGAGAAGAGTTCGTTATTGTCGTATTTTACTTTCAGGAATAATACTCTTTTATGATGGGGATATTTTTCCAGAATATCAGCGATCATTTTTCCGGTTTCCTCTTCTTTTTCGAATAAGGGCCTTGTTTCCGGCAGTGCCGATTTAAACCGGGTTGGCATCCGTTTGATAATTGCTTCAATTGTAGCCAGTTTCCCCGGCGGAAGCTGTTCGATCCCGGAAGCTTTTCCATATAAACCCTGCAATTGTTTTTTACTCAGCGATCCTCTTTGCTGATATTGCTTGTACAGGCTGATAATAAACGAAGATAGCGGGTAGGCCAGAATGCATTCTTCCAGTACTTCATTAATTATGTCGAGCCGGTCTTTTGGTGAGTTCATTTCAATGTAAGAAAGGCTCAAATTTAAGACTTACCGGGCTTGCATTGACAGCTCTAAACCAGATTTTGGCAGGCGACAGATGAGTTTAATTTTCCGATAACTTTATTCGCATTCCACGGATCTCCTGGTAATATTTCCGGTGATTCAGGGGTGTTCTGCCCGCAATGAACTTAAAATGCCTGTTAAAATTGGAGAAATTGTTAAAGCCGCATTCATAACAGATCGAAGCGACGGGCATGTCTGATTCGGCCAGCAGTTTACATGCGTGGCCGATCCGGACTTCCAGTAGAAAACTGGAAAATGTCTTTTTAATCCGTGATTTGAAATACCGGCAAAACCCATTCGGTGTCAGATGTGCAATCGCCGCGATTTGGTCAAGGGTAATCTGTTTCGTAAAATTATTCAGGATATACTGATAGATTGTATTTAATCTTTCAGCCTCTGACGCACTATATTGAAATGTCAGCCCTTCACTGCAGATAGTTTTAGTTTGGCGTGAATGTGCAATTATCTGAAGGATCTGCAATAGTAAAATGATGCGCTCGCTGTTTTTCGCATGAACCAGCTGGCGCATAAGGGCAGTAACCTGATCTCTCGATTGGTTTTTTATCCTGACACCCATTTGCGCTTTTTGAAACAGGCGAAGCAACGCTTTGTTTTCGGGTAATTTAAAAAATTCAGACCCGAAACATTCAGGGAGAAAATGGACGATTACTGCTTCCACTTTGAGATTTGAATTCTTAACCAGAAATTTTTCGTCGCAGCGCCAGAGATGGGGTAGATTGGACCCGAGCAGAATCAGGTCGTTCTTTTTAAAGTGGTGAATACTGTCTCCTATAAACTGGCGGCCTGATGCTTCAATTATATATACCAGTTCCAACTCCGGGTGGTAGTGCCATTTATTATAAAAATGGGACACAATATCATATCGCACACTAAATGAATGTTCGTCTTCCCTGGGAATTTTTAGCAGGTGTGGTTTCATGAGCAGCCGATATAAGCATTATATGTGTAAGACTTACACTTATATTATAATGATATGTT
>Ga0206903_10293_pt1 | contig 12214 bp, 7 predicted proteins | sample Alteio_BWOrgHeat_45_FD_152959 | JGI IMG/M metagenome (GOLD analysis project Ga0206903, IMG submission 152959) | Enriched cells from forest soil in Barre Woods Harvard Forest LTER site, Petersham, Massachusetts, United States -... | ecosystem: Environmental > Terrestrial > Soil > Temperate forest >... | reverse complement strand
CCATATAAATCTTTGTCATTCTTTGGTGCGTCCACACCACTGAATTCATAGTTCAAATTCTTAGCTGCTTTCTCTACATCCTGTGCAATAAATCCGGTATAAAGAATTTGCATCTTTGCTGTTCTTGCTTGCGACTCTTGCTGTGACGGCTGCATAATTTTTCCGTCTTTATCTTTTACAGCCGGTCGCTGTATTATTTTATTGGCAGCATCAAGGTCAAGATTATAGGTAATGGGTTTTAATTTATTGATGAAGGCAAGACCCGGTACATTTTCTTTGATATTCTTTTTCACTCTTCCATCAGAAATATTTGTCCAATTTACATATCCACCAATGCTTGTTACATTATTATCGCCAATGCGTACCTGGTTACTGGCAGTGGCTATAGCGTTGGCCCCAATAATTGTAGCATTAGAATAATCGTCGCTGTAAACATCTGCAAAATATCCTATGGCTGTATTAAGATTTCCCGCACCGTTTGAATAAAGTGCCCTGCCACCGTAAGCTGTATTATTATTTCCGGTACTATTTCCAAATAATGCATGATAACCACTTGCAGTATTAAGTTGACCCGTTGTTATGCCTGATCCTATGCCGTCACCGAGAAAAATATTTCCTTTTGTTATTTGCGCATTCAAAACAGTAGTGCCATTAACTTTTAAAACATTTCCTGCGCTGATATTCACATCGCCGGTGATATCCAATTTATAAGCCGGCGAAGTTGTGCCAATGCCAACGTTACCAGCAGTGAATGATAAGTTTGATCCGCTTATATTCCATTGGCTGGGTGCAGTATTAGTAATTGTATTTCCGGTAACATCAATGCCTGTTCCTGCCGTAAAGGTAGCTTGCGGAAGCGTAACAGAATTGCCATTACTGATAGATAAGTTATTTCCGTTCACTGACAAAGTTTGTGCATCGGTTGATTGCGGAAGTGTTACAGAATTTCCATTACTGATAGATAAATTGTTTCCATTTAATGTTAAGGTTTGTGCGTCGTTATCAGTTGAATTTATGGTAAAATTTGGATAAGCGCCCGTTACATTTGCTGCTCCCGTTCCTGCAAGTGTTACTGTTTGATCGGGTGCCGTATTAGTGAAAACATTTCCTGAAAGGCTAAGACCATTGCCTGCAGTATAGGTTGTGTTATCATCAGGAGAAGGTATCCAGTAATTACCATTATATTTTAATACCTGCCCCGTTGCCGGTGCAAGAGGAAAAATGGTAACACCTTGCAGTTTTGCGATTTGTGGCGATGGAAAGTTTCCCGTTAAGTCTCCGCCCGCAGGTGTGTTGTTGGTAATATCATCATTAGCGTTTAAATCTCCAGTGTTGGTAATAACACCATTTACAATACTTATTCCCTGTCCGGCAGTGTAGGATTGAGAAGCAACATCTAAAGCAACCCAACTATTTCCATTATAATAATAAAAGCCAGGTGTGCTATTAGTTTGAAAGATTATTAGTCCTTTTGCGGGTAGCGTAATGGCATTCCGTTGCGCTTTGGTCATGCGTGGCGGCAGAAAGCCCTGCGTGGTTGATTTTAATTCGAGTATGGATGATGCATCGGGCGTTGTTGTTCCAATACCTGCGCTGCCATTGGAAGGAAATGTATTTTGCGCCTGTAATGTGCATGCACAAAAACAAACAAATAAAATCGTGTATATTTTTTTCATACAAAAAAATTTATGATCAAAAATAGGTTCGAAAGAAAGCGAAGTCAATAGCTAAAATGGGCTATTGATTATATCAAAAAGTCCCGGAACATTTCCGGGACTTACGATTTAGAATGATTGAAAATTATTTCTGCGATATCATTTGTTTTGTATCAATCAGTTTATTATTTACATACAATGAATATTGATATGCGCCATTGCTAAGTGTTGAAGCATCTACATTAACACTGCCTTTGCCACTACCGGAAACATTTATTTCTTTCAGCGTTTTGCCCAGCTTATCTGTAATAATAATTTTTGCTGATGAATAGGTTTGCGGCAACGTGTAACTAATGCTTGTTGCATTGCTGAACGGATTGGGAATATTTTGTTCCAGCGATGCGCTGCTTACAGCAACCAGTTGTGTTGAAACGGATGTGGTTGATGCACTTGAAGCAGCACTGCACGGACTGCATTGTTGCTGTACCTGCTGAACATGTAATATTATTGTTTTAAGATCTGCAAATTGCTTTTTTAAATCATCATTTTCGCTTTGCAGGCTATTAATCATATTTTGCAAAGTATCAATTTTTGCATCTTTATTATCATTCTGCTTACTTAATTCCTGCACGGCTTTTACAAGCGGCACCACAAATTCAGCATATCGTAAACCATATAAATCTTTGTCATTCTTTGGTGCGTCCACACCACTGAATTCATAGTTCAAATTCTTAGCTGCTTTCTCTACATCCTGTGCAATAAATCCGGTATAAAGAATTTGCATCTTTGCTGTTCTTGCTTGCGACTCTTGCTGTGACGGCTGCATAATTTTTCCGTCTTTATCTTTTACAGCCGGTCGCTGTATTATTTTATCGGCAGCATCAAGGTCAAGATTATAGGTAATGGGTTTTAAGAGATTAATAAAAGCAAGCCCTGGCACATTGGCTTTAATATTTTTCTTTGCCCTTCCATCAGAAATATTAGTCCATCCTGTATACCCGCCGATGCTTGTTACATTGTCGTCACCAACCCGTACCTGGTTGCTGGCTGTGCCTGTAGCACTACAGCCTATTACAGTTGTGTTAGAATAGCTACCGCTGTTAACATCTGCACTGCATCCTAAAGCTGTATTATTATTTCCCACCATGTTAGAATAAAGTGATTGATAACCGTTAGCTGTGTTACCATACCCTATAGGAACACCTTTATCTAAATTAGAACCTTTCCCATTAATTACTCCATTATCATAAAGAGATTGATAGCCGGTTGCTGTATTATTATTTCCGGTTGAGTTAGAATACAATGCATGGCTTCCAACTCCAACATTTGCTCCGGCATAACTATTAAATAAAGCAGAATCTCCCAGTGCAACTATATCATTGCCATCTACATTTGTGTATAACGTTGCAGCACCTATAGCTATATTATGCGAACCTGTTGTGTTTGAAGAAAGCGCCTGAAAACCAGTTGCAATATTATTGCTGCCGGCAGTATTAGAATAAAGTGAACTGTCGCCATTGGCAGTATTGCAGGAGCCATTCATATTAGAGTAAAGAACATGGTAACCAATTGCAGTATTAGAGAAACCCTGGGTATTAGAAAATAGTGTTTTGCTGCCGATAGCAGTGTTAGAAGTTGTCAATATTTGATGGCTTACATCTTTTTGATTTCCATCTGAAAAACTCCTTGCGCTTTTAAGGCTATATAATGCAGAATCTCCTACTGCCACCAGCTCATAGTCATTTATATTATTACTCAAAGCGCCTGTGCCGATGGCAACATTGGAATAACCTGTAGTATTTGAATAAAGCGCCTTACTGCCAATTGCAGTATTTGCATAATTACCATCTGGATTTATGTCTTGATTAAACAACGCAGAATCTCCTACAGCTACGAGATTATGGCCTTCTGTGTTTGTGTATAAAGCGTTTGTGCCAATGGCAATATTAGAATACCCAATGCTGTTGGAATAAAGTGCATTATAACCGCTTGCTGTATTATCATTCCCATCTGTATTATTATAAAGTGCCTGGGAACCATTAGCCGTATTATCAAACCCATTTATATTGAAATAAAGTGCCTGGTAACCATTAGCTGCATTATAACTTCCGTATTTATTATTATACAGTGATTGATAACCAATAGCTGAATTCGCCTCTGCGAAATTTGTTGGTGGTGAGCCGGTGCTTGAATAAAGTGATTGATAGCCAACTGCGGTATTGTCGCCACCAAATGTATTCGAATAAAGTGATTGATAGCCAAGTGCGGTATTGGCCCCACCAAGTTCATTTGAATAAAGTGACTGATAACCCAATCCTGCATTCATGTCTCCCATATTACGATTTCCTGCATCACTCCCAACAAAAGAACTTCCATTATTATTATCATTATCCATTTTCAAAATTGTAGTTCCGTTCATTCTAAAAACATTTTCTGTGCTAATATTAATATCTCCGTTCACATCTAATTTATATGCAGGTATTGAAGTGCCAATACCAACATTGCCATTAGTATAAGATATATCATTATTGTTTGTATTCCATTGGGTGGGTGCAGTGTTGGTAATTGTAGTTCCGGTAATATTAATACCTGTTCCTGCTGTATAAGTTGCTTGCGGAATGGCAACTGTATTTCCATTGCTGATAGATAAATTATTTCCGCTTACTGATAAGGTTTGTGCATCGGTTGATTGTGGTAGTGTAACAGAGTTTCCGTTACTAATAGATAAATTATTTCCATTTAGTGCTAAAGTTTGCGCATCTGTTGAACTAACTGTAAAGTTTGGATAAGTGCCTGTTACAGTTGTTGCACCACTGCCGGTAAGCGATACAGTTTGGTCTGGTGCTGTATTGGCAAAAACATTTCCGGTAAGGCTAAGACCATTGCCTGCTATATAAGTTGTATTGTTATCAGTTGAATTGATTGTAAAGTTTGGATACGTTCCACTTACCGTAGTTGCGCCTGTTCCTGTAAGTGATACTGTTTTGTCCTGTGCTGAGTTAGTAATTGTAGTTCCGGAAATACTGATGCCATTGCCTGCTGTATAGGTTGTTTGAGGAATGGCAACGGTGTTACCGTTGCTGATAGATAAATTACTGCCACTCACAGATAAAGTTTGTTTATCATTATCGGTTGATGACACTGTGAAATTTGGATATGTGCCTGATACCGTTGTTGCGCCGGCACCTGTTATCTTTACTGTTTGATCCGGTAAAGTATTAGTGATAGTATTTCCTGAAATACTTATCCCTGTTCCGGCAGTATAAGTTGTACTACCGGAAAGCGTTATCCATGCAGAACCATTATAACCCTGGAATGCAGTTCCTGTCCACCGCAACATGCCGGCCTGTGGCGTACCGGTATAATTTCCAAGTTGTGCAGCAGTTAGATAACCAATTCCGGCTACATACAAATTTCTCCAACTGTAAGAAGAAGACCCGAGGTCTTTTGCATTATTGCTGTTGGGTAATATATTCTGGCTTGCGGCAGTATTGGCATCAAGGTTATCCAGCTTTGTTGTTGCGAAATAGCCTAATGTGCTCATTGATTTCCATCCGCCATCATAATAATAAAATCCGGATGGGCTATCTGTTTGAAAAACGATTAAACTTTGTGCCGGGGAAACAATGGCATTGCGCTGTGCCATCGTCATACGTGGTACCAGCACTCCTTTACTGGTTGATTTAATTTCCAGGATAGAAGATGCATTGGGAGAAGTAGTGCCGATACCTACGCTTCCGTTTGAAGGGAATGTATTTTGTGAAAAGAGATTTGTAAAACTTATACAAAAACATGCAAGAAAAACCGCGTATATTTTTTTCATACAAAAAGTTTAGAAACCAAAAATAGATTTGTGGAAGGACGAAGTCAATAGCTAAAATGGGCTATTGCAGATAAGAATAAAGTTGATAAAAGAGATGAATATTTATTGAACGATTCTCTTCTGCAGTGCTGTTGAAACAGCTTCTGAAGCATTGTGCACGTGCAGTTTCCGGTAGATATTTTTAACGTGATTGTTTACCGTATAGATTGATATTTTTAATTCTGGTGCAATCATTTTATGGCTTAGGCCTTTTACCAGCAAGTGAAGTATTTCAAGTTCACGTTCAGATAAATTAAATGTTTCTTCGTTTTGAGAAGACTGGCGTTGAAAAAGCTCAAGTACACGCCGGGCAATTGTTGCAGTCATGGGTGCGCCGCCATTTACTACGTCATAGATACCTTCGATTAATTTTTCGGGCGGCGTTTTTTTAAGGATGTATCCGTGTGCGCCGGCAACAATGCTGTTGAATATTTTTTCATCATCTTCAAACACCGTTTGCATAATGACGAATGTATCGGGGAAATTTTTTCTAACAAGTTTAACTCCTTCAATACCGTTTACTTTCGGCATATCAATATCCATCAGCACAACATCAGGAATAGTTATTGAAAGATGCTCTTTAAGATTTTCGCAATTCTCAAAATCACCTACACATTGCATTTCATTTTCCAGCCCTATTAATAATTTTAAGGCTTCTCTTCTGTGCTGATGGTCATCAAAAATTGCAATTTTAATCATGTTGCAAAATAATAATCATTAAAAAATAAAATCAATAGCTTAAAGAGGCTATTGATTAATGATAAGGAAATTTTAAACATACTTCTGTGCCTTTTCCCAATACAGATTTAATTTCTATTTCTCCGCCGAGGTTTTCAGCCCTGTGTTGCATATTCACCAATCCATTTGCAGAACTGCGTATTGAATTTACATCAAATCCTTTTCCATCATCTTTTATCAAAAGTTTTATCACAGCATTTTCTGATAACAAATCAATCCAAACATTTCTTCCTTCTGCGTACTTCGCAATATTGTTCAATGCTTCTTTATAAATGAGATAAAAATCTTTTCGCTTTTCCATTTCAAATTTCAAATGATTAAGCCGTTCCTCAAAATTGAAATGAAGCGTATAATCTTTTGCTTCAAAAAGCTGCACAGCATGTTCTCTCATTCGATTAATAATATTTTCAAACTTGTCGTTACGAGCATTAATTGTCCATACGATATCATTCATGGCATCCATCATTTCATTTGTGTCTTCGCTTATTTTTTTAAGCAATGTATCAGGATTTGATGAATTAGATTTCAACTGTTCCTGCGCTACTTTAGAATAAATAGAAATGGTGCTGAGTGATGAACCTATCTCATCGTGTAAATCTCTTGCAATACGGTTTCTTACACCCTGTAATTTCAACACCTGGTTCAACCTGTATTTATAAATGCTATAAACTACGGCAACGGTTACTATAACAATCAAAGCATAGAACCACCATGTCTTCCACCAGGGCGGAATAATTTGTAGTGAAATTATTTTTGGCGTTTTACTCCATTGTTCGCCATCGTTACTTGCCTCTACGATGAAATTGTATTTGCCGGGATTTAAGTTTGTATAAGTGGCTTCACGAAAGGTGCCGGCATATATCCAGCCTTTATCAAAATCTTTCATCATATACCTGTAATACACATTGCCTGTTCTGCGGTAATCAGTTGCAGCAAATTGAAATGTGATTACGTTTTGCGCATAATTCAGTTTAATGGCATCAGTATAAAGAATATCTTTTGCAAGCGGAGATTCAGGTGTTTTTACTGAAACCGTTTTATTGAATAACCGGAAATCTGTAATTAAAATTGGCGGCGGTTGAAGTGGTTTAATTTCATTTGGATTGAAAAAATTAATTCCATTCACACCTCCAAAAAAAAACATACCATCCTTTGTTTTGCAATATGCATACCGGTCAAATTCATTTCCCTGCAGGCCGTCATTTACATCAAAATTTCTAAACGTTTTATTACGGACATTGAATTCTGACAAGCCTTTATTTGTACTCATCCACAAATTACCATTGTCATCAGGTAAAATTCCATATACAACATTATTGGGTAAACCATTATCAACTGTATAACGCACAAATTTTCCTGTCAGCTTATCCAACCTGTTTAAACCTCCGCCATTTGTACCTATCCATAAGTATCTTAAAGGCTGTAACGGATCGTTACAAAGTGAAAAAACAGTATTATTACTCAGGCTGGTTGAATCATTATTTTCCAGGGCGTAATATTTCCATGTAGTATTTTTTTCATCAAAACGCATCAACCCATTTTGGGTTCCCAGCCATAAGATATTTCCTGCATCCTGGCAGATAGTCTGAAGAAAATCAAAATTATCTTTATCCTGGATGATAGGATAATCGTAAACACGAAATACTCCTGTTACCGTATTGTATTCCAAAAACTTTTTTTGATATCCCATCCACAATACGCTGTTGCTGTCGAGGTATAGCGGAAAGGGTGGTACTTGTTTATCGGCAGAGGGGAGATTAATTTTTTTAATAAAATTTGATTTATCATTACAACAGAGTACAGCACCACCGGCAGAGCGCCAATAACTTCCATTTTTATCTGCTGTAATATATTCTGCGTGCTGCTGATTTTTAATTGAATCAATATTACTAAGCTGTTCATTTTTTATGCTGATACGCAACAGGCTGTTTGCAATAATTTGCCCATCTTTACCTTGAGTCAACTGGTATGCCGTTAACTGTGGAAGAATAAGATGAAAATTTTCTTTTTCAGGATCTAATTTAAGAATGCCGTAACCATATGTGCCGATCCATATTGCACCATTGCGATCGGTATAAAATGAATTAACCCCGCCCAATAATTTATTTGCTTCACTATTATTGGCAGATATATTTTCAACGTTACCAGCTTTGTTTATCAATATGGTTTTGTCTTTATCAGCTATCCATATCCTGCCCGTTTTATCTACCATTAAGCGATTCCTGGCAACATCAGGCTGATAAATTTTTTCGGGATTTGAAAAATCTTTACCGGTAAATTTATAAACACCGGTTTTGTTCTGTATAAACCATTCATCGGCATATTGATTTTTAAAAAGTAAAGGCATGCCTTCTGATTCGGGCGAAGATTTTAGTTTCTGAATAAACTTATACGAATCCTTATTGTATAGGATTTGGTAAATGCCATCAGCAGTTGAAACAAAGACGTTGTTTCCATCCGAATATAATCTCGGCGAACTAACTGATCTTTTATTCTCTTTAGGTTGATCAATAAGTCTGATATGTGTAAACTGTAGTTGATGGTTTGCAAAAAAATCCTGCATATTTCCATCTTCTTTGTATTGTGCATTTTTACAGGTAATAGAAAGATGGTCTATTCCTTTATCGGTTGCTATCCAAAATGCTCCTGTGGTATCTTCATTGATTGATACAATAGTATTTCCACTCAGTCCGTTTTCAGTGCTGTGCGGAAGGTGAATAAATATAAGATGCTGCCTGTCATAAATATCAATACCGCTATGTTGTGTACCGATCCATAATCTTTGTTTTGAATCTTCATACAAACAATTAATTTCATTATCAGCAAGCGAAGTGGAATCAGAAGGGCTATGATAATAAACAATAAATTTATAGCCGTCATACCTGTTTAACCCATCATTCGTCCCAAACCACATCAATCCCATTTTATCCTGGATAATGCTGCTTACAAAACCTTGGGAAAGCCCATTGTTGATCGTAAGTGTTTCAAAAGGAAGTGAAATATGCTGCTGGCATTTAACATATAAAAACATTAACTGGAAAACAGAAATGATAATAAAAATTTTATAAGACGTGAGGGCAATTTTCATATGGGTAATTCATCTTAAAAATACAGTATTTCACTTTTGATATCTACAATGAGTGATTAAGAGCAAAGGCATCTTCGGTGGTAATAACGAAAAATTTTACACCTGCTTTATTTTAATCTAAATTTAAACTACATTTGGTACAAATTTAGACTTATGGCAAAAGCAGGAAAATATGCAGAAAATAATAAGAGTAAAGGCAATAAGATCCCCCGGGTAAAAGCAGCAGGTGCTGTTCGAAATAAAAAAGGTAACGGCGCTATTATGAATGATAATAAAGTGAGTGAAAGCGATATTCAATATGCAAGCGTTAAGCATAGTAAGCACCTTCGGAGTGCAGCAAAAAGTTATATTAGCGAAGCGGCGTATACAGCTCCTGTTTCAGAAAAAATAATCATCATAAAAAACGGAATTTCCAAGAAAGAACTTGAAGCCATTAAAAAAGAATCCAACCTGGATTATGAAACCTTAAGCAATATTCTTTCCGTATCAAAAGCAAAGCTCCACAGCAAAAAAGGCACTGAAAAGTTTGATCAAAATACCAGTGAACGGATTATGTTACTTGCTGATGTAGTAGCATACGGCCAATCAGTGTTTGAAGATAAAGATTCATTCAATGAATGGCTTAAAGCAAATAACAAAGCCCTCGGTAACAAACCGCCAATTGAGCTTATGGATACCATTTATGGGATTGATGAAGTAAAGAAAGAAATCGGCAGAATTGAATATGGTGTATTTTAAACTGTACCCGAATGCTGCTATACAGAATTGGTGCTACCAAATACGCGAATGATATAACCGGTGAGGGTGCCCGATTAAACGGAGGAAGATGGAACCATGTTGGCATTCCCTGCATCTATACAGGAGAATCAAGAGCGATAGTATTGCTTGAGTATTCAGCGCATGTAGCGATACACAATATTAAAAGAGCACTGTCTTTTACCACATTTTTTGTTCCCGATAATTCCATTTTGGAATTGAAAATTGCTGATCTGCCCGGCAACTGGAAAGACTTTCCTCATCCGAAAGAGACAAGAGATACCGGAACCAGGTTATTGAATGAGCGTACAAGCCTTATAATAAAAATTCCTTCTGTAATTATTCAGGAAGAATGCATTTATTTAATTAATCCTAATCACTCAAGAATTGGCGAAGTTGAAGTAAGAGCCATCACAGATTATTCATATGATCTCAGGGTAAAGCGCTAGAGAATTGATTACTTTTTTATTTCCTGGCTCAGAAGAATGAATTTTACAGTGTTGAATTATACTTAAAGTCAGAATGTTACCTCGATTCCGAATGTTATCATAATAGAAAAGGCCACCCGTTTAAAGATGACCTTATATAAATCCAGTAAGTAAGTTTCAGGTCTTTACAACTTTAAGTGTTTTGACATGTTCACCCTGTATTATTTCAACAATGTAAACACCACCCGCAAACTGTTGCCCGAATTTATAAGACTGGTTGGCTGTACCTTTTGCCTGGTAGACCGTTCTGCCATACATGTCAACCACCCGCATATTAACCGGCTTACTTTAATTGCTTTTTTCAAAAAGTAATTTTTGATTGCTTACATCGTACAAACCATCCATTAATTCAAGCAGCTTTGGCCAGCTTGCAGCCAATTCATAATTTTTAAAGAATTGTTGTTTGATGGTTATATGTACAGCAGCATCATCTGCCGTTGCGGTTGAAATTAATGAACCGGTTTCGTTGTTTACATTCTTATTGAAATTTTCAAGGCCTTTTACTTTATAACCTTTGGGTAAAGCAAGCGAAATGTTGTACGTATATGTTCTTGCATAAGGCATATAAACATCTAAAGTTCTTATGCGGTCTTTCTCATCAATTTTAGTTACAGAACCTAAAAGCTTTCCTGCTTCAACTATATAGTTGTTGCCAGCTTTCTTTACAAAATTGTCCATGGTAAAATTGGTATGATACACAAAGTTTGAATTGAACATGCCTGCATCTTTTACTTCGTATGCGCTAACATCTTTTGCAGACTGATCGTACTGGTCTTTTATTTCATCTTCAAAATAAGATTTCTGGTTTGTTTTTTCTTTTGCAAATGCAGCGCTGAATTCTGTTACAAGCTTCTGCTGTTTCTTATCATCAGCAAGCCTGTCTGTTAATTTTTTTTGATTGACAGCTGTTGCAAGGCCGGCTTCCATGTCTTCCATCAGTAATAATTCTTTTTGCGTGTAATGCCTTGTTGAGCCTGACAATGTAGTTGATCTGTCTATTTGTAACTGCTGCATATTGGAAGCATTGAATGCAACACTGATGTTTTCTGTTTCTGAGTTCTTATCTGCGGCTGCCACAGGAATTTTCATTTTGCCTGTTGGATCATACACAAGATTTTTTGCTTCCATATCCGGGCGAAATGTAAGCGCATCTTCTCCCTGGAACCTTGCCGGTATTTCATTGAACTGTGTTACAATATCATTAAACGCAAGCCAATAATCTTTGCCATTTTTTAAATGGATCATGGCTTCAAAATCGCTAAGATTCATTACATCTTTTAATTTGTTTGATGAACGTGGACAAACAAGTACTATTTCATGATCAATGCCCAGCGTTCGCAACATGCGGCTCATACTGATAGCACAAATAATACTGTTGGCCTGAACATAATTATTGTCATTGGTAATATCAATATTGGTTGTTGAGAAGCCGCAAAATGTTGTAAGCCGCCACGCATTGTATAAAGTTTTTACAAGCGTATCCTGCGACTGGTCTTTTAAATGTTTTTCGCCGCCAAAATATGCTGCTGTTGTTCCGTAAGCTGCATAGTTTACAGGTATTGCAGCACTCTGCAATATTTTTTGAAACTGGTCTAAAAGATCATCACTCAAAAAACCATGTTTTACT
>Ga0206903_10202_pt2 | contig 12216 bp, 6 predicted proteins | sample Alteio_BWOrgHeat_45_FD_152959 | JGI IMG/M metagenome (GOLD analysis project Ga0206903, IMG submission 152959) | Enriched cells from forest soil in Barre Woods Harvard Forest LTER site, Petersham, Massachusetts, United States -... | ecosystem: Environmental > Terrestrial > Soil > Temperate forest >... | reverse complement strand
CAATGCCCACTGCCCTTCTTTTCTGGCCTCTTGAAACGCTCCGCGATCCAAATGGAGACGGTGGGCCAGAAGCGCCTCGGCCTCGTCCGGATGAGAAAAGAAAAACTGTTCGGCTTTTTCTAAGGCAGACAGCAGGGCCACGGCCTGTTGGGGGTGACGCTGCAGCCAAACTTGGTGGGTAATCAAGTTATAACTTTCCCGATAGAGTGAGCCCTCCGGCAACATCACTCCATCGCGACCCAGTTGTTTCGCCGCGTGCAGGGCATTGGATTGGGATACGGCTAAGGCATCCAGTTTTCCTGATTTCAACTCGCCGACCAAGTCTTGAGAATTCTTGTTCACTAGTTGAACATCGTCCAGGCCTAAGCCAAACTGTAAGAGGAAAGAAGCCAGATAATACTCCGGGCCCGTTCCTTGAGGGGCACCTACCCGCTTTCCTTTGAGATCTTCGGCGGTGCGAATTCCATGATCGCGACGCGCAATAATTTTAACATCCGACGAGGTCGAAAAGCCGGTAGCCAAAATTCGAAAATCATCGCGGATGAATCGCGCTTTGACCAGGGGAGTCTCCGAAACAAACGCGAAGTTCGCCGTTCGATTCAACACTCGCTCTAAGCCTTCTCCGGAAAGCGGTAATTCAATAATGGAAATCTGAATGCCTTCATCCTCAAAATAATGCTGACTTTGCGCCAGATAGACTAACCCCGCCGCGATGCTATGGGGAATCACCAGCGAAAGCCGTTCAGGAACCGCTTCTCGATTCGAGGCCCAGTAGATGCCACCAGCCAACAGAGCGAGCAGGATCGGCAGAGCGAACCAGCGCCATGTTAGTTTTCCAAACAAAGTAATCCCTTATCCTTTTCATTGCTATTAAACGGAGCGGCAAATTGCGTAGCTAAAAAACTTTTTCCGCCTGCACGCCAGAGGTTCGCTGTCATTCCCCACGAACTTCCCGGCTGCTTTACAGTGCAACCAGAATACCAAACCACTATGAAGGAATTAATAAGAGAAATCCATTCGCAGCTGAATTGTATTCCTAGCAGGCACAACCATTAACCTCGGCGGGTCGGAAGCTAACCAATCGATATCATATCTTATTTTTTCGAGTGCCAAAGCGCTAGACAGTATCTGTTAGGGTTCTTTACAATTTCCTTATAAATCTTAACTTTTACCAGAGTCCCAGTCACTCTCGCGACCCTGGGTGTTTGGTTCCTTCCTCCCGGAGTCGCCGAGCCAAGCGCCACCCCGAAAGTCTTAGCGGTTCTTAAACATCACCGGAGCAACATCCGCTTCCGAACTTCCGATGCGCAAGAAGGTTTCGATTTTTTCCAGCGCTGGAGGGTTTCGCATATCCGTGGTGTACGCGTGGATTTCAATATTACTCATATCGATCGTCACCCGGAGCGAAAGCACATTGGGCGGAACCTCAATATTCTGATTGGTCGTAAAGTGGAAGTAACGAGACCCTCGATTTCCGAAAAGATCTTCTCCCCGAACCGGACTGAGATTACCGCTCGCATTTAACGATCCATCGCTGGAGGAGACGCTATAGGGAAGCAATTGCCCTCCATTAGAGAAGTAGGCAGCATCGTCATACCAGAGCTGCCCGCTGGGGATCGGCGCCGGTTGGCCATTGCAGTCTTGATACGAGAGATCGTACTGCATGAATTGATTGGGCGCATTGTTCACTAATTGCGCAGTCAGTAACTGGATGATCGTCTTGCCGTTGCCATTGCAGGGCGGTGCCACATAAACATCCACCTGAGAGGTCGCGGTATTTCCTAATGCGTTCTTACAAGTGGCGATGAAGACGGTCTCCGCGGTGGGAGAAACGGAATGAGAGCCCGAGAGTAAATTACCCCAGCTCTGAACTTGTGGCACTCCGGTCGGTCCGGCCTGAGCCGTCACTGTGCACTGAGTAGAGTTCTGGGATTGCCAAGCAATCAGCGCTGCATTTCCTGAAGTCAGCACCAGATGATCGGTTTTTCCATTCGCCGTAATCGTAACCAGCGGTAAGGCGGCAGTCACCGTCACATCCACCTGCGACGAAATACTGACTCCCATCGCATTTTGGCAAGTCGCCACAAAAACGGTCTCCGAGGAAAGGCTGAGCGATTGGGAACCGGTGAGCGTATGGCCCCAGCTCTGGGCTTGCGGACTCCCGTCCGGGCCAGCTTGCGCGGTCACGGTGCATTGGGTGGCGTTTTGCGAGGCCCACCCGATGACTACCGAAGAGCCCCACGGAACAGCTAGTTGCCCGGGGATGCCATTCGCGGTGATCATCACCGTAGGAGCCGGAAAATTCACTGCCACATCAACCTGAGCCGTCGTCGCATTGCCGTCGGCATTCTGGCAAGTGGCGATAAAAACCGTTTCATTAGACAGCGTCAGGGAATGCGATCCGGACAATCCATTTCCCCAAGTCTGGGCCTGAGCGGTCCCGTCGGGCAAGAGCTGAGCCGTGATAGAACATTGGGTAGCATTCTGGGAATTCCAGTCGATTTGCACCTGCGATCCGGCGGTGACCGTCACCTGCCCCGGGGTTCCATTCGCGGTGATCGTCACTGTCGGCGGAGTCGCGCTCACTTCCACCTTGAGTTGAGCCGAAGCACTGGCACCATTGGCATTGTGACAGGTTGCTACAAAAAACGTTTCACTACTAATGGTAACTGCTTGAGCTCCCGAAATTGTATTTCCCCAGCTCTGGACTTGAGCCGTTCCCCCAGCCCCTAGCTGAGCAGTAATGCTACATTCCGTCGCGTTCTGCGAAGCCCATTCCATTTGAACATTGCTTGCGGAAGCGACCGTTAGAGTGCCGGATTTTCCATTTCCCGTCAGCGTGACACTGGGCAAAGGATCGGCGACGGAAACATCGACTTGGGAAGAAACACTGGTCCCCGCTGAATTCTGGCAGGTCGCCACGAAGATCGTCTCGCTGGTCATGGCCAAGGAATGCGTCCCAGTCAAAAAATTTCCCCAGCTGACCGGTTGGGGAGAACCACTAGCACCTGCTTGAGCGGTCATGGTGCAGAGAATCGCATTTTGGGAGCTCCAGCCAATCTGAACCGTGGAGCCGGTAGTTACGGTGAGCGCCCCGGTCTTTCCATTTGCGGTGAGAACCACGCTGGGATCTGGGCCAGCGATCAACACGTCTACTTTCGACGAAACACTGGCACCTATCGCGTTTTGACAGGTCACGGTGAAAATCGTCTCGGTGGTAAGTGCAACCGCATGAGAACCCAAAAGACCACTACCCCAGCTTTGGACTTGGGGAGTGCCACTCGGACCCGCTTGGGCCGAGACTTCACATTGGGTGGCGTTGAGAGACTTCCAGTCGACTTGGACGGAAGCGCCAGACACGACACTCAACTGTCCCGATTTCCCATTTGCCGTGATGCTCACAGAAGGAGGTGGCGTCGCGCTCAGAGTAATGCCTACCTGAGCGGAAGCAGTCGCACCGCCGGAGTTCTGACAAGTCGCCACAAAAATGGTTTCACTGGAGAGATTCATCACGTGCGAGCCAGAAAGAAAATTTCCCCAAGTCTGCGCCTCGGGCATTCCTCCGGGAGGAGATTGCATGGTCAGTGCACACTGGACCGCATTTTGAGAGCTCCAGTCTAATTGTACTGAAGCGCCGGGAGAAATCGAAAGCGTCCCGGTCTTTCCATTAGCCGTCAACAGGACACTGGGTTGCAGCGCACTTACGGTCACATCCACCAGAGCAGAGGCTCGTTCGCCCGCGGCATTTTGGCATACGGCAACGAAGAGTGTTTCACTCGAAATGGTCGTGGAATGAGTGCCGACAAGATGATTTCCCCAGTCCTGCACTTGGGCCACACCACTGCTTCCTAGCTGAGCGGTAACCCGACACAGAACCGCATTTTTTGATACCCAGCTGAGTTGGAAGGGAGCCCCCGGCTTCACTTCTAACCGATCGGCGTGGCCGTCCGCAGTGAGCGCAACACTAGGAATCGCATCCGAGCCGGTAGTTCCGCCCGTGCTGGTTCCGGTGTTGCCAGATTCTTTCTGGTTCAACCACGGAGCTGACACCATACGATTCTGCTCACAAGAAACCAAAAGTAGAAGAGCAAGCAGCCAAGTAAAATGAGTAGCCAGTGTTTTCATCTTCCCATCTCCAAATCGGGCACCCCAGCCGCCTGAGGCGCAATTAACGCAGTGAGTCTATCGACAACTCACTTCTCGGCTCGCCGCGTTATTTGCTTAAGATAAAAATTATTCTCGGCCGGTCAGCCGAGCTTTTTTGATTTTATTCGATAGGTTAGATGGACAATTGAAAAAAGCAGAGGGCGATGCAAAAGAGACTCGTCCTTGGGCGCGAGAGCGCTGGCGCTACTTCTCTTCCACCAACCGAATCCCATAGCGTTGGGCTTTTCGGTACAGGGTTGCCCGGTCAATGCCCAAAATATCGGCTGCCTTTGATTTGTTAAAGCTCACTTCCTGCAAAATACGGACAATATGGGCACGTTCCATTTGTTCTAAGGATTGCGCAGGTTCCACCACGTTCACCCCACTCACGCTACTCACCGCTTCGACTTCTCTATCGATGCGGCTGCCGTAATGAATGATTTCAGGCGGAAAATCTTCCGGATAAAGTGTGGTCGTATTGGTCATCGCCATGGCGCGCTCAATCGCATGTTCCAGCTCGCGGATATTGCCAGGCCAGGGATAGGCATAAAGCAATCCCATCGCATCTTTGGAAATTCCGGTGATTTGTTTTGCGGTCCGCCCTGAATAGCGAGCGAGAAAATACTGGGCCAGCTCCGGTAAATCCTCAATCCTATCCCGCAACGGAGGCAAATCGATGAGAATCACTTTTAATCGATAATAAAGATCCTCTCGAAATTTACCTTCTCGGACCAAGCATTCCAGATCCCGGTGAGTCGCGGCGATCACTCGAGCATCGACTTTTCTCACCTCGGTGCTACCGACGGGTTTGAACTCACCCTCTTGAATCACCCGAAGCAATTTAACCTGCAAGGCGGGAGTAATATCTCCAATTTCATCCAGAAAGATGGTACCCCCGTCCGCTTCATCGAAGAGTCCCCGTTTATTGGAAATCGCTCCGGTAAAGGAACCTTTCACATGGCCAAACAACTCGGATTCCAAAAGCGTCTCGGTGAGAGCCCCGCAATTGACCGTGACAAACTGTTTCAATCTCCGCGAACTATTCTCGTGCACCGCTTTGGCAACCAGTTCTTTCCCCGTCCCACTTTCGCCGATAATCAAGATATTACTCGTCGCCAAAGTGGCTTTAGCGAGAACTTTATAAACTTGCACGATGCGAGGAGCTCTACCAATGAGAGAGCGGGAAAGGTTCTTGGGCGGTAAAACCGAGGCCGCAGCGCCACCCGGAACATTTAAAGCTTCCCAGTGTTTCACCGCGCGACGAATCAGATTCAATAAATCATCGGGTTTGAAAGGCTTGCTTAGATAATCAAACGCGCCTTGATGGATGGCTTCCATCGCGCCTTCCAAGGAACCGTAGCCCGTCATCAGAATAACAATCGATTGAGAACCGGTTTTATTCAGATAAGAAAGCAAAGCATGCCCGCCCACTTCCAACATCTGCACATCAGAAATGATGATGGGAAAGGTTTCCGTGCGTAATAAATGGAGCGCCTGTTCCCCACTGGAGGCCAGAGAGATCTCGTAACCTTCGCGTTCAAAAATACCCCGCAATAATTCCCGAATCACGCGGTCATCGTCAACGATTAGCAATCTTAGCCGATTCGGCCTCGCATCAATCATGAGGCCTGCGACTCCTAAGTTACTCTCTTCCAGCGGATTTAACATGATGGCATCACACATAGGTCGAGAAAGATTTCACTAGAAACCTTTCGAACTATGCTCCCCAACCTTTCATCACTGCTATTGTGTCTGGTTTTATCACACAACCCCAGGAGGGTCCACGGGAGCAAACTGATATAAACCAATGATTTCAGCAGATATTATCGCACTGCGCGATGAACTCCGACATCGGTGATACCACCCAGGTCAAAGAATGCGTGGTGAAGAAGAGGATCAGTCGTCGACGACCGACTAGCGAGCGCAAAACCGACGAGACTTAACCCCAGAAAAAGAAATGCCCAGTAAGTCCAACTCAACATCAAAGAAACACGACGGTGCATTGCCAAAAAAAAACCCAGACGCTCGACCAAGCTCTCACGAATTTTTTCGATAGGTAATGCAGTTGCCTTTCTAGATGAGCTGGAAAAACTCATACATCCCCCTGTTCTCAAGCCAGTCTTTTTGCCCGCGGCAACTCTCCCCGTGGTTTGTGATTCCATTTGCCTCAGCTTGAATTCTGTCGTTGCCGGGCTGTGCCCGTCGCCTGTCGGTATGGAAATATCAGTAATGGAAGACATTCATTGATCAAAGCAATCCCAATGCCAGGGTTCGATAGCGCATCCGGTCGCGGCCTCTCCTTCCCAGAACAGGCAAGAAAATCCCTCTCCCTCGATGAAACCAGTTCAAAAGCCCTGTGGCTTGGGAGGAAAACGCGTGTCCCGTCGCCACCATTGTTGCAGTAGCAGACGAGCGCAAGACACATTCATTGTCGCAAACTAAGACAACCTCGAAGCAAGCTGAGGAGTCAACGTTCGTCGTAAACCATCCCTGCGCTTTGCCGCTTTACCTCGCGACAGCTTCCAAGAGCAGATCTAAAAGGGCTTCGATGTCAGATTGTGCGGGCACGTAATACCTAGCCTGTGAAGGACGACGCTTGCCGATCCGAACGGAAAAGAGCGTCCGCGGTCGCCCCAAAACAAACACATCTTCATCCGTGAGATCATCGCCGACATAGAAAGCCCGCGGCGCCTTCAACCGCTTCTGAAGCATTCTCAATGCGGTTCCTTTATTGGGCAGCCCCAAGGGAAGTAAATTAACCACCAGCTTCCCCCCAATCAGATGATGCGCCGATAGCTGCTTCAGGGTTTTCTGAATAAAACGCAGCGCCTTTTTAGGATCCTTCACCTCTCGGTAATGGATGGTGAGGGAAAAACGTTTGTCTTCAATATCAATCCCGGGAAAAAGGGCAAAACGTTCTTGCAAAAACTCATGCCATTCTCGCACTAGTTTTTCACTTTTTTCCAAGTTTGCCAGTCGGGGGACGCTTTCCGCACCATGATTGCCCACTACAGCTTGCCAGGGAATTCCCCGAACCCGCCGCAGAACGTCCGAGTATCCGCGGCCAGAAATCACCACGCACGGCACCTGCCGCGCTAGTCGAGCTAGGCGACGACGCACGCCGAGCGGCAGCCACGCCGCATTGCGATCCGCGATCACCGGAGTCAACGTGCCATCAAAATCAAAACCGAAAATCGGTTGCGCCCGACAGAACTGGAAGAGAGCAAGCCGGCTCGAGGGAGTAAAAAGAGACTCCATTACCCCTCCCTCTCTAGAAGGCCTCATTCCAGCTTTTCGACAGGCGGAAGGCCGAATTAATCACCCCGACATGAGAGTAGGTCTGCGGAAAATTCCCCCAAAGCTCAGCTGTCTTGGGATCGACATCTTCCGAGAGCAGGCCCAAATGATTTGCGCAGGAGAGAACTCGTTCGAAAAGAGTCCTGGCCTCCTCCTTCCGGCCGATACTGGCTAAAGCATCTACCATCCAAAACGTACAAATAGTAAACGCGTGACATGGGACGCCGAAATCGTCCTCATTGCGGTAGCGAAAGACATAGCCGTTACTGAGCAAGGTTTTTTCATAATGAAGAATCATGCGACGAAAACGTTCATCCCCCGCCGGAGTAAAGTTCACCGCAGCCATCAAAAGATTCGACGCATCAGCATTTGATCCGCCCAATTCCTGAGTGTAAATCCCAAGCGATTCATTCCAGCCTTCGGTTTCAATTTGTCCGCGCATTTTAACGGCGGCATCTGACCAATGACGAAAATGCTCGGACTTTCCCATGCGGGTAGCCACTTTCATTCCCCGGTCGACGGCAGCCCAACAGAGAATTTTCGAAAAAAGATAATGGCGGGGCTCCGAACGAAACTCCCAAATGCCGGCGTCCGGCAAGTAGAAGGTCTCAATGGCCCGCTCCACCAACTGAACGACATTTTCAAAAGCCCGCTGCAGATCAGTACGATCCAAGCGTTGATCAAAAAAGAGCGGAGTCACGGCGAGCACCATTTCGCCATAGACGTCGTATTGCGAATGGGAATAGGCCGCATTTCCCACTCTTACCGGTCCAATTCCCTTAAATCCTTTAAGCCAGGACAAGGTCCGTTCATGCAACTCGCGTTCTCCGCCAATGCCGTATACCGGTTGCAACTCTCCTCGCTTCTCGGTCACGGCGATATTATGAAGGTATTGGATGAATCGTTCCATCTCCTCAAATTGCCCCAGCTGATTGAGCGCATTGATCACGAAATACGCATCACGTAGCCAGCAGTAACGATAATCCCAAGTGCGATTTCCATGGGGTGATTCCGGGATAGACGTCGTCGTCGCCGCAATGATCGCTCCGGTGTCGTCAAAGACATGAAGCTTCAGCGCTAAAGCGGAACGGATGACCGCATCCTGATATTCAAACGGGATGTTGCAGTGTTTTACCCAGAGGCGCCAATAAGCGACAGTACGATCATAGAGTTCTTCGCAAGCGACTTTCAGCGGGCGAAGAAAAGGCTCACCGTGACTGAGCACACAATAGCGCGGAGAATTCAACTCGAAGACCTGACTATCCATGACATAGGTGAGCGGAATATCGGTATTCAGATACAGTCGCTCACTTTCCGAACGATAGACAATCCCTGCACTGGTGAGAGCGACTTCAGGAGCCAGCCTCCCATAGTCGAACTTCGGCTTAAGCACCATCCGAACCCGGGGATTGCCTTTGACCGGACGCAAAATCCGGATCAACTGCGGAGGGCGATAATACCCCTCCCAGGCAGAGTACCGAGGGGCGAAATCAAAAATGTCGTACCGATCGCCGTTAGGTAAGTGAAACTCGGTTTGCAGAACATTGGTATTGCGCAAATAGCGCTGCTTCGTTTCGTAACTTTCCCCGTCTGGCAAACAGCTCCAAATCCCCGCATCGTCCCCCCCGAGCAATGCGCTAAACACCGAAGGAGAATCAAAGCGGGGCATGCAAGACCAGACCACCTGAGCTTTGGTATCTAAGAGAGCCGAGATTTGACAATTTCCCACGAGGCCGTAATCAAGTTGACCCATTTACCCTAGCTCCCATCGCTCGGCTTTCTCGCAACTCCGAAATCGCTTTCACTTCGGCGAGAAATCGGCCGGCCCACGTATAGACGTTGTTTGAGGCAATTTGGTGACGAAGGCGGGTCATTCGCTCCACGCGTTCCTCCGCATTCATCGTTAACCCTTTATAAATCGCTTTCGCCGTTTCCTCAATATCGTAGGGATTAACGATCAATGCATCGTTCATTTCGCGCGCTGCCCCGGTAAAACTCGACAAAACTAACGCGCCGCCGTTATCCGTTCTCGCCGACACGTATTCCTTCGCCACTAGATTCATCCCATCATGCAAGGATGTCACTAAAAGGACATCTGCCGCCGCATAATAACGAAAAACGGTGGGAGAATCATGATGGGCAATTCGCAGCATGATCGGTTCATATCCCGGCTGATGAAAGCGAGAGTTGATTCGAGCCGCCACTTCGCGAACTTCGTCATCCAGTTCCTTATAGCGCTTGATATGAGTCCGGCTCGGAGCTGAAATTTGAATAAATACAAATTTCCCCACGGCATCGGGACGCCGTTCCAACATTCGCTCGACGGCTAAGAGCCGCTCCACGATTCCCTTCGTATAGTCGAGCCGGTCTACGCCTAATCCAATCCACGCATCTTGAGGCAATCCCAATTCCTCCAGTAAGGCAAAGCGTACCTCGGGGATCTGCTCCCCTGAAACCGCATATTTCGAGGGCCATTCGACGCTGATGGGAAAGGGCTTTACGTAACAGGTATGTCCCGCGATGGTGACCGAGAAGTTTTCGCGGTCCACTCTGGCTTCCAAAAAAGTATCAACCGCATCGAGAAAATTATTACAGTGATATTGGATATGAAAGCCGATGAGGTCCGCCCCTAACATTCCTCTCAGCAATTCGGTTTTCCAGGGACAAATACGAATCACTTCAGGATTAGGCCAAGGAATGTGCCAGAAAAGCGCCGTAATGGCCTCAGGTTTAAGCTGACGGATATATCCGGGCAAAAGGGCAAAGTGATAATCCTGAATCAATGCAATCGGACGCGCCTCGGTCATTTCCTCAGCGAACTTTTCAGCGAAAATTTGGTTCACATCCCGATAATGGTGGTAATCATCAACTCGAAATAAGGGGCGAGTATGGGCGATGTGGCAAAGCGGCCATAACCCTTCATTAGCAAAGCCGTAGTAATAACCATGTTCTTGCTCCCGGGTCAGCCAAACCCGTTTCAAGGCATATTCCGGTTTCCCCGGTGGGACTAAAATCAGGCCTCGTTTATCCGCCGTTTCCCGATCTGCGGTTCCACTCCCATGACCAATCCACAGCCCGGAACATGCCCGCACAATGGGCTCCACTGCAGTGACTAGGCCGCTAGCCGGAAAAACCACATCGATATTCTTCCCTTTGCGATTGTGGATATAAGGCTCACGATTCGCGATAATGCAAAGTCGCGAATCCCCGAATAAGCGTTGCACCTCGTTGCGCAATCGAGTGGGACTCCAGAGGTCGGCGTTACTCTCCTCGCTCTCTGCCTTTGCATTGCGCAAAGTCCGAAGGACTTTATCCAAGTCTTCTACCAATGGAGCGAAAGCGCTATTCTCAAAAGCCTTGGTAAATTTCGCAACATCCCCCCGAAGTAGGGCCTTCATCGCCTGGCTCACCTGTTCAATCGGCTGACTCACGCTCCAACGATGGACCAAAACGGTGACCACCGAGATCATCAAGACGAGACAGAGAAAGGCTCCCACCACAAACTTGCGATTGAGCAAAACCCGCTTATTTTGCGCCATAAAGACGGAGGGATTGTGGATCACCATCAAATAGGCGGCCACCTTACCCTGCTCGTTCAAAATCGCGTACACCGCACGATGAAAAAGCTCCCCTTCCACTGAAAAGAGATCGGCTTTTTCCTGACTGAGTCGGGGCGCGGCTTCACAGGCAAAGCTGGGCGTTACCGAGGAAGAATAAGCGATGACTTTGCCTTCACCCGAACAAAGCTCTAACCCCCAAACGTGAGAATTACTGCTAGTGCGATTTAAGGTTTTTTCAATTGCTTCGCGACGGCTCTTTTCTGAACGGGTCGCGGCCAGCTCGCTCACCAAAGTGTCTTCGAGACTGGACGCAACCAAACGAGCCCTCTGGCCGAGATCTTTCTGGACAGCTTCCCACTCAATCCGATCCATGACGGTAAAAAAGCCGAGAACAACCACAGCTAACGCGGGGACCAACATCAATAAAAAGCGAAAAGACAACCGCATGGATCCATCTCGAGTTAATCAGGGTTATGGCAACAGGGGGCACCATAGCAAACCCATCCCTCCCGTCAACTAACCGGTCCGAATTGCGGTCGCCATTCTTCTTTTCGCCCCAAGGAACCGTCATTCCAAGTCGAATTGCCGCGTAATTCTCCGGCTTTTTTATTGCAATCGCCGAAGCCAACTAAGGAGACTCAATCATGAAAACGCCGTTTTTAATGTTACGCTCCGGCCTAATTCTGGCCCAAATCGCAGTGATCTGCGGCGCACTCTTCGGGTGCGGAAAAAAAAACGAACAAACCCCTCAACCGGAAAATGCAGAAAGCAAACAAGCCCCCGCCGACCCCGATCCTAGCCCATTTTCCGAGAAAGAACACCCGTCGAACCAAAGTGTCGCGTTGAAAGCGTGGATTCAACCCGGCAGCGAGCCTAACGCGTATCAAGTCCATCTTGGCTGGAACGGGCCGGCTGGAAAGTGGTGGCTACGTCGGCAAACAGAAAAAGGAGAGAGGCTTTTGGTGGGTCAGGCGATCGAAACCTCCCACTGGATGGACGTCGGGGTGGCGGCCGGGCACCGCTATACCTACTATTTAGCGTCGGGCCCCAATCAAGAAACCCTGCCCGGAGGAGAAGTCACCGTGACCATTCCCCGTGATTTCGAGATTCGAGGAGATCGCGTCTTACGTGAAATCAAAAACATCCATCGCCTTTTTTTCGCCCCCGGCTCTCGCCTTACCGCAAGCCCTGAGGGACTCAGCATCGAAGTCGA
>Ga0206903_10330_pt1 | contig 12288 bp, 15 predicted proteins | sample Alteio_BWOrgHeat_45_FD_152959 | JGI IMG/M metagenome (GOLD analysis project Ga0206903, IMG submission 152959) | Enriched cells from forest soil in Barre Woods Harvard Forest LTER site, Petersham, Massachusetts, United States -... | ecosystem: Environmental > Terrestrial > Soil > Temperate forest >... | reverse complement strand
TTGTACCAGTTGGCACCAGGGTTTGATAAAATACTCAATATCTCAGTAATCTTTTTATCATCAATACTAATTATTTCGTTCATGAAAGCTTACCTATGCAACAGTCCAAAATTGAAGCAATAACATCATTAATTGTTATAACTGTTTTTATTTTCGTGATGATAACATTTATTATCAAGATTTTATTTTTTGCACAAAAAAAGGAAGAAAAATATACACTTGATTTACTGGCAGTAAAGGCAAATTATGATCGAGAATTATTTAAAGCCCAACTGGAAATCCAGGAACAGACCTCTCTTGAAAACTCCCGGGAAATACATGATAATGTCGGACAGACATTAACTTTAGCCAAGCTGCGGGTCGAAGCCCTGGATCCCGACGGCAAAATAGGGGAGAAAGCAAGTGTTCTTGAAATTTCTGATTATATAGAAAAGGCGTTAGACGATCTCCGGCATATTTCACGAATGATGAATCCTGATATTATCAAAAACAGAGGTTTACAAAAATCGATTGAAATGCAGGTCGCATTTTTACAGAGGGGCGGAAAGTATAATATTCATATGGACGTGAATGGTGAACTGGTCAGCTTTGATAAAACTAAAGAAATCATACTTTTCCGAATCGTACAGGAAGCTATCAATAATATTATAAGGCATTCTACGGCAACTGATATTTTGTTGTCTCTTACTTACGAAAAGGAATTTTTAAAACTTTTTATCAGAGATAATGGGAAAGGTTTTGATACAAGCGATGAGAGCATGGGGCCCGGTAATATAAGTGGTATTTACAATATGCAACAAAGAGCCAAACTAGTTGGGGCGGAATTTCAACTGGATAGTAAAATCGGCTGCGGAACGGATATAACGGTAACCACACCTTATTAACGATTCTAAATATTATAAAATGAAACAATCACTAGTTAAAGTCGGAATGGTAGAAGACCATATTATGGTTCGGGATGCGCTGGCAAATGTCATCAACTCCTTTGACGGTTTTACTGTTACCCTGCTTGCCGATAATGGCAAGGATTTTATAAATAAACTAAACGTCGGTAATATTCCTGATATCCTTCTTGTCGATCTGAACATGCCGGAAATGGATGGTCGTGAACTGACTTTATGGCTTTCGAAAAATAACCCGGAAATCAAAATACTGATACTCACTATGTTTGACGCTGAATCCCTGATTCACATGATAAAGTCAGGAGTATGCGGGTTTCTGAAAAAAGATGCGACATACAGTGAGCTTAAACTTGCTCTCAATAGTGTAAAGGAAAAAAATAACTATTGCTCCCATAGCTTCACCAGTCGCCTTTTCAGCTTGACAAAGAATCTCGGTGCGAAAAATTCACTTTGGGGAAATATTTTACTGAATGAAAATGAAATTTCATTTCTAAAACTCACAACCTCCGAAATGACCTATAAGGAAATCGCCCAGGCAATGAAGATCAGTCCCAGAACTATTGATAATTACCGGGACAGTCTTTTCTTAAAACTGAATGCAAAATGTCGAGTAGGACTTGTTATGTACGCTGTCAGGGCGGGTATTATTAATATCAACTACTGATAAAATCAATCAATCAATTTATTCCTCATACCATACATGATAAGGCCGGCAATGGTTTTTGCCCCGACTTTGGTTTTCATGTTTTGACGAATGGTTTCGATTGTGCGCGGACTTAAAAAAACTTCTTTGGAAATTTCTTCCGTGGTTTTATCCTGCGCAAGTAGCCTTAGTATTTTAACTTCTTTTTCGGAGAACTTTATTGGATCCGGGTAAAACTGACGAACCTGCCTCTTCGTCTGCAGTTTAGAGAGTACCGCCTTATTAACCAAATCATTAAAATAAAAATCGTCATTCATACAGGCGAGGATAGCCTGGTAGATCTCTTCAGGATCTGTTGTTTTAGTGAGATAGGCATTGGCGCCCATTTCCATCATTTTCGAAATCATCTCCTGATCATCGTACATCGTTAGTACAATGATTTTTACTTCTTCATATTCTTTTCTGAGGATGCCGATCGCGTTAATACCATCTACTTCAGGCATCCGGATATCCATGAGCAGCACGTCTGGCTTTTTTAAAAGCATTTTGTGGACCAGATCGCGGCCATCTTCCGCCTCCCATATTATTTTCAGATAATCCTTGTCTTTTAAAGCCATCTTGATACCATCCCGGAAAATCTTGTGATCATCGGCGATAGCCACTTTAATTACTAATTCCACGCTCATAAGGGATTGGTTGTAAAATTGTTACTATGCTCTTATTTTATAATGATTTTTAATAATATAGTTAAATGGAGGATAAAGTATAGCAATTTTACGTGGGACAAGGTAAATACCGAATATTTTAAATTTAGCAATAATGCGCTGGATTTAGGTTTTTGTTAAATGTATTTTTGAATTAGAGTTGATTGGTAACGATTTCAAATCCATCCAATTTCCAGTCTTGCCGTCCATTAGGATTTTCCAGTCCTTGAAATCTTCACAATCGGTATCAGTCAACTTTTTTATTTTACTCCAGAATAAACGTGGAAACCCTTGATTAATTGCAAATTCCACTGAATGGTCATTGCGGAGTTGCCGCAAATCATGTTTTTTACAATTCCTATCCTCCCCTCTAAGTGTTTCTATTTATCCACATTCGTATTAAAAATGGGGATAATATTTTGATTCTCCAGCTTTTGCCTTAATTAAAACTAAAAAACAGACCGTAAAAATACGATGCTGTTCCCGGAACTTTACGCAACTTCATAAGGTAGATTAGCCCCGTATATTTACCAGAACCCTCTACTGGACTGAATCTCAGGCAATTTAAGGGATTTTAACCTCTATTCTAAGCGTTGTTGAATCTTTTTTTTAGGGTTTAATTACGTTGTCTTTCAGGCAAAAAATATTTAAAACTCTGATTATGAACAAAGAATCACTCATTAATGTCAAGTTAGATTACCAAGCTATCGGTGGCGAGATTTCTCACGATTTGGCTTCTAAAATGGTGAAAGATCATCACGATAAGTATACTCTTGATGGGTCACATTCTTATATTATTGGTAAAAACGCAATTGATATGATACTGGCCCAGCCTGGTTGCGTTGGAATTCGTTTTTTTGATGCACTTAATGAAGAAGGTCATAAAACCTTAGTTTATGTTGGAATTGATTCAAAAGGAAAGAGCATAATTGAGATTACAACGATAAACGAAGATGGAAAACTTGCTATTATTAAAGCTGCATCTGGTGATCAGCTATTAGTACCTAAACCAGTAAATTGGTTCGCATAATTGTAATATTTTAGATTTGCAACTACTTGTAAATCTGAGCCTAAGTCTCTATATTTGGATAATATCCAAAACTTAGGTGCTAGAAAAAATAAGGATACTTTCACCAATACTACCCATTATTTTTTTTGTAATTTTCTGTAAAAGGAAAGCTTCAAAAGAATTATGGGTATTTTTTGTTTACTGCTTAATTTCTTTGGCATTTGATCTATTTCTGGCATTTTCAATATGGGCCTCAGACCATAGGTTCCTAATTTGGAACCTCTATGGATTTATAGAAATTTTGATTCTATCCTATTTCTTTTATTTAATTATTAATCAAAGACTTATTAGGATAACAATCATAATTTTATCCTTCTTATATTTAATTTTTTCTCTGTTTTATTCGAATACGAACAATGACTTATATAATTCTATTATGAATTCTATAGGGTCGGTTATACTTCTGATACTCGCGCTTTTGTATTTTATGAATATTATGAAACCGACAACTGTACCGATTAATATTTTTACACCCGTATTTCTAATAGTTATTGCAATTCTTTTAAATGTCTCAAGTACGCTGTTTTTAACTATAATTGCAAACAGCCTTACTGTAAATGAGATGGAAAAATATTGGAGTATAAGTCATTATTCTAATATTTTGATGAATCTGATCATTTCATCGGCATTTATTTTGTTCCACTATCAGCAAAAACACAAACCCCCTGAAAGCCATTCTGTTGATTTTAGTAGCCCGGACGACCGGTAGAAAATCATCACCCAAAACCCTGACCCTTCCTAATGGTACTACTTCAAGCGTTTAGCACGGATAATAATATTTCGATGGTGCTGTTTTTCGGCACCATTGGTATGCTGGCCCTCACAATCGGACTGATCGTTTTTATCAGTTTCCACCAGCGGAAAGTTATCCGCTATCAGCAACAACTCCAGCGACTGGAGCAGGACCAGCAAAAAACACTGCTGAATGCATCCATCCGGCTTCAGGAAGAAGAAAGACAACTCATTGCGGCCGACCTCCATGATGATGCCGGCCCCTTACTCGCCACGGCCAGGCTTTACCTGAACGAAAATTTCGTGAACCTGGACAAGCAAACCCAGCTCCAAAGCATTTATAACGCCAAACAGATCATCGACGACACAATACAGCTGATCCGCAACATTTCACACAGCCTGATGCCGCCGACACTAAAAAATTTCGGGCTCGAATCGGCCGTGAACGACCTGTTCCAGAAAATCAGCGGCTCCGGCAGCATGAATGCCAGTTCACGGTTTCACGACTACCGGGAGCGGCTGAAAGCAGAAAATGAGCTGATCATCTTCCGGATCATCCAGGAATTAATCAATAACATCCTCAAACACAGTAATGCCAGTTTTATACATCTGACCCAGAATACCAGCGGACAGCGTTTTTTCATTCGTATCCACCACGACGGACGTGGCCTTACACAGACTGATTTTGAGAAACTGGGAAAAAGTAATGTCGGGCTCGGCCTGAAAAATATTCAGAGCCGCCTCAAAGTGCTTCAGGGCAAAATATTCTTTGAAAAAGACATGTCCCAAACCTACTATAAGGTAACGATCGAAATGAACCGGGAAGATGAACTGAAGCCGGCCAATGATAGCAATTAATGCTTAATTTTAGTTAAGAAGATACAATAGCCTATGGGATTCATTAAAGTTGCCATTGCTGATGACCATAAAATTTTCCGGAAAGGGGTCATCCTTTCGCTTCGGGCTTATAGCAATATCAAGTTCGTTCAGGAAGCGGAAAACGGTCAGGAATTACTCGACGGACTTGCCATTTCCCAGCCAGACGTAATATTGATGGATCTGCGCATGCCCCTGAAAGATGGAATTGAAACCACAAAATCCATCGCCAAATTATATCCACAGATACATATCATAGCACTCACCATGTATGAAGACGAACGCTTCGTCAGTCATATGATGGAAATCGGTGCCAACGGGTATTTATTGAAAAGTGCAGATCCCTCTGAAATCAAACGGGCCATCATGGAGGTTTCTTCGAAAGGATATTATCTCAATAATTTTGTGAACCGCATACTGCTTAAAAAATCCCACGCCCGCACCAAAGTGATCCCCAACCTGAATACAGAAGTTACTCTTAGTGAACGTGAACGGGAAGTGGTAAAATACATTTGCATGGAATTTACCGCCCAGGAAATCGCTCAAAAACTTGAAGTAAGTCCCCGTACGGTAGAGGCGATCAAGGATCGCCTTATGGAACGCTTCGGTGCAAAAAACACCGCCGGTCTCGTTTTCTTTGCTGTCAAGAATAACCTGATTGATTAGTTATGCAGGAGTTCTATAAATCCGGCAGGTTCTTTTTTACCATCGCTGTCATCTCGTTTGGAATCATCCAGTTTATTACAGGAAATTTTATGAGCGGATTTCTGCCGGTGATCGACACCCTGCCGGGCCGGAATTTCTTTCTCTACCTGATCAGTACAGTGTTTCTCGCGGGCGGACTCGCCATGCTGATTCCGCGATCTGCCAGACGGGCAACCCTGATGATTGGTTTTTTTCTTTTACTGTTAGCTGTTTATCCGCATTTGGTAAGCCTTCTCTCCGATATTCATAATCCGGGGCCATGGACTTCATTCGCCGAAACAATGGCCCTGGCCGGCGGGGCATTTATCATAGCCGGGGATTCCTCTGTCTTTCCTTCTTCAGACACACCAGCTCCTGAATTCCCGAAACTTCGCAGAGCAGGCCGGATATTGTTTGCCGCTTCCCTGCTGGTATTTGCCATACAGCATTTTATGTATGCTGATTATATAGCAACACTGATCACCGACTGGATTCCATTCCACTTGTTCTTTGCTTATTTTGTAGGGGTAGCATTTACCCTTGCCACTATCAGCATATTGGTAAATATTAAAACCCGGCTTGCCTGCATCCTGCTCGGATTTATGTTTTTATTCTGGGTTATTTTTCTTCACGCACCGAGAGTAGCTGCTAATTCGTCCAAAGAATCAGAATGGACAAGTATGTTTATTGCCCTGGCTTTCAGTGGAATATTTTTTTCACTCGTATACGAAAGTCATTTTGCGAAGGGCAGTGAAAAAAAACCAGCTTGAATACAGTCCGTTTTTCTCAGTGGCCCAATCCCTGATACAGCGCGGAAAGCAGTCCCTGCCGCGGCCGGTCCTGTCGCAGTTCCCATAAAAAAATGCCGTTCAGTTTTTTTTCTTTTATATAAGCTGTTTTAGCCGCTGCGGATCGCTCGTCGTCATAGGTAATGAAAAGCTTTTGTCCGTCATTGTACTTATAAGATGCCATGGCCGTTTCGTCCCAATAGTTTCTATACCCTTTCCCCTCTGTACAGTCTTTGCGGATTTTTCGCATCGTAACAAACCGGTCGAATTCCGCCGGTTGATGCAAACCATGATCATGATTCTCCAGAACGCGGTACTGCCGGCCGTAAAACGCAAAACCGATGCAGATTTTATTGTGCGGAATTTGTAATGAGTCCAAATAACGAAGCGCGAAATCTGCCGACACGTCCTGCCAGGCATTCGGATAGATGGAACTAAAGTGTCCGGTAAATTTTGCACTACTCCCGATCAGATCATATGTCATAAGATGTATGCGATCGACATACGGAATGATACCCGATATATCGAGTGTTCGTTTCAGGTTAGGGGAAAATCCGGCCAGGATCACGCTGATTTCCTTTGCGCTCCCGATGCTTTGCCTGATTGCCCGGACGAGTAAAATGAAATTCTGCATATCAGCAGTGCGGAAGGGATGATTGGGATATCCCGCCAGCGATGGAAATTCCCAGTCCAGATCCAATCCATCGGTTTTAAAATATTCCGTCATCTTCATCACGGACCTGGAAAATTCCAGCCTGCCGGAATCAGAAGAAAAAACATCGGAACAGGTTTCGCAGCCACCCCATCCGCCAAGAGATAATATTACTTTCAGTGAAGGATTTTTTTTCTTCAGCCTCACGAGACGCTGAATAGTCAGACTGTCCCGACGACTCGAAACATTCAGCGCATTCCCCTTCAAATGACAAAAACTAAAAATAATATGCGTCAGCTCATTTACAGGATACTGTTTAACCTGGTTCGCATTGCCCATATAGTATGCAATCAGGTTTTGACTTTTTACGGAGCTGAAAAAAACCGTGTTCAATAAAAGAAGTAAAACCAACCACCGCAAATAGAAAAAATTTATTATCATGTTGAAGCCCGGCTAAGGAAAAATCTCAAAACGCCAGACAGAGATTCGATCAATTTCTTACAGTTGCATTTCCCGGACCTCCGCGGAAACCATTAATTTTCCGAGTGTTCTGGAACGGATTTCTTCCACGCTCACACCGGGTGCGCGCTCAATCAGTAAAAATCCTTCGGGCATAATATCGAGTACGGCAAGTTCGGTAACAACGCGTCTGACACAACGGATGCCGGTAAGAGGAAGCGTGCATTCGGGAAGCAACTTGGATTCACCTTTGGGATTGGTGTGTTGCATGGCTACAATAATATTCCGGGCACTGGCTACCAGGTCCATCGCCCCACCCATTCCCTTAACCATTTTTCCAGGTATCTTCCAGTTGGCAATATCTCCTTTTTCGGAAACTTCCATGGCTCCGAGAACTGTCATGTCAACCTTGCCGGCCCGGATCATTCCAAAACTCTCTGCACTGTCGAAAAATGCACCACCCGGTAAAATGGTCACGGTTTCCTTTCCGGCATTAATCAGGTCCGGATCCAACTCCTCCTCATCCGGGTAGGGGCCCATACCGAGCATCCCGTTTTCAGACTGGATCATGATCATCATGCCCGCCGGAATATAATTGGCCACCAGGGTTGGAATGCCAATGCCCAGGTTCACATACATGCCATCCCGCAATTCCTGCGCGATCCGCTTTGCTATCCCATACTTATCAAGTGCCATGATTAAATATTTACGGGAACGAATTCTCTTAGTTCTTCTTCATAATCCATCAGGAATTGTGCAATCAGGGGATTGATTTCTTTCATGGTTTCTCCATTTTTCTGCAGTTCGGCAAATGTCTTTTCAAATCCTTCAGGGCCGTCACCGGAATCAATCACAATATTCTCCTCACTGTTTTCTTTATCCCTGCCATAATCCCGGATATCGTCGATGATCAGGTAGCAGGGATGCAGGGCATACCAGTACCGAATGGCCTGTTGCCATTGCAAATCGGTCAGGGGAAGGTCGCAGAGGATATATAAAAAAACATCCGCGCGATTCATGGAAGGATATTTCAGACCGAAAGATCCCAATGGTTTCAAAACCGGTTGATCCAGATATTTATTCAGTTCTTCAAAATACTGCTGATTTTGAATTCTGCCGTTCAATAAATCGCGAATGCTTGACAATTCTTCAGGCTGGCTGATTTCATTTTTTTCATGCAGGATCGCAAAGTGCATGAGCTGTTCCATAAAATGAATATGTTTTTCATCGAGCAGGATGTTCAGTGGCATGCCGATGCGGAATAGTATATCATAGTATACCGGGATGGAAACGAACCCGTTTCCAAATCCGACATACAACAACTTGCCCTTCCAGAAACTATTATTTTCGGGTGGTTTCCGGTCCACAAAAAAACGACCGATCTGGTTGTTGACCCCCATTTCCCCCTCGAGCTGACTTACTGAAATAAACATGAACGGAAAGTTACTAGTTACGAGTTAAGAGTTAATTTCATTTGACAAGCGTTCAGCGTTAAGCGTTAAGCGTTCAGCGTTATGCGTTCGGCTTTAAACGCACCGTCTTCTTTTCGATTCTTCTCTCATATTGCGTGCCCTGGAAAATCCGGTGTACATAAATACCCGCTACGTGCACATGATCCGGATCCAGAGCGCCTGGTTCAACAAGCTCTTCCACTTCCGCAATAGTGATATTTCCTGCCTTTGCCATCGATGTCGAAAAGTTTCGTGTGGTTTTACGAAATACCAGATTGCCAAGCCGGTCTCCTTTCCATGCTTTCACCATGGCGTAATCGGCATGCAGCGCATATTCCATCAGGTACATTTTACCATCGAAGGAGCGTGTTTCTTTACCGGCTGCTATTTCAGTACCATAGCCGGCGGGTGTAAAAAAAGCCGGGATACCCATGGCGGCCATCTGTATACACGTAGCCAGCGTTCCCTGGGGCACCAGGTCCACTTCCAGTTCTCCCTGTAATAACTGTCGCTCAAATTCAACATTCTCGCCCACATAGGAGCTGACCATTTTTTTAATCTGCCGGGTTTTCAGCAAGTATCCAAGTCCGAATTCATCCACTCCGGCATTATTGGAAATGCAGGTCAGGTTTTTGATACCGGCATGCACCAATGCCTTGATACAATTTTCGGGAATGCCGCATAATCCGAATCCGCCCAGCATGATGGTGGAACCATCGGTAATATCTCGAATAGCATCCAGGGCATTCAGGTAAACTTTATTCATCTTATGAAGTTATGAAAACAGCCGGGTCATTTTACCGGAGTCTTGCCGGATTTTATTATTGGTTTTGGCAGGTACAGTTCCGGCTTGCGTCGATTGGCATCCGCCATGAGGCTGTCGAAGATCTTCTTATTCAGGTCTGGCCTGGATTCGTAAAAATTAAGGCTGGCTTTGAATTCCGCCCGGGTTATATTATGAATCTTAAAGATGACTTCCATCAGATCCTGGCCGGCTTTCACTTTATCCGGCTTCAGCGAATCCCTGGCTATAAACTGGACAGAAAACTGATCCGCCTCGATAATATCCTTCATGATCTTCTGCATGGAATCAAGCGGTATAATACCGTCCGGAATACCCGTTCGGTTACTACAGGAAGAAAAAAAAAGCAGGAGTATAAAAACAGCCGTGCACCTCATTGAAGTGACTGTTTATATTGATTTATATTGGAGACGTCGATCCGGGTGAGGATATCGAGTGCGCGGCTTTTTTCATCCGGCGTTCCATGCTTGAAAATATTGCCCATCTCGGCTCCTTTTCCCTGGAAGAAAAATTGCATGAACATGATATTCGGAAACTCGGTGTTGATACTGTTCAGCGAAATAAGTGCATTCATAACTGCAATACGCGCATCGGCTTCATGGTCAAACATCTGATCCAGTCCCTGCCGGTAGTAATTATAAATGGCGTCGTGTAAAGGATTATATTTCGGGTTGGTCAGATTTTCCGCCAGCCAGTACCGGTTTCGCAAACCGTCAAATGGTTTCCATCCGTTCACCGCATTGGTTTCCGGTGCATTATTTACGATATTCTGAGCTTTCTGATAATAAAGATCCCCGCCCCGTAATCCGTATGAATCGAAATTCAAGCCCAGGATAATGTAAGCATAGTAGGCAAACACCGCAGTCAGATTTGCAGTCAGCGGATCCGTACCACCAACACGGTTTTCATTGAAGTCGAGATCCTGGTACTGAATGTATTTAAATGTAACGGATTCATCCATATAGTTCATCAGCGGGCTCTGATACGATGTATTATAGATCGGACGGCCCGTTTGAACCGTCAGCGAAGCCGTATATGTGTTGTTATCGGTCGCTCCCGCCAGATTCAATAAAAAATTACATTGAATTTTTTCATTGTTGTTAAAAACGACATTAGTCCATTTCCGTCCGTTCATCCAATTGTAAAGAGCAGACTGGAGTGTGGAGAATATTTGTTTGTCCACGCTCGTACTTATGCGGTTAGACAACACCGTTATACTGGCCTGAAGTTCCTGACTACGCGCATGCTGAAAGGTCAGAAACATAAAAGAATTCAGGATCAGTATCTTTGAACGCATCAGAGTAGTTTTATAATCCGGTCAACGATATCCCGGGCAACGGCCTGTTTTGATTTTTGTCCGTATGGAATTTCAGCGCCGTTTTTTTCAAATATGGTTACCTGGTTGGTATCAAATCCAAATCCGGCACCGGCGTCATTTAATGAATTCAGCACGATCATGTCGGCGTTTTTTGACTGGAGTTTTTTTCTTGCATATGCCGCTTCATCCCTGTTTTCAAGGGCAAATCCGACAAGGATCTGGCCTGCCTTCTTTTTCTCTCCGAGGGCAAGAAGAATGTCCTTGGTCCGCGATAATTCCAGCGTGAACGTTTCTGAATTCTTTTTTATTTTTTCGGCAGAAAACGAAGTCGGTGTGTAATCTGCTACTGCCGCTGACATCACGGCAATCTGTGAAGAAGGGAAGATTGCCATGCAGGCATTGTACATTTCCGCTGCTGATTGTACCCGGGTAATCCGGATTCCCGCAGTGTTGATCTCGAGGGGAGACGGGCCCATCACGAGTTCCACTTCGGCACCCCGCCTGGAGAGTTCAAAAGCGATGGCAACGCCCATTTTGCCGGTAGACTGGTTGCCGATATAACGAACCGGGTCAAATGGCTCATGCGTCGGACCGGCCGTTACCAGGGCTTTCTTACCTTTTAATTCTTTGCTAAAAAAAAAATTAACCTCCAGGAAGGAAATGATATGTTCCGGTTCTGCCATCCGGCCATCGCCGTAAAGTCCGCTGGCCAGCTCACCTTTTTCAACCGGTATTATACGGTTCCCGTAAGATTCCAATTTCGCCACATTTGACTTTGTGGAAGGATGCAGCCACATATCCTCATCCATAGCAGGTGCAATTACAACAGGGCAGGTGGCGGATAAATAAGTAGCCAGTAAGAGATTATCACAGAGGCCGGCCGCCATTTTAGCCAGGGTATTGCAACTGGCCGGAGCAATCAGCATTACATCGGCCCAGCGACCGAGTTGAACATGATTGTTCCAGGTGTCATTCAGGAATAGATCGCTGAGGACCTCATTTTTCGAAATGGTCGAAATGGACAGGGGTGTAACGAAGTCCTTAGCCGAAGGCGTCATCACCACTTTTACTTCGGCGCCGGCTTTTACCAGCAGCCTGGTCAGAAGGATGGATTTGTATGCCGCAATGCTGCCGCAGATACCCAACAGTATTTTCTTTCCTTCTACCATAGAATCAATTGGGACTAACTAAAAAGATCGTCTTCGTTC
>Ga0206903_10303_pt2 | contig 12410 bp, 7 predicted proteins | sample Alteio_BWOrgHeat_45_FD_152959 | JGI IMG/M metagenome (GOLD analysis project Ga0206903, IMG submission 152959) | Enriched cells from forest soil in Barre Woods Harvard Forest LTER site, Petersham, Massachusetts, United States -... | ecosystem: Environmental > Terrestrial > Soil > Temperate forest >... | reverse complement strand
ACCTCCACTTACGGCGATTCCGAGGGGTTGCAATATTCTCCCGCCTTGTCCGGTGCCCAAGGCAATGGGAAGCATTCCTAATACGGTGGTTAATGAAGTGATGAGGATGGGGCGCAAACGTTGGCGCGCGGCGGTCAGCGCGGCCTCTCGAGGCGATTTTCCTGCATCAGACAGCCGCTTAATAAAATCGACCAAGATGATGCTGTTATTGACTGCGATTCCGTTCAAAAGAATGACACCCAAAATGGAGTTTAGCGAAAGTGTGCTGTGAAAAATCCAGAGGGAAATCAGCACACCGATAAAACCTAGAGGAACCGAGATCAAAACCAGGAGCGTTTCTGCCACACTGCCAAATTGAATCACCAGGGTAAGAAAAATCAGAAGAATCGAAAGTCCTACGGCAAATCCGAGCTGATGAATGGCGTCGTTCAAATCTTGAGCTGCGTCTTCAAAATTAATCGAAGGAGCTGAAATACCGCGGGAGGGTTTAGCGGCTAACTTGGCCTGACGGAAGCGATCCCAATCTGCGACTACTTTCTTGGCTTTGGCTAAATCTTTTTCCGCATTCGGTTTTTTCTCCTGATTTTCCATTCCCTCTACGGCGAACATTTCTCGCTGGTCTTTGCGATAGATTTCAGCGGGATTTTCTCGCAGTTTCACATCCGCTAAGGCGCGAAGGGGAATCAATTTCGAGCCTACTCCCACCGGGAAAGCTCCGACGTCTTCGACGCTATTGATGGTAAAAGTGGGATAGCGAAGGATGATATCGGTCGAACGGTCTTTGACCGGGAAAAAGCCAATCCATCTGCCGGTAGTGGCGACCCGTATCAGATCGGCGAGATCGCTGGCGCTAAATCGAGCGCCTTGAGTGCGAAGCGCTTCCCACTGTTCAATATGAGGAAAGATAGCGATCCCGTGTTGAACCTCTGCGTTGGGAACCGTGTTAATTCGAGAGAAAAGTTTTTTTCCTTGGAGCAGATCACTGAGCTCTTGGGCGACTTGCCTGCGATCCTGGCTACTGCCGCCTCTGACGGCAATGCGAAGATCCGGGGGATTAGGAATGGGTAATTCACTGGGGTTCCAGGGCGTGACCCCAAAATGCATCGTCGGAGTATTGGTAAAATGCGCTTCCATAGCCTTCCAGATTTCGCGCATTTGAGACTTGTCTTTCAGTTTTCCAAAAATCGTAGAGTCGTTGGGGCCTTCGATGATGCTGAAGGTGTAGCTAATTCTATCTTTGAATTGCTGCAAGAAATCCCGTTCGTATTCGTCGCTCTGATCTTCCATTTGCTTAGTCAGAGAGTTCCCCGAAGTGCTGATGTTGAGTACCATCATGTCGGTATCGGGCAGTCCAACAATCTCCTTAGGAAGATTGGGGAGAACGGAGAAAGCCAAAACCAAGAGTAAAAGAGCAAGGCCTCCGTAAGTCGCCCATTTCAAGAGCGGTCTGCGGATGAAAGCGGATAAAGCACGAGAGTAAAAATCCTCAATCCATTTCAGCTGTTTTTCTACGGGTGAATGGTGGGGCTTTTCATCGCCAGACATGAGTTGAAGCCGTACGGTGGGAACCAGGAGCAAGGCAACGAAAGCCGAGAATCCGTGAGAGAAAACCACCGCCTTAGCTAGGTCGCCTAAGATGGCGTAACTGAGATCGGAGGTAAAAGTGAGCGGAAGAAAAACCACCAGGGATGCCACCGTGGAAGCGATCACCGCAAACCGGACTTCATTGACGGCTTCGGTGATGATGCGCAGTCGACCATGAAAATCGTGTGGTCCCGGTTGCAGCTCAAAATGACGGAAAATATTTTCCATCACCACCACTGATGCGTCGACATTCATTCCTGCCGAAAGAGCGAGACCTCCTAAGGAAATGAGATTGAGATTCATCCCAAAAAGACGCATCAAGATGAAGGCCAGAACCATGCTAAGTGGTATTTCGATGGCTGCGGTAATGACGTTGCGAAAGCTGCCGATAAAAAGAAAGAGCACTATCACGGCTAAAAGAGCTGCGATTCCCACTTCGTGTAAAACGTTGTCGATGGCGGAGCGGATGAATTCTGAAGGGTCGACGATTTTTCGATATTGAATATCTTTGGGTAGGTTTGGCATCAGCTCGTCGACGATAGCGAGCATTTCTTCAGACATTCGCTTTACGTTCCCACCCGGTTTAGGTCGGGCGTAGAGAATGAGACTGGGGGCGCCGTTGGTTTTCCAACTTTCCGCATTGGTGGTTTGCGGGCCCATCTCGATGTGGGCGATTTCTCCCAAGTGGACCACTCTTCCCGAAGGAGTGGTGACTGCTATTTTGCCCAATTCCGAAACCGTTTTTATTTGTCTCGGCATTTCGATATGGAGCTGATTTCCTCCGATAGTTACCGAACCTCCAGTGCGACCTCCCAATGAGCTTTCTACCGCAGCTTGGATGTCGGCCGGAAAAAGCTGCAAAGACGCCACGACTTCGGGCAGCAGAAGAATGCGAATTTCTTGAGTGGCGGGATTCCATAGCCCAGGATTCTCCGCATCTCGTACCTGACTTAAGCGAGGCGTGAGGATAGGCTCCAAGATGGAATAAAGATCATCTAGACTTCGCGTATCGCTATAGAAGCTTAACGCGAAGAAACCTGAGTTGCGGTTGTGCAACCGAGTCTCTAGGCCGTTGCGAACTTCCTGAGTCAGCTGAGAGCTAAACGCATTGGCTACGGCGCGAACCTCTTTCAGCGCTTTTTCCGGATCAACTCCCCATTTGAATTTTATGGTGTAATGAGCAGTGGCTTGTTCGTACAAGGCCTCTACCGATTCGACCTGAACTTCACTGGTGGTAAGGGCGTTGAGTTGTCGTTCTAGATTAGTTCCATAAGTACTCAGAAACTCTTCTGAGGTCATGCTTCCCAACGGGACATCAATGCCGACCTCGGGCTTAGAGCTATTGGGGAAAAGCGAGATCGGGAGATTGAATCCGGAGTAAATGCCGAGTAGCGCCAAGGCGCCAAGCAAGATGTACACCCGCAAGGGGGATGAATAAAGCTTACTCAACTTTTATCTGCCTCGCCGGGAGGGGGAGTGATGGCTTGCGAGTTTACTTCTTCGCCGTTCCCGACGTAGGAACTTGCCCGCACGATCACGGATTGTCCCGCGTTCAACCCTTTAAGGATTTCAACCGATCCACTTCGGGTTTGCCCCAGAGCGACTTGTTGGTATTTGGCTTTGCCTTTCTCCACCACTCGAAGAAAAGCATCTTGCCCGCGGTAAACGATGGCATCTTCGGGAACCTCGACACCGACATGATCTCTGGCTCGAAAACTCACTGTCCCGACCATTCCTGGCGGAAGCTTTGGCGCGCCCTTTCGGGTATCGGTTAAGCTGAGCTCCGCACTCGCGGTTCCGGTGGCGGGATCGGCAAAGGGGCTGCGTCCGATGACTTTTACCGGGAAGGGTTTATCTTCTCCGGGGATCCGCAAATCTCCCTCGAGACCGCGGGTGATGTCTTGCATGTCGGAAACGGCGACTTCGATTTGGATTTTTAATTTTAACGGATCGATGATGGTCCCAAGCTTTGCGCCCTGAGCGACTCGGCTTCCTTCGGTGACCTCGACTCCGCTGACCACTCCTCCGACCGGAGTGCGCACTAAGACGGGCGCATATTTGTACACCGGATCCGTGTGATTGAGCCGCATGATGACTTGGTTGCGGTTTACGGTAGTTCCAAGGCTAGTGAGAATTTTTTCGACGACACCATCAGTTTCGGCCAGAAGGGTCGCGTTTATTTTGGGAACCAATCGGGCGGGATAAGTAAGCAAGTCGTAAATATGCGCGGGCTTCACCGTTTCGGCGAAAACCAGTGGCCCCTTAGGTTTTTCCTGGGGCTTTTCTTTCGCGGCATTGGCGAAAAAACTAAAAATTAGGACAATGAATATTAGGGGCCATTTCATGTTAAGCGGCACTCCTTGGTCCCCCGACCTGGAGGCGGCAAAGTAGCACATTGCGGGAGGCGGGGTCAACGAGCGCGGCAGTTTCTAGATTCGGCACGTACTTGAATTAATGGGAGGATTTGGGGACCCTAATCGACGTAGTACCAAAAAGGTCCAAATGAGCCATAACCTTGATTGAGGTCGGTCACCTGCAACAAAACTGAGCAGTAATGGTGAATTTGTGTGGAGTCGGCCTTAAGCCCTGAAGGACAGCCGAATCCGCTGGAAACTGCCGTAAGCGTGGCTGAAACGGAGGAAGAAGCTAGCGTTGTAGTACTGAGGCAATTAGAACAAGTGACTGTGCCAGACGCCCCGGGAGAAGTCAGACTTAAGGTGTAGGTGGGAGTCCCGCCGGTGACTGTAAACGTGTACGAAGTCCCGACCGGCAAATAGTTCTGCAACGGAGAGACATTAATGTACAGACTTCCTCCCGCTCCCGTTGTCGCTGATCCGGTAGTGGTCGACGCATACTTCGAACACTGCCCGAGACCGGCGATGCAATACGGTTGACCGCAACGCACTAGCGAAAGTCCCGCCAGCAAAAGTGCCAGGCTAAACGTCAATTTCACAATTTGAGTTTTCATGGTGTCCCTTCAATTAGATAGGATCTCATACTCGAACTCTCACTGTCAAAAAAGCTCCAAAACTCGCTAAGTCAAAGGAGTTTCAGCCTTTTACTTTGCCGGCGAATTCGCTAATAAATCCAATGGACAAAGGATCTTGCTTAGGTTAAACACTCAGAATTCAACGTGTTTCAGCTTCCTGATTAGGTTCCTTTTTATGCGCCAGTAGCTCAGTTGGTAGAGCAGCTGACTCTTAATCAGCGGGCCCGCGGTTCGAGTCCGCGCTGGCGCACCATTTTCCTACTTTTCGGCTCTCATCAATGGACGAAACGATCCAAGGTTCCGTGACTCTTAGCCAATCTCATCAATTTTCGCTAAAGACTTTGGTTTCCGCTCTGCGCGGAGCGTTTCGGATCGTGGGCAAACCACGCTTAGCCACCTGTTTTCGCTTGGCTCTCTTAGCTTGGCTTTGGATTTGGGTGACGGGCTGGGCGTTTTCGTTTGCGGGAAAAATCAATTGGGTGGGGGGACACCCCGAGATGGGCCCGTCGGCCTACCAGGCCCAGGGACCACTGCAGCGATTGCCGGGATTAATGCAGAAATTTGATGGTCAGATCTACGTCGCAATTGCGGACGAAGGATATTTACATCCTCCGGAGCTAGCGTTTTTCCCGGGATGGCCTTGGCTCTTGCGGTTGGGAGGTCGCGGTTTGGGATTACATGGGCATGCGCAAATGGAGCCGCTGGCGTCGCTCTTCAATCTTATTCTCCTTACCCTCGCCGTTTGGTTTTGGAGTCGGTTGCTTTTTCAATGTACGCTCAGTGCAGCCCGTGAGCCGCGGTGGATTTGGTTACTACTTTTTTTTCCCACCAGTGTCTTCTTCGCGAGTGGGTATGCGGAGGCGGCGTTTCTGGCGGCTTCCGGCGCTTGTCTCTTTTTTGCATTGAATCGTCGAGCATGGGAACTGGCATTTTGCCTGATGATTTTTGTTCTGATTAAGCATGTGGCGATTCTTTGTGGGGCTGGCCTCTTATTCTGGCTCCTGCTCTATCGCCCCCGGCTCTTATTCTGGGCGGTTCCCGCTTATCTCATTGGGCTGTCGATTATTTTTTTGATTAGCTACCGGGAAACGGGAGATTTTCTTTATTGGGCGAAAGTCCAAGCGTCTTGGGGGAGACATTTTGGTTGGCCCGGGGCGCTCCTCTCTGATTTGCACGGCAAAGCGGTAGATTTGGCGTTGTATGTGCCCTTTATCTTCCTCGTGCCGTTTTGGTTGGCCCTGAATTACTGGCGAGCTCGAAATTTGCCCGGTGCTGAGGTAACTCTGCTTTTTTTGATTTTCTGTTCTGCGATTTTTATTCCGGTTTGTTTTGGAAGCTCCGTCGAATCTTTGTATCGAGTCGTTCTGATTGCTCCTCCTGCCTATGCGGGAGTGGGCGCTTGGATTTTTCGCCAGAAACCCCGATTCAGGATCGGATTGTGGGGTTGCTTATTGCTGCTTAACCTACATGCGACCTATCGCTTTGTTAGCTTTCTTCATCTCACTTAAGCTATCTTCCGGCGACCGCTTCTCGCTCCGGAATCAAATCCTGATAGGCGCGTCGATTCCAAAATGGGGTGAACGCAGTCTGCGAATAGAAACGCCCAATGCCGTCTGATGGCTGTTGGTTGGCTGATTTGGTGGCATCGGTAACCAATCCAAGTAATAATTTTCTTCCATCTCGCGTTTGACCGATCACTAAACCCCCCTGGCCCCACGAGTTGCAATTGGTGAGCTCTGTCGGACCATCCACGGCTTGGGTTCGGGTGATGCGATGTTCGGTAATTTTGCATCCTTCACTCACCACTTTAGTGAGTGAGCCATCTTTCTGCATTCCGATGATTTGGATATCCATGGGGAGATTCGCATCTTCTTTTCTCGCCATGGAGAACGGAACGTGTAAGACCGACGGAATGCCGAAAAATTTCTTGGGCAGATGGACATACGCGATGTCATTTCCAACCCCATCATAAGAAAAAGCCTTTGGGTCTGGTAAGGGAACCGAAACTACTTTACCGTCGTTATTTTTGAACTTGATTTCGGTCATCCTAACATTGCGCGGAAGATCATTGAAGCAGCGCTCAGTCGTGGCAAAAGTCCCGGTGGTGAGCAATGCCCCACTGCAAGTTCCCCAGATTTTTCCTTTATCGTCTTGAAAAATGAGTAACCCCACTCCGGGCCAGGAATCGGTACCCGGCACAATTTCTCTGCGGCGATTTTCTTTGGCCTTTCCCACCGGGCGAGGAGGAGGGGGGACTTCATCCGGTTTACTGTGATCGCGATTGATCTTGGGCGGCGGCCGCAACGGTGAAGTTTCTTCCGAGACGTCTTGTCCTCGATTCCGGATGGAAGTTGAAGTTAGTTTCGCTTTCGGAAGCGGAGTCCGTCGCTTGGTCTTGGACACTACCGGCTCGGTAGGTTCGTGTTTCATTGTCTCTGGTGGAGTTGCGTCTCCCTGATCCTGATCTTTAATAGAATGGGCTGGAGGCGCTTCTTCATCGTCTTGACTGTCTTCGTCGACGACAAGCTTAGACTCCGGCGGCACCTCGTCTTGATAAGCATCACGAATGTTTTCTGCGACCTTTTTGGCCGCAAGCTTAGCGGCTTTCAACTCTTTGCTGTCGCTGGGCTTGGGATCGTATTGATGGGTACGCAGCGCCCAGCGATAAAGCCAGACTAGTTGCTTTAAGGTATCAGGATATTTATTCCAGTGAATTTTTCCCAAGTCGGATCCACTGTCTCCAAAGCGAATTTCCCTTAATACTTTATCCGGCCCGTATTCGAATACTGAATCGCCGGTGAATCGAAGATTCTTGTACCGACCGTTACCGGGAACTTCCCAATTCTTGGGATCGTAATTTCCGTACTTGCGCATGGCCAGGGCGGCGAGTCCTTTATGGTTATCTTTCACCGCTTCGCTGCCCTTCAAAAAGCGCAACATCTGATCAATGGTTTCGGGGTGAGTCGTGCCTACGATTTTCCCGTCGGGATTAATGGCTAATGCGGGGTTTTCTTTTCCCCCGGAATATTCCACCAGGGAACTGGGGTTAGGCAAATCGCTTAATCGGAGATGAGGGTACAAGTAGGCTAGAAGATCGTTAACTACAGCGCGGTCTACTTTTTTCGCTTTAAGGGCACGATCGTAATGATCCCTAGCTTGGTTCTCCAATTCCTGATTCGAGACTCGGGGTGGATTTTGTCCTGGGGCAGGCAAAACATGTTCATGAGCAGGATCAAATTTCATTACCACCGAATTTCCCGCGGCATCCATGGTAGTGAGCATGCCAGCTACATTATAGAGATCTTTGGTTAAGGGCTGAGGGTTTGTGGCGTTGAGGAAACTCTGAACACTAGCCACGCTAGCGAACTCGGCGCGATGGGCGGTTAGATAATTTCTAGCTTCAACGACCGCCATGGGCTCTCTGAAATCAAACGGGATCCCTTGAGGGTTAAGACGCAGAATCTTTTCCTGATGGCGATCATCAATCTCAATGAAATAAGCGACGTTGGCGCGTTGCTGAGTGCCGTTGATATTCAGCATCTCTTCGCGGCTCCACAATCGAAGATGTGGCCCAAGTTTCTGATCCACTGGCGTCGTGCTGAGTAGGGCGAAACTATCTGGGGTAACTTGCAAACCACCACCTGCTGCACTCCCCGTTGCCGGTGGAGGGTTAGTCGGAGGTGCCTCGACGCCAACGTTGCCATTCCCTGCCGAGGGCCCGCGGCCTGGGATGCAATGACCACGTCCGTCATAAACCATTCCCGGTGGACAGCGCACGCGGTGCCCATTCACCATGAATTCCCCACTCCCGGATCCAGTCACAGTCATCGACCCGGTTTGTGAACCCGGCATACCTTGCCCGGGACCTGGCATGAAGCCCTGGTTCGTGACTTGCCCTTGACCCATGCCCTGTGCCATTCCGCCAGGGGGAGGTCCTCCCGGCCCAAATCCGGGATTGCACATTCCTCCGGAACAGCTTCCCGGCCCTGGCCCCATGCCAGGCATCATGCCAGGTCCCATTCCAGGCATCATCCCGGGCGGTCCCGGCATCGGTCCTGCATTGAAGGCGCCAGCACCCGTATTGGGATCAAAGTTTTCAGTGCCGGGTTCAGCTCCCGCTGCGGGATCTTCGAAACCACCGACACCCGCTCCCATGCCGCCGCCAGTCGGAAAGCCGCCGCCCGCGCTTCCGCAGCGCCCACCACTGCAGGCCCCGCCGCCGCCTCCCCGACCTCGTCCGAAAATTCGGCCGAGCAAACCCGGGCGCCCACCACAGCGGCCAAAGCAAGCTTTGGCGTCCTGCGCGAAGGCGACGCTAAGGAGCAGCAGAAGAATGAGCGCGGCATATTGCCGGCGGTTTTCCATATTCCCCCCGAATACAGATGCGGCTTTAAAAAGAGACTTTGATCCGGGCATTGAGACTGCAGGAATGAGACCACTGCCACTGTATTCCACTGACTTCATTGGATAAATCTCGGATAACGGCAGCTTGAAAGAAGCGAATCTCTGCGCACTCAAGGTGAGCGCACTTTTAGAATTCTGTCGAGCGTTTGGGCGATTTGTGGAAATGAGATCAATGAGGCGGCGGCCGGAATCGAACCGGCGTAAGCGGTTTTGCAGACCGATGCCCAGCCACTTGGCTACGCCGCCATGAGACGTTACTTATACCGGGCTGCTCGCCCGGTGGCAAATGGGGATTCCCGCAATTTGGAGTTAACTTCATCGAAGAGTGGTGCTCGACTAGGAGGCCAGAAAAATTAGGGGTGGGCAGGCTTCTTGCCTGTGTTAAAATAAAAGTGGAGCTTGATTCTTCTACCAGATGCCTTTTTCCCGGGAGAGCTCCCTAATCCAGCTCCAGGATTTTTCTCCCGGAATAAACACATAAAACGGAATAAAAATTCATGTCCACGAAGATGGTGCGCCTTCATGGCGTGGGTAAGCAATATGCCCCTGGAAGATTCGCCCTCCAGAACGTCTCCTTTGATCTCAATCGAGGAGAGTTCGCCTACGTGACGGGGGTGAATGGATCGGGCAAGACGACTCTGCTTAAACTCCTGTTTGGGATGGAAATGCCTACGGCGGGGTCAATCTCGGTCAATAACCGCGATATCTCAGGACTCAAGAAAAAACAAATTACCCAATACCGACGAGAAGTTGGGTTTGTCTTTCAGGATTTCAAATTATTGCCTGAGCTAAGCGTGGCCGAGAATGTGAGCTTGCCGTTGGAAATTCGCAAAATGACTCAGTCGGAAGTGGATTACCGAGTGCAAGGAGTGCTAGCTCTGGTGGGCTTGGCCGACCGCGCAAATGATTATCCCCTCTCACTTTCGGGGGGAGAACAACAGCGGGTGGCGATTGCCCGTTCGATCATCGGTAAACCTTCCCTGCTGCTGGCTGATGAACCCACTGGAAATTTAGATAGCCAGACCGCCCGCGAGATCATGTCGCTGTTTCAAGAAATTCAAGAAATGGGCACCACGGTTTTGATTGCTACTCACGACGAGTCACTGATGCAGGATTTTCCGTCTCGGGTCATTGAGCTCCGCAACGGCAGCATCATCTCCGATCGGGAAGGAGAAACGTAAGATGAGCTCTCGAGCCTTTCGTCGAAGTTTAAGTGATTTCCGACGGCATCCGTGGTTGCATTTGGTCAGTGTGTCCACCATCACGGTTGCGCTCCTGATTTTGGGAGGATTTTTCCTCTGCTATCGAAATTTCGAAGCTCTGTCGGAAAAGGCCGATCCTCATATTACCGGCACCATTTATCTCAAAGATGGATTGCAAGAAGGACAGCTCGCCGCGCTGAAAGCGCATTTGGGGATTCTGCCCAAGGTTCAAAGTGTCGTCTATAAAACGAAGACTTCGGTGTTAGAAGATCTGCAATCTTTTTTGGGAGGTTCGGCAAACGATAACCTGCCCGGTAGCGATCTCTTTCCCGATATTCTGGAGATGGAATTAGCCAGCGATACGGCTGCGGCCACTCTTTCCTCGATGAAAGCCGATATCAGCCACTATCCAGAAGTGACCGAGGTTGATTTTTCGGATTCCTGGCTCGCTCAGTACCAAAAGATTCATCAAATGCTGCGGGTTTTTGGTTTTTGCCTTCTGGCCGGTATTTTAGTCGGCTGTAGTTTTATCATCGCAAATTTCATGGGAATGCGACATCAGGCGCGTAAACACGAAATTGATATCGTGCGTTTAATTGGCGGGCATCGCTCTTTCGTGCTGAGCCCTTTCCTCTGGGAGGGGTTGATTGAAGGTATCTTAGGTGCAGGCATTGCCCTGGTCTTACTTTATTTTTTCAAAGTCCTGGTCACGACCTTAATCACCGTGCAATGGCACTCGTTACTTGGAATCCAAGAATGGCTATTCCTTTCACCCGCTCAGTTGACCTGCTTGCTTAGTATGGGAATTCTTATGGCGTTTTGTGGCAGCATCACGGTGTTCATGCGTTTTCAGGAAAATAACTTTCGATGACACAACTTCTCCTCTTGCTAGCTTTGCTTCCCGGAGCTTTGGCCGCTTCGTCTACCCCTGATGCGTCGGGGGTCCAGCGGGCCAAGCAGCTCAAGGACTATATTCGAAAGGAAAAGCCCAAGTTTGAGCGCCGAGAATCCCAACGCCACGATATCTTGGGCGAGCTGGATAAATTAAATTCGCAGCAGAATCAGGTCAGAGAGCGAATCGCGGGAATTGAATCCAATCGCCAGGAATTGAATATGGCGCTGGACAATCTTTCAATGGAACTGGAAAAAGAAAGAAGCTTAGAGCTGCTGCAAAAAAAACGTCTGCTTTTACTATTAAAAATCGTCTACAAAGTGAGAAAAGACGGGGTCATGCGCTTCGTGATGAACGGAGACAATCTATCTAGCCTCGCGGGACGAATCCGCATCCTCTATCATGCTGTCCGGTCCCATACCTTGATGACCAAGGAGCTGGCACTTAGAGCTGCCCGGCTGGCTGTCGCCGAGAAGAAGGTTACCGACGCTAAGGAAGGGCTGCAAAAAGTCTTGAACGCATTGAAGGATCAAGAGGATATTTTGACCAGCCTTTTGACCGAAAAAAAGCAGATGCTCAGCGCGCTGAACCAAAAACAGAACTACTTTCAGAGTGCGCTTAAGGAATACCGTCAGGTCTCAAAACAGCTAGCCACTTTATTTGATAATTTTGAGTCGGTAAGAGATACCGAGCAAACCCTTTTTCCGAATCGCAGCAGCCTCCCTTTGCCCATTCAATTTGGCCGAGTGGTTAGCGGTTTTGGCCGGGCCGTCAATGAGCGGTTTCACACCGTGATTTATCACAAAGGGATTGAGATCGAAGCCGATCATAACACTCCGGTGACCGCGATTCTTTCTGGTACCGTCGAATACGATGGTTGGGTGAAGGGCTTAGGAAACGTTTTGATCTTGCATCACGGTGGAGGATTTTATTCGCTGAGTGCACATTTGTTTAAGACGCTTAAGCCGAAAGGCAGTCATGTCGACCAAGGTGAAACCGTAGGCTATGTTGGAGATACCGGTAGCGACGAGAAACCGAGTTTATATTTCGAAATTCGGGAAAACGGTAAAGCCGTGGACCCGGTGATGTACTTCTCGCCTCAGGCCCTTACCGCTTTAAATTAATTCCTGAAACCTGCCAGTTATTCCGCGGCAATGGTCGCAAGCAACCTCGGATCCAATCGAAAGCGCTCATGCGCCGTTTCCGTAAGAACTTCTTCGCTTGCTTTCACGATCGCTTCCGCATCAATTTGATGTAAGTGATAAATTTCAGCGGTAGTTCCCGACTTGGACGTTTTGCGAATGGCTAAGGTGCGATGCTTTACTCCGACGATAGATCC
>Ga0206903_10327_pt1 | contig 12443 bp, 9 predicted proteins | sample Alteio_BWOrgHeat_45_FD_152959 | JGI IMG/M metagenome (GOLD analysis project Ga0206903, IMG submission 152959) | Enriched cells from forest soil in Barre Woods Harvard Forest LTER site, Petersham, Massachusetts, United States -... | ecosystem: Environmental > Terrestrial > Soil > Temperate forest >... | reverse complement strand
ACTAGATAAAAAACAGTCCAGAAAAAAAGTTGAGCCGAAAAAACTTGTTGCAGTAAAAGAAACAAAAGTTATAAAGGCTGCTCCTTCACAAAAAGCACTTCCGCAAAAAAGTGAAAAAATTGAGAAGGTCGCGGAATTTAAATCGAAAAAAACAGATTATTTGAAACATAGTATGAAACCCCAAGCAAAAAAAAATCCACTTACGAAAAAAATTGAACTTCCGGCAAACTATAAGCCGACGGAAAAAGAAGAGTATATGTCAGCTTCACAGCTTGAATATTTCCGCCGTAAACTGGAAGAATGGAAGCGTGAGTTGCTTCAGGAATCAACAGAAACGATCCAGCACCTTCAGGCTGAAAGCTGGAACGAGCCAGACCCTTCAGACCAGGCAACCATTGTTGAGCAAACCGGTCTTGAACTCCGCACGCGTGACAGATATCGCAAACTTATCGCAAAGATCGATGCCGCGATGACCCGGATCGAGATTGGTGAATATGGCTATTGCGAAGTTACCGGCGAACCTATCGGCCTTGCCCGCTTGGAAGCGCGCCCTATCGCCACTATGACGATCGCCGCGCAGGAACAGCACGAGCTGGAAGAAAAACTTACCATGGAAGGATAAGTAGTGATTTAGTTATTTGGTAATTTGGAATATAATAAATTCTAAATAACTAAGTAACCATATAACTAAATAACCAGATGGTCGAAGTAGTCGAAAATAACGGTAAGAAATTCGTTCGTATTGATCCTGATGATATTGATGTTTCAAACATGACCCTTGCTCACAAGGTGGGTGATGTTGTTGCGGCGCAGGTAAAAAAAGGCCGGGTAAAGGTTGTTACGCAGCATAATGGTGAGGTTGAAACCATCAATTATGCCGGAGTGGGTGATTGGCTGGTCTATGATGTTGGTGCCAGTTCCAAACGTGAAGTGATCGATATACTGCTTGAGAGTGAAAAACAGGCGATGACCAGGGATGGTTTTGCTTTCCTTTATGCGCCTATTGAAGGTGATATAGCGCTGAGTGCGCAGGATATACTGCGGTTAACGCAAGATCTGGTTATGGATAATGATGATAATCCTGAATTCATAGACTCATCATTCATCAATAATTTGAAAAAATATCGTTATGTGGGGCGTAATATCTTTGCGGCGCGGGTGCCGTTTAATTTTGTTATACGCACGCCACTCGGTGGCGACCAGTTGATCGAGAAGGGTGGTATAATTGTTTATGACAATAACATAACCCAAACGAAGCGCCGCGAGATATACGGCATTGAAGGTGCGCATAACCGCCAGCCCGGCCAGTTTGAAAAAACCTATGCGCTGGCTAACGCAACGGCGCAAGGTTCGTCTACAAAAGTTTCGCCTGATGGTTCACGCACTATCGCCGATACTTTCCAGATCGTGATAAAGGCTGATAGGAGCCCGATAGCTGGGATCCAGTTCAATAATGTTGATCTTTCAAAGGCGTATGTGCGGGCGAGTAAGGAGTTGCCGAAATGGTTGAATAAATTTTTGCCGAATGAGGAAAAAAATAAGATATCTGAAGATCATAAGGGTTCAAATAAGGAGCCTAAAAAAGTTAATCCCGGCATGGGTTCGCATGCTGATAATGCGAAGAGCAAGCTATTCAGCGCGTTTGATAAGTTGCGGTAAGGGGTAGAGAAGGGTGGAAAGCCACACCCTGGCTAAAAAAACCTCTGATTTTCCTGTAAAATCAACTAAAAGCCTGCACGACAGCCAATAATTCATTAAAATCATGGTCTATGCTTAACGTTGGCCAATATATATTTCTGACCTCGCAGGTGCTTGCGGCGCTGCAAATGCTGCGGCTGTTCACGCGCGAGAAATTCGTGAAGATATCCCAGGAGAACTTAACCGCGGCTTGCAGTTTCATGGTTCTTTCTGCCTATATCTTCCTAACCTGGAAATTCGTTGTTTCTGATTTTTCTTATGCGCTGATCTATAAGCAATCTAATACTTTGAAGCCGCTTTTATATAAAATAACCGGGCTGTGGGCGAACCATGAAGGGTCGATGTTGTTATTCATCTTCATTCTCAGCCTCTATAATTTTGCCTATGCCGTGCTTTCGAGATTCCCGAGGAAGGAAGAAGTGCTTGGTTTTCAAGGGGCGCTGATATTTTTCCTGATAAGCTACACCTTCTTCACCTCCGATCCATTCTCGCCAACCCAGTTGTTGAACGGCCAGCTTCCGCAGCAGGGGCTGGGAATGAACCCGCTTTTGCAGGATATTGGCCTGGCCTTCCATCCGCCAATCCTTTACACAGGCTTCGCCGGCTTTTCGCTGGCATTCTCAATTGCGATGGTGGTGCTGCGCAATAAACTTACTGATAAATCATTCGCTGAATTTTCACGCCCATGGGTGCTGTTCTCATGGAGTTCGCTTTCACTTGGTGTTGCTCTGGGTTCGTGGTGGGCGTATCGTGAGCTGGGCTGGGGTGGCTTCTGGTTCTGGGATCCGGTGGAAAATGTTTCGCTGCTTCCGTGGCTGTTCGGTACGGCGCTCATCCACCTCAATTACACCACAAAAAAATTCAACCGTTTTACATTCGTTACTCTGTTGTTTTCCATCCTCACATTCTTAACGGCTCTACTGGGCTTCTTCCTGGTGCGTTCAGGGATATTGACCTCTGTCCATTCGTTTGCTTCAGACCCGACGCGCGGGCTGGTGATGCTGGGTATAGTTTTTGTAATCTCATCTTATGCGATGATACTTTATGGCAAGTGCCTAACCGAACTTAAATTCATCCCTGAGGGGCGGATGGATTTTATATCGCGTGAATTTGGCATATTGCTGCAAATCGTGCTGCTTGCAGGAATGGGTATCACCATAATGCGGGGGATAATTTATCCGCTGGTGCTTGATATGTTCTTCGACACAAAAATATCGGTGGGTGAGCCCTATTTTAACCTCACATTCATTCCCATCTCGTTCATGTTCATATTCCTTGCGGTTTTTGCCCCTATCTTGAAATGGCAAAAGGAAAGGCTTTCAACTGTTGTTAAAAAATCCTTCCCGAGTTTTGTGGTAAGCGCGGTTATTACGATCTATCTGAGGATAAAATTCCCGGATAATATCAGCCCGATAATAACCATTTCGATATTCCTGTGTTTATGGCTGTTCCTTTCCTGTGTGGGATTGACCATCACCCGCATGGTGAAGCGTGAGAAAATAAGCAAGAGTTTCGTTTCGATGATGATGGCGCATGGAGCCTTCGGGCTTTTGGGGCTTGCTATCACGCTTAATATTGCGTTTGCAGAAGATACGGAGAGGCTGATGAAGCCGGGTGATAAAATAAATTTCGGCGGATATGATTTTACATTAAGGTCTTCATCTATCCGCAAAGATTCAAACTTCATCGCGCAGACCGCGAAGTTTGAGGTGGCGAAGGAAAACAGCATCATCGCGCTTTATCCTGAGAACCGCATATATTTTCCTAGCTTCACCAAAACGCATGAGGCAGATGTTCACTATGGGGTGATGGAAGATATTTATATCAATATCGGTGAATCTGAAAGGTCACCAGATGCAAAACACAAAAAAGTGAAAGCAGCCATGGAAGACAATCAGCAGGGTGGATATAACAGCGCAGAGTATGCATTCCCGTCGAGGATATATATCAAGCCGTTCATGTTCTTTATCTGGTTCTCGGTGTTAGTAATGGCGTTTGGCGGCTTTATTGCAATGCTGCCTAAGAAAAAATAGGGGAACGACATCTAAAATGAAAAAATACCTTCAATACATACCGTTTTTAGCTATTTTCTGCCTCGCGGTTTTATTGTTCGTCAAGGTTAACGGGCAGGGGAAAGATGCAGGTAAAAGTCTGACATCGGGTGTGTTCGGTAGCTCGCCGATGGTGGGCAGGGATATGCCGGATGAGGTTATAAATACAATATTCCCGGCGAAGGGTAAGATTGATAACCTTACCTATCGCGGGAAATATACGGTGGTGAATCTTTTTGCCTCGTGGTGTGCGGCTTGTGCATATGAGCATAAGTTCATAAAAGGTTTGAAGGGGAATAGTATCCAGCTAATTGGGATATCATGGCGTGATAAAGCTGAAGATTCCTTTTCCTGGCTTATCAAGAACGGCAATCCATATGATGTCGTTGGTAACGATTCACTTGGTAAATATGGCATTTATCTGGGAATAACGGGCATACCTGAAACTTTTGTGGTGAGTCCGGAAGGAAAAATAATAATGCATTTCGCAGGGCCAGTTGGTGATGCTGAGGTGGCTCAGATAAAGGAATTGGTCGCTAAACACTAAAAAGAATATGAAATATATAATTTTAACATTAATGATCTTATGTAGCTTTAGCTCGGTGCTTTATGCGTTCGAGGAGCCGCTTAAGAATGTTTACCAGGAAAAGCGCTCGAAGGAAATCTTCAAATCTTTGCGCTGTGCTGTCTGTGCAGGGCAATCTATTGATGATTCTGATACGCAGTTTGCACGTTCTATCCGCTCGCTGGTTCGCACTAAAGTGGCACAGGGCTCTACAGATGAGCAGATATACGACCTACTCAAACATAGTTATGGTGAGGCGATAATGTTCCGCCCACCGTTCAATGATGCAACAGCTTTGTTGTGGATATTACCCTTCGCCTTAATATTCCTTGGCTTTATTTCCGTTATATTTGTATTAAGGAAATCCAAGGCGTAGAGTGAATTATATAGTTAATTTTATTGGTGAGTTTTAAATGCCCATAGTCCGTTTATCCGGAAAAGTTTCCGGTAAGAATGACCCGAAACGTATAGAGCGTGCAGAGTTACTGTTTTACCTTTTCTCCGATGGTTGGGATATCTATAACAGCAATGGTGACCAGACCATTCATCTTTCTAACATCCAGTCTAAAATTATTGAGTCGGATGCGTTTGTTTTTACGCCATCGCCATCGCTTGAGGATTATTTCAACCTTACCTCGATATTCGTCGGTTTCCAGACCAATGATGGTGACTTGAAAAACAAGCCCGCCCTGGTTCTAAACAGTGATGGCTCGTGGGATTCTTTCCTTACCCTGCTTGATGAATTAAGGGTTCTTGGTACGGTAAAAGAGCATTATAGCAAATATATAACAGTGCTTAAAACTACAGAAGAGCTGAGCAAAAAACTCAATGAAACACACATAAACACAGATGCCCGTTTCAAGCAACCAATGGAAGAGCCGGATATCATAAGTGCGGGAACGGTGATAGCGAATAAAACCAAGATAGAAAAACCGAAAAAGAATATATGTGTTTTCTGTTCTGCTTCCATCAACAAGCCTGAATATCTTCAGGATGGTTATGATATGGGCAAATTGCTGGCGGAAAGAAAGCTCGGTTGTATATCGGGCGCTGGCAAAACCGGTATAATGGGGCAGGTGGTGAAGGGTGCTTATGAGAATGGTGGCTGGTCTGGCGGGTCGAACGTTCCGCATATAATCGAGATGGAAGGCCTGCCTGATGGTTTGAATGAATTCTGGCCGCGTGCCGATATTTATACGCGGATGGAGATAATGATAGAGGAATCTGCCGCTTTCGTGATAATGCCTGGTGGTATGGGAACCTTCCAGGAGCTTCTGGCGCTGCTGATATTGAAGCATAATAAAGATGATCTGTTGAAGGGCAAAAAGATAATCATCTATAACCGGGTTGATGAAGCGACCGGTATAAAATTCTGGGATATTGCCATCAATATAATCAACCAGCATAACAAATTCCAATCTGAATTTATTATTGTTGATTCGATAGATGAGATATTCAAGCATCTATAATAGCCTGAGTCCCAGTATTTCTGCCATTTTACTAAATAACGGCAGAGATTGACACATTAGCATTTGCCCCCAACTACCTGATTTTGTGCTTTAAACTCATTGCATTTTGTGTTATAAGGGAATGTTATCCAGGGGGGATTTTTTGTCCAAGGCGTTTACAGATAAAGCCATAACTGTGCTGAATTTCGTTCCGGCGGAGTTCCTTGAGTATGACCGTAAGTATAAATGTAACGGTTATATCAGCCTGGTGGAGATAATGGAAATAGTGTTTGACCTGAATCTTAACAAAAAAGATGGTTCGGGCAATTATGCGTGGGAACATCCGCGCGATGTAGCTGCTATGGGAGCGAGGATCCCTGAGGGGCTTGGCTATGCAGAAAGGTTGCAAAAGTTCGAGGAGCTCAAGAACGGTTGGGCAGTGAAATTGGCGCATGATATACTGGAGGATATTTTCTCTGCGGTCAGGGGTAAGGATGGCAAGCCGGATGCAACAAATTTCCTGCGAATATTACTACGTAGCAAACTCCCTATTCTTGAAGGTTTTGTAAAAGATATGCGGGCGCATAAGGAGGAGTATAAAAAGCTGGATGTCAGGGGTATCTTTGGAAAGTTGCTTGAGAATGTATTGGTAGTGAAAAGAGGGCAGCCTAGTGAGGATACAAAAAAAGTGGTGGAAGCGCTGGTTAGGCTTACCTTTGAAAAGCCGGATGGCCACCATGAGTTTATCCCGGCCAAAAAGCGGGAGCTTTATCATAAATGGGTGCATGGGAACATAGTTGAATCTGAAGATGAATTGGCGATTGAGGGTAAATATATGGATACCATCAATAATACATGTGCCAAAAGATTTGCATTTACTCATGATAAAAACAAATCTGTGGAAGAAAATATTTTGAATATAATAGGTATAAAAAAAGATAAGATCGATAAATATTCCGCCGAATTTGAAAACCTTGAGAAGCAAGTACTTGATTGGAAATTTGGTAAAGATTCAGATCTGTCGCTTGAGGAAAAGCTTAAACAGATGGTCATAAAACATGGTTATCCGCTGGAATATCTTATAAACCGGGAGCAATCGGTGGCTAATATGGAGCTTCTCCATTTAAGGCTTGGATATAACAAGATAAAAACAATTGCCATTGAAGTGTTCCCTGATGGTGCGCAGCAATTCCAGGATATTTGTAAGTTGGCGATCGCCGCAGGGCAAGGCAATGGTGGCCGCAGATAAATATTTCCTTTCTAAACATCCAAAAAAAATGTTAAGAGGTTTTTATGGAAAAGAACCTTTTAAAAAATTCCCTTCCGCGTGTTTTGGTGATCGCCGGGTCTGATTCCGGTGGTGGTGCCGGGGTGCAGGCAGATATCAAGGCAATTGGGGCCCTTGGTGGTTACGCCGCAACGGCGATAACTTCAGTTACCTCGCAGAACACGCTTGGCGTGCAGGATATTTTTGATCTGCCGCTGCATGTCGTAGAAAGCCAGATACGCAGCGTACTGGATGATATCGGTGCGGATATTATAAAAACCGGGATGCTTTCAAATAAAGAGGTCATAGAGCTGGTTGCTCGCATCATCAGGCAATCAGGCATAAAAGCTGTGATAGACCCGGTGATGGTTGCAAAAGGTGGGGCATCGCTGCTCAAGGCAGATGCGATAGAGGCGCTGAAAAGCAAGCTTTTGCCTCTGGCATTCCTGCTCACCCCTAACATTCCAGAGGCTGAGGCTTTGTGTGGTTTTTCGATAAAGAATAAGGCCGATATGGAAAAGGCCGGTAGTTTTATCATCAGCAAGTTTGGTTGTAATGCGGTGTTGGTGAAAGGTGGACATTTGGATGGTGACAGGCTGGTTGATGTTCTGGTGCAGAAAAATAATGAGCGTACAATGTTTGGCATGCATAAACAATTCTCGTTCCACAATTTCCGTAGTGCCAGGGTAAAAACTCGCAATACCCATGGTACTGGCTGTTCTTATGCCAGTGCGATCGCGGTGTTAATTGCTAAAAATCTTTCCCGCCCGTCATCCGGTAATTCGTCTCCGGATGCAAAATCAGGAATGGCGGTGAATTTGGAGGTTGTAGTAAAAGCCGCCCATGAATATTTATATAACGCTATCGTGAATGCGCCGGATATTGGCGCAGGCAACGGGCCTATCAATCATTTTTGGAATATCACTTCCGGTTCCTGAGGAAGGAAAATTTTGACAGGTGGGATCTGGTTTCCTGTTCTTCTTTTAATTTTTTACGGTGGTTGACCTCTTTGTCGGTATCGCCCTTGGTGCTCAATTCTATATTTTCAAAACCAGTGCCGGGCGTGGAGGAAAAATTTTCCGCAAGATATGCCATTTTTAAAGTTTCCTGAACCGCCTGAGGGTTTTCGTTTATATCTGCAAGAATGGCCTCAAGCTGGCTTTTCGCGCTTTTGGAGTTGGGGTCGTACTTAACGTGCATGTTCTTATCAAGTTTTTCAGAACGCCAGCGAAAAATTTTGCTCAGCAGCTCGAGTGCGGTGCTGAAGATTTTTGAAAGTTTTTCTTTATTGTTTGCCATGATAAAGCTACTTTATATATGTAAGGAATATAGTAAGAAATGGCCGAAGTAAATACAGCAAAAATATCATATCCGAAATTCGTGCATCTGCGCCTGCACAGCAGCTATTCGCTATCAGAAGGTGCGGTGCGGCCTGAGGAGATCGGTAAAATATGCGCCAAGCATAATATGCCCGCAGTGGCGGTGACCGATTCCGGCAACCTGTTCGGGTTGCTTGAGATATCTACATATTGTGCAAAATATGGCGTGCAGGCAATTCCCGCGGTTGAGGCCAATTTTGCCTTTGCGCGTGAGGGCAACAAACCGAATGCCGAATATCCAAAAATTGTGCTGTTGGCGCAGAATGAGAAGGGCTACAAGAACCTGCTCAAGCTCGTCAGTGATTCCTATTTAAACGGCGAAGATCACACAAAACCAATAATCTATCATGATGAATTGGTGAAATTCAATAAGGGGCTTCTGTGTTTGAGTGGTGGCTGCAATGGGGTGCTAGATACTTTAATAGGCAATAACCAGGCGGTTGCTGCGCAGAAGGTTATAGATGAGTTTAAAAAGATATTCGGTGATAGGTTCTATATCGAGCTTAACCGTTTAGGGCAGGAAAAGCAGGCATCTACAGAATTAGTGTTGCTGGAACTGGCCGAAAAAAATAACATACCACTGGTTGCCACTAATAATGTGATGTTTGTCACTGAAGATATGTTCGAAGCGCAAGATGTACTGATGTGCATAGCTGCTGGCGTGGCTTACAGTGACGAGAACCGTCGCCATTTCTGTGATCAGAATTATTTTAAATCGCAAAGTGAGATGATGGTGCTTTTTGCGGACATTCCGGAAGCGCTGGAAAATACGGTCAATATTGCCAAACGTTGCAGCTACATGACGCGTGAAAGCAAACCGGCCTTGCCAAAATTTCCAACCCACGAGGGTCGCAGCGAAGATGAAGAGATGCACGCCGTGGCATTCACTGGCCTTAGGAAGCGTCTGGGTATAACAGATGATTTCGCTACTATTGAAACAATTGCCGAGAATTATAAACCATATTATGAACGGTTGGATTTCGAGCTTTCTGTAATCGCAAAAATGGGTTTCTCGGGCTATTTCCTCTGTGTATCTGATTTTATCCGCTGGGCTAAAGAGAATGATATTCCGGTCGGCCCGGGCCGGGGTTCTGGTGCTGGTTCGGTTGCTGCATGGGCGATGGAGATCACTAATCTTGATCCACTACGTTTCGGCCTTCTATTTGAACGTTTCCTCAATCCTGAGCGCGTTTCGATGCCGGATTTTGATATAGATTTCTGCCAGGAGCGCCGTTCTGAGGTTATCGAATATGTACAGGCGAAATATGGCAGCGAGAATGTTGCGCAGATCATTACTTTCGGAAAACTCCAGGCGCGGGCGGTTATCCGCGATGTTGGGCGGGTGCTGCAAATTCCATATTCCAAGGTGGACAGGATATGTAAAATAATCCCGTTCAACCCTATAGACCCGGTCACTCTGGAAAAGGCAATTGAGCTTGATCCTGAGTTGCAGCGTGAACGCGATACTGATGAGGTCATCGCAAAATTGCTTGATATTGGCCTGCGCCTTGAGGGCATGCATCGCCATGCATCAACCCATGCGGCTGGCGTGGTGATTGGCTCGAAGCCGCTGGTTGAAATCCTGCCACTATATTCTGACGGTCGTTCCCAGTTGCCGACCACGCAATATTCGATGAAATATTGTGAGGCTGCGGGTCTGGTGAAATTCGACTTCCTCGGTTTAAAAACTCTTACGCTCATCAACAAGACCATAAAGATGATCGAGAAGAATGAGGGTGTGAAAATTGATATTGATAATATTCCACTCAATGACGAGCTAACTTTTAAAATGCTCGCAGAGGGTAAGGGAACCGGGGTGTTCCAGATGGAGTCCGCTGGTATGAGGGATTCAATGCGCAAGATGCGCGTGGATTCGATTGAAGATATCATCGCGCTTATTTCGCTTTACCGCCCGGGCCCGATGGAGAATATCCCGAATTACATCGCCTGCAAACTAGGCAAGAAAAAACCAGATTACATGCACCCGATGCTGGAAGTGGTTTTGAAGGAAACTTACGGCGTGATAATTTACCAGGAACAGGTGATGCAGATCGCACAGATACTGGCGGGATACACGCTGGGCGGCGCAGATATGTTACGCCGTGCGATGGGTAAAAAAATCAAGGCCGAAATGGATGCGCAATGCGAGAAGTTCGTCAGCGGTGCGGTCGGGCAGGGTGTTGACAAGAAAAAGGCCGAAGAGATATTTGAACTCGTTGCAAAATTCGCAGGTTATGGTTTTAATAAATCCCACGCCGCGGCTTACGCGGTTATTGGCTATCAAACCGCCTATCTGAAAGCTCATTACCCGGCAGAATTTTTATGTTGCAGCATGAACCAGGAACTCACCGATACTGACAAAATTCTAATGTTCCGGGAGGAATCGCGCCGGATGGGGTTAAAAATCCTACCGCCAGATATCAATAAAAGTGATGCTCTGTTCAAAGTTGAAAAGCTTGAAGATGGCATAAAAGCTGTGCGTTACGCGCTGGCCGGGTTAAAGAATGTTGGTGGTGATGCAATGCTTGAACTGCAAAAAGAGCGCGCTGAAAATGGTGAATTCAAGGATATGGATGATTTTATCCAGCGTGTTTCAAGTTCGGTAATGAACAAGCGGCAGATCGAAAGTTTGGCTGCGTGCGGGGCTTTGGACAAATTCAACGAGAATCGCCGCCAGATATTTGAAGAGGCGCAGAACATCACGCGATTCAGCCAGGTACTTAGCGAAGAGAAAAATTCCGCACAAGAAAGCCTGTTTGGAGGCGCAGACCTGCAAGTGACCCAGAAAATAAAACTCGCGCAGGTTGAGCCGTGGGGTTCGCAGGAGAAGGTTTATAAGGAGTTCCAGGCGATCGGTTTTTATCTTGATAACCACCCGGTGGCGCCATATCTCAAAATTCTTCCGGTCAACCGTTTCTGCCTGGTTGAGCAGCTTGATGAAAAAATCCCGCTGTCGCCGCCTAAGGTGGAGCGCAAGGAGGGCGCAAGCTGGAAAGATGGTGGCGGTTGGAAAGAGCGGCCTGAGGGTTTCAAGGTCTACCTGATAGGCGTGCCTAACCGAGTGGTACAGCGTACTGCGAACGGCCGTCGTTTTGCCTATTTCTCCTTCTCCGACCCGACCGGGATGACCGAGATAAATATCTTTAATGATGATCTGATAAATAAAGGCCGTGACTTACTGGAAGGCTCAACCCCGCTGGTGGTGCTGGCTGAGGCTCGGCGTGATGAGGGTGGGATAAGGCTTATTGCGGAGGATATAATTGACCTCAACGAATATTTGAAAACGCTCAAGTCGCGCGCGGAAATTATGGTGAATGAGGAAGGTTTTGATGACGAGGAGATGGCCAATATCAGCAAACTTTTTGCTAATGATAACGCGGCAGTAATGAAGATCCCGGTAAGTTTTATCGTAAAAACCAAAAATAATTTTGAGATAAAGATCAAACTAGATGAAAATTATTTCATTGACGCCGCAAAGGTTTTTGAAGGTAATAAGGTTGAAGAGAATCGAAAGTTTGAGTTGAAGATATTGTTCAATTAACAAAAACTTTGGCCAAAAGCACAACTGATTTTTTAGGTCATTGCCACCTTCTAATAGTTCAGGTTTGCAACGCCAGGGGTTCAGGAGGCTAAAGGCCTAAAGTTTATAATAGCCTTATTTATGATCAACTAAGTTCTGGCCTTTTTTAAATCCCTCAGCAAAAGTTGTAGTTGCGTTATGCAGACCTTCTGAAACCGTAGCAACAAACTTGCCATGCGCAAAGTCTGCCAACGTTTTATCGTAGATCTCTTTATTGACAGCAAGTGGCACCTTTGTGAGGGTAGCAAGTGGTTCGGTTGCAATGTTAGCAAGTGGTGCTACCACATTGTCGAGAATTGGCTCTGCAAGCATTTTGGTAGGTTCTACAACATATTTGTTTTGAACATCCAAGAACTTTTTTCCAGCATTTACAAGTGGAGTTGCGGCAGCTACAAGTGGGGCGGTAAGTATCCCAAATAGGTTCTTGCTGGCTGTGAAACCAGTCCCAATCACCT
>Ga0206903_10030_pt2 | contig 12487 bp, 9 predicted proteins | sample Alteio_BWOrgHeat_45_FD_152959 | JGI IMG/M metagenome (GOLD analysis project Ga0206903, IMG submission 152959) | Enriched cells from forest soil in Barre Woods Harvard Forest LTER site, Petersham, Massachusetts, United States -... | ecosystem: Environmental > Terrestrial > Soil > Temperate forest >... | reverse complement strand
TATTTTCCATACTCAGATGCATTGATGTATACCTCGGCTTAGATGCTGAAAGGTATCGATAATTATGTCTGGATAAGAGAATGTGATTTGGGCGAACTTGCGCGCGCCTTTAATACTATGAAAACAGATGTTAAGACCTGCGGGCTCTTATGGTCTCGTGCGTGCCATATACATCAAGCGCTCACTATGGCAGTCTGCGTGCAGTACACACATGTAGTGACAGCGTAATCATGTATAAGATCTTTTTATGCATGCGAACAGAGAAGGCATATAGTCAACAGGCATCACTCGACTAACTCATTTATCGTCAGAGATGTAGATCATTGCGATATCAGTTCCAGTCGAAATGTGATAGCGGAGGACTAATAGGCGGATGTACATAACAGCAGAGTATTTTTTTCGTTGCGCCTTAACAAACCTGTGCTACTGTTTAGGCAATTACCATCAACTGCGCGAGTCTAGAGGTGCAATCGCACCCGCAGTTTCGAGATAACTACTTGCGACTCTATGTGTAGCTCTAAGCCATGTACACATCCGAGTTCTATTCAAAAACAGCACCGCTCCATCCGTTCAGTGCTGTCATTCTGCCTAAGCGATAAGTAACAATTGCTGGAATGCTCCTTTTGCTGCCACAACTGAACTTGTCAGAGAGAAGTGAGATTAGCCTGAAGCCATGACCAATGGATAGGTGCAATCTAATCGCTCTCGCAGAAACTGACACAGCGCCGCGGTAGCATGCGATCCAATACCGTCGGGACAATTCGCGAATACGGCACGGGGCATCTAGTCGGCGCCGCTATGCTGTCGGCGCTTTGATGGCCGAACAGTAACATGGAGGGCCGCGCACGTTCACCGGTTCGCCGTTGAGAGTAACTATCTGAAATCACTTGTCGATCGAGTCTACTTCTCGATCGCTATCAGAAATTGGGCGGGCGTATTTTCCGCTTTGCTCATCTCGAATCTGGAGGATTGCGTTGGCAATTCACGTATCTGTCATCATAGCGGCCCACAATGCAGCAGCATATGTGGCCTCGGCAGTGCGGTCAGCCCTTGACCAGACGCTTCGTGAGCTAGAAGTCATTCTGATCGACGACGCAGCAACCGATGACACTGCTTTGGTCGCTTTGAGTGCCGCCAAAGGGGATCGCCGATTCTCTGTGCTCCGCTGCTTGAGCAATGGCGGACCAAGTGCTGCAAGGAACCTGGGGCTTGATCACGCAATGGGCAAGTGGGTTGCGCCTCTGGACGCAGACGATACCTTCAGCCCAAACCGACTCGAGTCAATGCTTCAGCTGGCGGAAGCCCACGATGCTGATCTGCTCGCAGACAACATCAGCGTGTCGAGGGCACCCGGCTTTGTTGCTGGATCTCCGGCACTTCCGCACAGCTTCATGACGAAAGCCGGTCGTGTCTCCCCGGCGGAATTTGTAGCCAGAGATCGCCCAGGGTACGGCCTCAAATCAGTGGGCTTTATGAAGCCGCTAATGCGTTCGGATTTCTTGCGTTCGCAGCGGATTCAGTATGACCCGCGGTTGCGCAATGGAGAGGACTTCCACCTATATATGCGATGTCTGCTTTTGGGGGCCACGCTGCACGTCACTCCGCAGGCTTGGTACCAATATCTCTACAGAAGCGATTCACAGACCAGAGGCATTGAGGCCCGGTATCCCTCGCAGTTGATCGCGGCCAATGAGAATCTGGAACAGGTAGCACTTGAATGTGGCGACATTAACGCACTCAGAGAACTGAGAAAACGGCGGCAGGACATCAATCGCTGGATACCTTATGTATCCTTTGTGGGCGCTCTTCGAGAAAAGCAGGCATACCAGGCCATGAGACGCTTCTACTCTCTTCCTTCGCACACCTATGCGCTCCAGCGATTGTTGCAGGCTGGCTTGCGGCGCGCCTGCAGAACAACTTCATAATAGCGCGTCGTTTCAGCGCAGCACGCCATAGTTTATGTTGACCCTCCTGGAGGTATAAATGCGGTTTACTAGAACACTGCTCGTATTCATTACGGGGTTAACTACGCCAGTATTATATGCACAACAACAGGCGTCTCGTGCCTATGACTTCTCCGAATCTGTGGGGATCAATACGCACTTCAGTTACACAGATACTGGCTACTACCAGCAACCTGCCGAGGTTATCAGTGCCCTCCGAAAACTACACATAAACCACATCCGTGATGGGCTAGCATATTTCTGGGTAGCTCCAAATCTGTACGCAATTTATACGCAACTTGAGCCAGCCGGAATCCATCCGGAACTTGTTATGCCCAACCCCAAGAATGGCGCTCCGTCCGCCAAGCAGATCGAGACTTTGCTGCCAAATTACCCCGGTGCCGACGCAATCGAAGCGCCGAATGAGTACGACCAGAGTAAAGATCCGAACTGGGTGGCGAATCTATCTGCATACCTCCCGACCTTGCGGCAGGTCCAGCGAGACACTGGGCTTCCGGTCATCGGGCCTTCACTTACCAAGCCAGCCTCTTATGCTGCTTTGGGTGTTGTTTCGCAGCACATGGAAGTAAACAACCTGCATGCCTATTGGGGTGGACGGAACCCCGAGACGAGTGGGTGGGGCGGCTTAAATTCAGCGAAACATGCATATGGTTCGATGGAATACGACTTTGACAATCTGAACATTGATGGGCCGGGTTTGCCGGTAATCATGACTGAGTCTGGCTATGTTGCCTCCGACGTACCTAAGCAAAACGTCATTCCCGAATCAGTGGAGGCAATCTACGAGCCACGTTTGGTACTCCATGCATGGAATAAAGGAATTAAACGTACTTATATTTATGAATTGATGGATGAACATTCTTCAACAACTGGATTCGGGTTGCTAAGATCCGACTTTTCGCCACGTCCCGCATATACGGCGCTCGCCAACTTCATGGAACTCCTCGACGATCGCCCGGGGGATTTCCTCGCTGGTAAACTCAACTACTCTTTAACAGGTAACACGCAAGGAGTAGAGACAACGCTGCTTCAGAAGCAGGACGGATCATTCTGGCTGGCTATTTGGCTTAAGGGCTGTATCTATGATGTGAATGCTCTTAAGGCCACACCGATTGCTCCGGCAGCAGTGCAGCTCAAAATAGCCGACGGGAAGAAAGTGAAAAGCATGTGGAACTTTGACGAAGCAGGCAATGCACATTCTGTGTTGCCCAATTCCGCCATGGTAGACCTCTCCGTCACCAGCGGTATCACGCTGCTCAAGATCAACTAGAACGTGTTCACACTAGTATTTTCCATACTCAGATGCATTGATGTATACCTCGGCTTAGATGCTGAAAGGTATCGATAATTATGTCTGGATAAGAGAATGTGATTTGGGCGAACTTGCGCGCGCCTTTAATACTATGAAAACAGATGTTAAGACCTGCGGGCTCTTATGGTCTCGTGCGTGCCATATACATCAAGCGCTCACTATGGCAGTCTGCGTGCAGTACACACATGTAGTGACAGCGTAATCATGTATAAGATCTTTTTATGCATGCGAACAGAGAAGGCATATAGTCAACAGGCATCACTCGACTAACTCATTTATCGTCAGAGATGTAGATCATTGCGATATCAGTTCCAGTCGAAATGTGATAGCGGAGGACTAATAGGCGGATGTACATAACAGCAGAGTATTTTTTTCGTTGCGCCTTAACAAACCTGTGCTACTGTTTAGGCAATTACCATCAACTGCGCGAGTCTAGAGGTGCAATCGCACCCGCAGTTTCGAGATAACTACTTGCGACTCTATGTGTAGCTCTAAGCCATGTACACATCCGAGTTCTATTCAAAAACAGCACCGCTCCATCCGTTCAGTGCTGTCATTCTGCCTAAGCGATAAGTAACAATTGCTGGAATGCTCCTTTTGCTGCCACAACTGAACTTGTCAGAGAGAAGTGAGATTAGCCTGAAGCCATGACCAATGGATAGGTGCAATCTAATCGCTCTCGCAGAAACTGACACAGCGCCGCGGTAGCATGCGATCCAATACCGTCGGGACAATTCGCGAATACGGCACGGGGCATCTAGTCGGCGCCGCTATGCTGTCGGCGCTTTGATGGCCGAACAGTAACATGGAGGGCCGCGCACGTTCACCGGTTCGCCGTTGAGAGTAACTATCTGAAATCACTTGTCGATCGAGTCTACTTCTCGATCGCTATCAGAAATTGGGCGGGCGCGGGCCACTGAACAGATACGAGTCCGTGTGCCATTACCCACAATGAACGGCACTCGATATAGGAGGCACGCATGAAGCGAACCAACTCCAGTACCCTGACTGCTGTCATCGATAGCCTCATCGCGCTCACGCTCGCTGTCTCCGCAGTCGTGTGGGCCAATCAGCAACATATGCCGCGAGGGGGTCTCGGAGAATTTCTAGAGATGCGCGTCACCCTTCTTAACGCCTCCTTCTCGATTGTTTTCGCTGTCCTTTGGAAAGAATGTTTAGACACGCTGGGCCTGTATCCGGGCACGTTCACTGAGTTTATCCGCCCCACGCTTCGGGCCGCGTTTGCGTGCGCAATCATGACCGCGCTGCTTGCACTCTATTTTCTAGTTCGCCGCTTTCAAGGCCCCGTTGTGCCGGTGCTCTCCGCGTTCCTTGTCTCCGCATTCTCCTACGAATTGATACGCGTACTGATCACCAGGTCTGGACTGCGGTGGAATAGGCGTGAAGTCGAAAAAGTTCTAATTCTAGGCAGCGGCCGCCGCGCGGCCAAAGCCTGGAAGGAGCTGCGAGTTGAGTATCACAGGAGCAAGCAACTGATAGGCTTTGTGGATGATCGAGATCCCAGCGCACTGCCGGCTGAGTTTGCGGTCCGCTATGTGTGCGATATAGGTCAGCTATCGGACTACTTATTGCACAATGTGGTCGACGAACTGATAGTCGCCGTTCCCATGCGCTCCTGCTACGACCTGGCGCAGCGGGCTGTATCTCTCGCAGAGGCTGCAGGCGTGCGCGTAGTTACTTTAAACGACACGTATGGCCTCAGCTACAGCAAGGTTCTTCGCGCGCGCGCACCTCTTTTTGTAGAGCTTGCGCCCAAAGATGAGAAACTTGTTGCCGCCGAGACCTTAAAGCGTGCTCTCGACGTCGTGATTGCTAGTGTTGGTCTGGTGTTAGTCGCACCCATTTGCATAGCTATCTGCGCCGTTATCAAACTTACGAGTCCTGGACCGGTTTTCTTTATTCAGAAACGGTACGGGTATAGACGACGCCTCTTCCCGTTATGTAAGTTCCGCAGCATGGTGTTTAATGCACCGGAATTGATGGCCTCTTTAGAGAGCCAGAATGAAGCACACGGTCCTATTTTCAAGATCAGGAACGATCCCAGAATTACATCCGTTGGTCGATTCCTGCGGCGCACTTCACTGGACGAGCTTCCACAACTCTGGAACGTCCTAGTAGGAGATATGTCGCTGGTCGGTCCGCGCCCCATGAGCATACGAGACGTCTCTCTTTTTACAGAAACACAGTTGATGCGGCGCTTTAGCGTACGGCCCGGCATCACTGGCATCTGGCAGATATCCGGTCGCAGTTCGCTGAGCTTTGAGCAATGGATGACGCTTGATTTTGTTTACCTGGACGAATGGTCGCTCTCACTTGATCTGAAGATTCTTGCCCTGACCATACCTGCGGTGCTCAAGCGGTCTGGCGCTGTCTGAACTTTTAGGAGGCTCCATGCGAATTGCTGTCGTGCATGACTATTTCACTCAGATGGGCGGTGCGGAGAAGGTTGCTGAAGAACTGATGCGTATGTTGCCGCAGGCAGTCCTTCACTCGACTGTCGCACTACCCGACTGTTTGCCAGCTGGCCTTTCCGGTCTCCCAATTGTTACGTCATGGATGCAGCATCTTCCTTGCGTACAGCAGTATTACCGGCTGTTTTTTCTCCTTTATCCCTTGGCCGTGCGCTCGCTCGACCTGTCTCGCTTTGATTTAGTCATCTCCAGTTCTTCGGGCTATGTCAAAGGCGTGTGCACAAGTCGAGATGCGCTGCATGTTTGTTACTGCCACACGCCAATGCGTTGGGTGTGGGCCTTCGATAGTTATTCGGAGCGGGAACAGATGAGCGCCCCCCAACGTCTACTGCTACACAACCTGATCCGTGGCCTGCGTAGCTGGGACTTGGGAGCCGCTCGACAGCCCGACCATTTCATCGCTAATTCGCGCGCGGTCGCGACTCGAATTCTGCACGCCTATGGCCGCCACGCCGAGGTCATTCATCCGCCGATCGATCTTGGCCGCTTCCGAATGTCAACTGAGCAGGAAGACTACTATCTTGTCCTCGCGCGACTTGTGTCCTATAAGCGCATCGATCTCGCAATCGAGGGCTGTAATCTGCTTAGAAGGCGGCTCTTGGTCATTGGGGATGGCCCTGACCGTGCTCGCCTCACCGCGCTGGCCGGCCCCACGGTCAGCTTTCTTGGGCGGCTTTCAGACAGCGAGGTCGAGTATTATGCTGCTCGTTGCCGTGCGCTTATCTTCCCTGGTGAAGAAGACTTCGGTATGGCGCCGCTTGAGATCGCCGCCGCTGGTCGGCCTACCATCGCGTATCGTGCCGGCGGAGCTAACGAGACAATCATCGAGGGTGTCACTGGCGTCTTCTTTGATCATCAGCAGCCGGAAGATCTCGCAGCTGCCATAAAACGCTTTGAGCACATCGAGTGGTCAGAGCAGGTTCTTCGGAGTCACGCCAGGAACTTCAGTGTAGATGTATTCCAAATGCGCATGCGGGCTTTTCTGGCTAAGATTGGCGCGCGTGTGCGGGAAAGTTCACTGATATCCCTCAATGTAGAAGGAAAAACTGCGTGAGAACACGATCCCTCAGCCTTTTCTTTTCTTTCCCGACTAAACCGCTCACTGATTGGTTACCTAGTGGCGACGGTCTTATCGCCCACCGCATGATTGCTGAACTTGCGGAGCGTGGACATCGCATCCACGTGGCGACACCATACGCGGATCTGCGTCATCCGCTTTCAGAACAGATCACCGTTCATCAGATGAATACTCAAAAGGAGCAGCCGCGGCCTGGAGTTTTTGCCTACATGCGTTGGACCCGCCATATCTTGAATCGCGTTCGCACCACAATGCAAGTGGATCTCATTCACGAACTCAATCCTGTATTCTCGCTGCGCAGTTTGGCATTTGTGGATTCTGGAATTCCGGTCGTATTGGGTCCGCACTCGTCTCGTTGGCCAATAAATGTAGACCCTAAGCCCTTGTTGTTGAACACAAATCGACGTCGTATAACCCAGATATTCAAAAATGTGTGCGTCGACTGGCAGCACCAGTGCGCGCAGGCGATTCTACTCTCGACGCAGGCGGCTCTGAACAATGTTGTACAGCCAGAGCGCTTCATCGACCGGCTGTTCATTTTGCCGCCAGGGATCGATCTCTGCGACTTTTCACCTGGCCCGGATAGAACCGCAGACAATCCCACAGTATTGTTTCTTGCCAATATTGTCGTGCGTAAGGGAATCTTCTCCCTGCTCGAGGCGTTCGACAGCTTGTCCAGGCGTATGCCCCGCGTTCGTTTAGTGATTGCAGGCGATGGGCCTGCTCTCGCTGCCGTGAAGGAGAAGGTAGCAGTGTCTCATTACAGCGACCGGGTCCAGTTCCTTGGCCGTGTAGACCGGGCTGACATACCGAACATACTTCGACAATGCACGGTCTATTGTCTCCCATCGCACGGTGAGCCTTTTGGTATGTCGGCGCTTGAAGCAATGGCTTGCGGCAAGCCGCTCATCGTCACCGACGCGGGAGGGCTTAGCTACATGGTCTCCGACCAGGGCGGCCGCCGAGTTCCGGTGAAGGACCCCATTGCCTTGGCGAGTGCGCTGGAGGAGCTGCTCTCTAATCCGGAATTGTGCCACGGAATGGGAGCATATAACCGCAAGCAGGTCGAGGCACAGTATGCATGGCCGATAGTTGCGAGCCGGTTGGAAAACATATATCAACAGGTTCTCGGAAGCGAAACGAAAGCCAATCCTGACCGCATTACGCACCTCGACATTTCTGAGTACCGAAGGCGTACTGCCGCGAGTTCGATTTCAGGACAAGTGTCGCAACCGAGGATACTGTCAGAGAAAGAAGCGGTGCGAATATGAGTGAGCAGCCAATCCGCGTTCTTCACCTTCTCAATTCCGTTACTGGGTGGGGGTGCGGAATCGTAAACGCCGCGGTAGATATCGTCTCCGGACAGATTCGTCAATCCCTCGATGTCGCGGTGTGTTCGAATTCCGGCGAATTCGTGAATCTGCTCGAACAACATGGGATACCGCACTATACCCTCGATCAGAAACGAAGTATGGCCAACTTGCCGCAGGCAGCCTTCAAACTGCGACGAATCATTAAAGAATTTCAACCCGACATTGTTCATTGCCATATGATGACCGGGGTGGTCTTGGCGCGTGTCGTTCGAGTGACTACTAACTTCGGATTGGTCGCACATGTGCACAATGTCCATCAGCGTAGTTCTAACTTAATGCGCCTGGCCGATCGAGTCATAGCTGTCAGTAATGCTGTGAAGTCCGATATGTCAGCGCGCGGAGTGCCTAACGCCAAACTACGCGTAGTTCACAATGGGACACTGGGCAGCTTGCGTCTTCCCGATCCTGCGACCGAAAAGCCCAAAGCGCTCTTGCAGCCAGCGATCGTCACCGTTGGCGGGATGAACTATCGAAAAGGTATTTCTGAGCTCATCAGTGCCTTCGAACAGGTTTCAGCACGCGTTCCTGGATGTCATCTTTACTTAGTCGGAAAGGGGCCCAACCGCAAGGAGTTTGAGGCGCAGGCCGCAGCATCTCCTTTTGCATCGTACATCCACTTCGAAGGCTTCCAGGCGAATCCCTTTCCCTACATGAAAGCAGCACACATATTTGTGCTCGCCTCTCGCCGGGACTCTTTCGGGTTGGTTCTGACGGAAGCGCGTCAATGTGACTGCGCCATCATTGCAACCAATGTGGACGGCATTCCGGAAGCCCTCGACGGAGGCCAGGCAGGGCTGCTGGTTCCACCGCAAGACATACCAGCCCTTGCAAGCGCGATCTTGAAACTTCTCGAAACACCCAGCGAACATGCCCGTCTCAAATTGAGGGCAAGAGAAAATCTGGCGTGCTTCCAGGTTGAACGGATGGCGGCACAGATCACGGACATCTATCGGGAACTGATCGACGCTTCGCCTCAACGCCGGCGTGTTGCCGTCCAAGCGGGAGGCACACCCCAGGCTTCAATGTCTTCACCACAACCGTGACCACTTATTTTTTTAAGTTCATGGAGCGCCGCGATGAAAATATCGATCATTATTTGCACACTGAACCGACCAAATATTCTTCATCAGACCATAATGTCGGTGAATAGACAGGCTCTCGCGCCGCGGCAGATCATCGTTGCGAGTCCGAACCTGGATCATGTCCTTCAAGAAACCCTTGCTCTGCCTGGCGTTGAGTTTGTTCAAACACCAATCGGCCTCTGCAAACAAAGGAACAAAGCACTGGAAGCCGTTGTCCAGGACACGCAATTAGTCGCCTTTCTCGATGACGATATTGAGTTGGCACAATCGTACCTGGAAGAAATGTCGCGGCTCTTCCACGAGAATCCCAGGATCATCATTGCTTCAGGCAGGATGTTGCACGATGGTGGGCGCGGGGCTCGGATCAGCCGGGAGGAGGCTATGGAAGTGTGCGATACATATGACAAGATTCATAACACCGATGCGCCGCTCTCATACAAGACCGTCGACTCGGGCTATGGCTGCAACATGATCGTTCGATACGCTGGTATCGGCAGCTGCAGGTTTGACGAGCGGCTCCCACTTTACGCATGGCTCGAGGACCGGGACTTCTCTCATCGATGCACGAAGGGAAGATGTGCACCCGTCGAATGTGAAAATGCGGTCGCCGTGCATCTGGGTTGGAGATCAGGACGAGTATCAGGTGTTCGCGTCGGATTTTCAACTGTGGTGAATCCGGTCTACCTCAAACGAAAAGCGAATACTTTCTCATTCAGCTTCATCCTTGTGAATTACTGGCTCCGGTGCATGATTGGCAACATCCTAGGCGTGGTTACTCGCGATACGGAATACGACCGGGTAGGTTTGATTAAAGGCAACATAATAGGTTTCTGGCATCTTATCTCTGGAAGATGCGATCCAGAGTACATTCTCAAGTTATAGCCGGGATAAGAAAAGTCAGAGATGCTACATGGAGGTAAAGGCAAATGAAGGCTTTGTTTCTTTTGTTGGTCTTGCCGCACGTTGGTGGACAGCCGAGTCCGTGGCAAGGCGTATCGGGAGTCGATAAGGTGCAATACCGTTGGTCGCGTCCCGCATCAAACAGCTGTCTTGTTGAATTCAACAACGCGGGTGCTAGCCAGCCCCCGCCATTCACAGCGGGTGTCACGTTCGTAAGTAATCGCCCGACGAAACCACTGCAACCGAAAGGGCTTCCTCCCAAGAAGAGCGAAAGCGAAGCCACAATCGTCAGGGACCAGATTAGCGAACGTCAGCTTCCGGTTCACCTCGTCCAGTTGGGCACGTACGCTACATCTATAGAGGATTGCTATCGCATTGTGCTCGTGAAGGCCGTTGTCCCTTCGTCGACCGATAAAACGGAGACGGCAGATAAGCCGGGAAAGATGGGTCCGGAGTGAACAATGACGCCAACACACTGACTGCAAGGGCTTACGTAACGGAAGGCTCCCAACTGCTGCTCATCTTCTCCAAAGAGCACGATTTTAGGGCCGTGGTGGTAAGGGCGGCCAATTACAGAAAGGGCACAGAATATGATGAATAGAGCTGCCGAATCCTGGCGCCACTACAAAGGTATTCTAAACGGCGCGAGAGATCTCTTCGACCGGAAGCGGGTCTCGTCTTCGGAGATGGAGACGATCTACCGAAGCCTCTTCATACGAGATCTAGACCGTCACGGCATCCAAGACGATTTTTACCCGATTGGCTCAGCGGCGAATCATAGTTTGATGTACTTGATCACGCGTTGCTTGACTGAATTTCCCATCACCCGTGTTGTGGAATTTGGAGGCGGACAGACGTCGATTCTGATCGACCGTTTGTCTGGAAAGATGGGAAAGCAGATGGAGATTACGACGGTGGAACAGGATGCTTTCTGGGCCGAGCGGATTCGTGCTTTGGTGCGCCATCGAGTCGTTTGTGCGCCACTCGAATCAGAAGCGGTGGCCGAGAGGAATATCTCCTTTTACAGCTTCAACGATATCGAATGCGAAGGCAATATCGAACTAGCGATTGTCGATGGTCCAACCGCCTTCACCCGCAGTACCCAATGGGACCGGTTAGGTGCGGTCAAGTTCCTAAAGGGGAGGCTTGCCCCTGAATTTATTGTTATTTTCGATGATACCGAGCGGCGCGGTGAGACAGAAGGTGCGCGGTTATTTGGCGCCTACTTAGCTGCGAACAACTTCACACACTATACAACTACCATCCGCGCGACGAAGCAGCAGACATTATTTTGCTCGAAGGGGTTCCGGGCAGCAGCCTATTTCTGAAGGCAATGGTTGGCTGTAGCGCACAATAGTGTTGGATAGGTATTTACCTGATTCAGGGGCCACAACCTGTAGTGTCTCGCGATTGGCTGGAGTTCCAAGTCGACGACTGAACTGTAGCTGGCTCTGCTGGTACAAAAAGCGACGAAGAGGTGCGAAATCTGCCCCCGCCCTTCGGTTGCAGCGAAAATGGCACTTGCCTCGTTGTCATCCGCGACTGTGGAGCTAGCCACAGTCGCGGATTCCGCATCTTTGGGACCATTTTCGGTCACAATGTTGCTTGCCCCTGGTTGGACGACACGCGCTAGTTGATCTTGAGCAATTTGACGCTGCTGCGGACAGAGAGGTTCACAGTTGCAGAGTTAAGCGAAGTAGAACTTATATTACCCGTTTCGTCAAAATTCCAGACGTTCCGCACCATTTTGCCATCGGAAACCGAGATCTGCACTGCCTGTGGCGCTATGGGTGTCGCTTGTTTGGCGTTGACGTCATAGATACTGCCTTTCAGCCACATAGCCAGAAAGAAAGAACCGTCCTGTTTCTCGAGCAGAGTTGTTTCTATGCCTGACGTATTACCAGTCAAAGAATAGATGAGTTTTCCCGGGATAAATGCTCCGGGCTGGTCAGAGAGCAATTCCATGAGATTGACAAGCGCCGTATACGCGGGGCGCGGCGACAGGTCGTATCGCAGCAGCCCGAATCCTGTTGTTGACGAAGGATCGTCCATCAACTCATAGATGTAGGTGCGGACGATACCTTCGTTCCAGGCATGAAGCAACAGTCGCGGCTCATAAATTGCTTCGACCGATTCTGGAATGATGTTCTGCTCAGGTGTATTGCTCGTGACGTAGCCAGTCTCAGTGAACATCGCCGGCACACCGGGACCGTCGATGTTCAATTCGTCGAGGTCGTAGGCAAAATGGTGCGGAACGTCTGGAATTTTGACGAAACGGGTAATATA
>Ga0206903_10255_pt2 | contig 12494 bp, 11 predicted proteins | sample Alteio_BWOrgHeat_45_FD_152959 | JGI IMG/M metagenome (GOLD analysis project Ga0206903, IMG submission 152959) | Enriched cells from forest soil in Barre Woods Harvard Forest LTER site, Petersham, Massachusetts, United States -... | ecosystem: Environmental > Terrestrial > Soil > Temperate forest >... | reverse complement strand
CACGTTTTTGCTTCAGCGTTTTCAACAGTTACGATCGCGAAAAACTTTCCATTTTCAAGGTAGACCCTATAAATTCCTGATATATTTGAATCAGTTGGAATTCTAAGGCCGTTTCTTAGTTTTACACAATCTTCGTGCGTCAGATGCAGAACAGGGATGTCGTCTAGCACCGCATCTATTGGCTTGAGATGGTCTATAATCTCCTTTTCACTTAAAAGCAAGCCTTCTTCTGTTCTTTCAATTTTAAGCGCGTTCGAAAGGTTGAACCAGCCGACCTGAGTTCTGCGTAAAAGGGCAATATAACCAATGGTTTGCAAAGCTATTGCAATATCTGCGCCTAAGGTTCTGATATAAGTGCCTTTTGAGCATTTGCAGATGAGGGTTATTTCTTCAACTAATTGATCTTTATATCTTATTCCGTAATTTTCTGCGAATTTTAGGCTGTAGATATTAACCTCGCGTTCCTTGGTTTTTACCTCAATGCCTAGCCTAGCCAGGTCATAAGCCCTTTTCCCGTCTATTTTTACCGCCGAAAAAGCAGGGGGGAATTGTTTGATCTTGCCGATGAATTGCGGGAGGATATTTTCAATTTCCTTTAACTCCGGAAGTCTGCCACCAGTTTCTATAATTTTTCCATCAGCGTCTAAACTATCCGTGGTCTGGCCGAATTTAATGGTGAAGATATATTCCTTTATGGCATCCTGAATGAATTCAATAACTTTTGTGGCCTCACCTAAGGCAAGGGGCAAAATACCGCTGGCAGCAGGGTCGAGTGTTCCAGCATGGCCGATCTTCTTTGGGTGGATGGTTCTTTTTATAAAGTTGGTTATATAGGTAGAGGTAAAGCCCGTCGGCTTATCAATGTTTACCCAGCCGTGAAAAGAAATTTTTTCTTGTTTCGGTTTCTTCATTTTGTTTTTTTATCTCTTCAACGCCTTTGGTAATCACTTCCTCACAATGCCTGCTCAAAGCTTTGCGGTCGCCAAAATCTTCATAATAAATTTCGCTGTGATACATTATTTTAACTTTCGCGCCCCTGGCTGCAAGCAAATTCCAGAAATGCGGCAGGAATTTCATATCTCCATACCAGGCAACCTTGTCCATATTCTTTATATTTGCCTGTTCGCCATCAATATGGGTATAGACGATAGAGATGGGTTGAACTGCAATGTGGTCATCCTGATGGGTGCCTTCATCAGGTTCAGCAACGCTGAATAGGGAGCTTTTAAATGGAAGAACTTCATGCCCATCGTTAGTGGTTGATTCAGGGAATATGAGGATAGAATCGCCGCTCTCAATGATCTCCTGGATCCTTTTCTTTTGCTCCAGGGCTTTACTGGCGTTCCTGTGGATATAAACGGGCAGGGAAAGATTAACGATGAAATTGATGACAGGCCATTTGGAAATTTCTATTTTAGGAGTGAACCTAACTTTTATTTTTGAGCCAAGGACTAGGATATCAAGATAAGAAGTGTGATTTGAAACATAAAGAACTGCATCTTTTGGAATGTCGGTAAATCCTTCCTCAACTACTTTAACACCAATTACTTTTAGGGTGCCTTTCAAAAAAAACTTAACCATTTTTTCGTGAAGGTTCTGATTTAAATGATAGGTAATAACCGCAATTGGCATAGTAAGAATAACCCAGACGCAGAAAAGGGAGCCTTTTATTATGGCTCTGCTTTGAGATATAGTTAGTTTGACTGGCATTATAAATAATATAGGTGGTTTTTAGGATTCTTTAACAAAATGTTCAGAATATCTTTTAGCGATCTTGCTGGTATCCATTATAATGCAAACATCTACGGTTTTGCAGAAATTGTCAATCACCACACCATTTCCAACCATGCAACCAGTGCGTATATAACCTTTTAGCAATGCCGGAAGTTTTGAGAAAGCTTCTTTTTTATCGATCTTATCTTTAGCTAATATATCAAGTTTTCCTGCACATTCAGGACGTGCTATGGGGCATATGTCGTCCGGGGCCATATGATTTTGAAATAAATATGAAATTGGCACGACATGTTCTTTTGGGTCAGTGCCGAAAAAGCTGCCGCAACCGAACATATAGTTGATCTTGTGGCAGGCAAGATAGATACCTATTCCTGCCCAGAGCAGTTGTATCACCCTTCCATCCCTGAATTCAGGGCTTATGCAGGAACGGCCTAATTCCAAGAGGTTGTGAGTAGAATTTTTAAGACGGCTGATATCAAATTCACCTTCGGTGTAGAACCTCTCAACCTTTTTATCGGGTGTTCTTCTCAGAAGCCTGTAGGTTCCTATAACTTTCGGCCCTTTGTCGGTATCTGTCATTACCAGCAGGTGTTCGCAGATATCGTCAAACTCGTCAGAATCTATTTCGCCGGAAGGTATGGTTTTCCCCTCAGGTTCCTCAAAGAAAACGAAGTGTCTTAGTTTTTGAGCCTGGATAAGCTCCTCTTTGCTTTCAGCAAGCTTAAGGAAAATTTTGCCCATTCTGCAGGAAGAAAAATCTGGCTGATTCGATACCATTAAACAAACATAATTTGGTTACATTACGGCTATTAACATTATTTAAGCGTTTAAATCAACCTCAAATTAAAAACTATGCTTTTGCTTGACAAAAACCTTTTTTTTCAACATAAAATCCCTGAACTAAGCATGGCTCGGTAGCTCAGTGGTAGAGCAGGAGGATCATAATCTCTTGGTCGGAGGTTCAAATCCCTCCCGAGCCACCATATAAATACTCGCCTTACGGAGGCTTTTATATACGAATAAGGTAAGGATTTTTGTGGAAAAATCAATTCATAAACCGCGTGTAGTTATTATAGGGGCGGGCTTTGGTGGTATATTCTGTGCAAAAGGTTTGGTCGGTTCGAACTCGCATATAACCATCATTGATAAACAAAACCATCATTTATTTCAGCCTCTTATCTATCAGGTTGCAACTGGTTTTTTGGGTATAAACGATGTAGCGCTTCCTATCCGTTCACTGTTCCGTGGCAAGGAAAATATTGATATTGTAATGTCAGAAGTGACAGGAATTGACACAAAAAATCAATTGGTACTTACAAATAATCATTCTTATGAATATGATTATTTAGTGATAGGTACGGGTGCACATTATCACTTTTTTGGTAACGATAACTGGCAGCCTAATGTAAAAGTTCTGAAAACCCTGGCAGATGCAATTTCTCTACGCCAGCAGATATTAATGGCATTTGAAAAAGCGGAGATTGAAACAGATGTAACCATCCGCAGGACCCTTCTTACTTTCGTGGTGATTGGCGGTGGCCCAACGGGAGTTGAAATGGCAGGAGCAATTGCAGATGTTATAAATTATGCATTGAAATATGAATTCCGTAATATACGCCGTCATGATGCAAGGATAGTTCTTCTTGAGGCGGCAGACAGGGTTTTGGGTGGAATGAGAAAATCTTTGTCCCAGTATACTAAAAAGATACTTGAGAAAAAGGGTGTTGAGGTTCACTGCAATAAAACGGTTCAGGATATACTTCCTAATAAAATAATAACAAAAGATGAGACCATTGAAGCCGAAACAATTTTGTGGGCAGCGGGTGTTAGAGCCAATAATGCCGCAAGCTGGCTTGGTTTACCTGCCGCAAAAAATGGTGGGGTTTTGGTAAAAGATGATCTTTCAGTGGAAGGATTCACAAATATTTTTGTGATAGGCGATAATTCCTGCCTTATGAAAAAAGATAGGCCTTTGCCAGCCCTTGCCTCAGTTGCAAAGCAGCAGGGGAAATATATGGCAAAAGTTTTAAACGAAAAGCTGGATGGACGTGAGTATAAAAAGCCTTTCCGTTATCTAGATATGGGTACAATGTCTACAATAGGAAGAAATTCAGCGGTTGCCCAGTTTAAGATATTTATAATTAAAGGCTGGCTGGCGTGGATGATGTGGGGTGTAGTGCATATTTTTTTCCTAACCGGATTCAGGAACCGTATCACAGTATTCTTAACCTGGTCATGGACATATCTTACCTATGGCATAGGTTCTCGGATAATTCTAAAAAATCCGAAGAAATAATCTATTTTATATCAAGCCCTATATCTATCGAAGGTGCTGAATGGGTAAGGGCGCCAACGGATATATAATCCACGCCGGTTTCGGCTATGGCTTTTACAGTGGTTAAGTTCACTCCGCCCGATGCTTCTAAAATTGCCCGTCCCGCATTAATGTGAACGGCTTTTTTAAGTGTTTCAGTATTCATGTTATCAAGCATGATTATATCGGCACCGCAATTAACTGCTTTTTCTACCTGTTCAAGATTATCGCATTCAACTTCTATTTTCATGTTTTTAGGCGCTGATTTCTTTGCGGCTAAAATTGCTTTTTCAATATCTCCACAAATGGCAATGTGATTGTCCTTGATCAGAATCCCGTCGCTCAAGCCGAATCTATGATTCTTTCCGCCGCCCATCCAAACCGCATACTTTGCCAGCATTCTTAAGTTGGGAGTGATCTTCCTGGTATCAAGAATTTTTGCTTTGGTATGGGAAACCTCTTTAGTAAATTTTCTGGTGATGGTTGCAATGCCGCACATATATTGCAGCAGGTTTAAGGCTACTCTTTCAAAGGCCAAAATTATCCGCGCATTCCCTTCAACTGTGAAAATAATGGTTTGTGCACTAACCTCGTCACCCTCTCTAACAAGCGGCATGAAGGTTACCCGGCCTGATTCTTTCATAAAAATTTGTTCAAGAACTGGAATGCCTGCGATAATGCAAGCTTCCCTAGTAACAAAATCAGCCTTTATAACGGAGTTTTCAGGAATGGTTAATTGTGATGTAATATCACCACCGCCAATATCTTCCTGAAGGCTAGAATCTATGATTTGCTTAAGTTTTTCTGAATCAAGTTGCATTAAAAATAATCTGATGATTTAATAAATCCGGCCTCAAACTGTTTTATAAATATCCTAATCAGAAAAAAAATCAATGAAGTGGACAGATATTTTAGAAATAGCGATAGAGTTGGAAGAAAAGCACGGTGATAAAGATAATGTGAATCTGAGATTTACTGATCTTCACAAATGGGTGGTTGGCCTTGAAGGTTTTGATGATGACCCGAATAAATCTAACGAAAAAATCCTTGAAGCCATTCAAATGGCATGGATCGACGAGCGTGGTTAATATAGAGGATAAATGTTAAAAACGTTATATATAGCTGCTCTTATGTTTTTTTTCTTACCGGCTTCTGGTCGCGCGGATGAGCAGGTTGGCTATAGGGAAAGTGATGAGCAGGCAGCTTCAATACAAAAGTCTGATGCACAATATCCATATGGCACAAAAGCCAGGTTGACCGGGCAAGATAGATACTTCAAAGACATGGGGCATGATAATTATATTTCCCAACAGCAGAATTGGGAAGAAAAACTGAAAGTGCGTAAAAAGCAATTCAATAATTTGTTGCAGCGGGACTATATGAAAATGGTTGGAGATCTTGCAAAACAAAAAGATTATTCTGATTCTTCATTTTTCCGCCGTAAGGCTATCACTGCAAAAAGATCTGATTTTGATCTGGTCCCCGAAGATCCTTCAAAATGGAATGTCAAAGACGATGCAGAGCTTGAGGTTTTAAGAAAAACAAGGCTTGAACTGCTGGATACGATGGTTGGGTATACACCGGTAGTTGCTCCGGCTGAAACTGCGAAGGCAATAGTTTCCTATGATTGTTGGGTGCAGCAGGCTCAGAAAAAAATGGGTCAGGAAAATAGCCAGGATTGTCGTAGGCAATATGAAGAAAGCTATAAATACATCGCAAAAATTTCAGGTAATATAAAAGATAAGGATCTTGCTGAGATCAATAATGAATATCATTGGGTGGATATTATTGACCCTATCGTGCCTTTAAAGCAGGTTACAGAAGTTTCTACAAGGCCTATTGCCCCGCCGGAGCTCAAGAAGCCTAAAGGCAAACCTGGTGTAAATGCCAAGCAAGCGGCTAAATCTTCTACAGCTTCCAAGAGCTTGAAACAGGCGGTTGTAGATCCAAAATTTATTGGCCCCCTTCCTGCATCAGTTTCTAACGGCGTTTCTCAGATCCAGGATCAAAGTAATTCCAGTCCTGATTTAGTTTATATAGCATATTTCAGCGGTAAGGAGTCTGAGTTGACTGAGCAGGCAAAAACAGAATTAGATAAAACTGTAGGGCAGATAAAGGCTGATAAGCCGACCTCGATCATCATCAATGGACATACAGACAGGAGCTTTGCTTCAACTGAAAGCCTTATATTGTCCAAAGTTCGTGCAGATGCCGCTAAGAGTTATTTGGTTTCCAAGGGTGTGCCTGCTTCGATAATTAAAACTTATGGTTTTGGTAAAACAGATAATATAGTAGATAATGCGGAAGGTCAGGCAGTGCCTGCAAACAATCGCGCTGAGGTGAGCTTTAAAGGCAAGATCAATTAGAATCTTTTTTCTGTGTTTCGCTTAGTTTAATGCATTCTTCAAATCCGTTTGAACAGTTCTGAAGGAATATCGCCTTTGCGCTTCCCAGAGGTGATTTCGCAATCGCGGAAACCGGCCAGAAATTTTTAGTATCAAGATAGATATCAACGGTTTTATCACCCTTTTTTATGTCTTTTAATTCGTTATCTGTATATCCGGCAAGTTGCTTTTCAGAAATTTTTAAATAATAGAAATCATTAACTTTCTTTTTGGTAAGGATGAAATTTATATCACTTCTTCTTCTGCCATCATATAGCGGTAAAGTGAAGGTATAGACGCCTCTCTGATTAAAGTTATTTTCCTTGAATGCTTTTATAACCAACCTTCTTGCCTCAAAGGCCATAGGTAGTGGCGGATAGGTTGCAACTTTTAGTTTTTCAGGAACGGCGGGCCTTTTATCCCTGTTGTCAGGTGGAATAATTTGCTCAGATGCGATTTTTTTGCCGGATGCATCATAAGTAATTTCCATTTCCTTGGCTTTATTTTTGAGGAGAATCTTGCTCTGGAAGGATTCTGGATAAACACCTTTATCATCAGTTTTAAAAATTGAAACTGTGTTACTCCTCCAGCCGAATAGGTAGTCAATAAAGTTATTGCTGCGGGAAAAAAGCCTAAAGTAATATCTGGTATAGTTATCAGTTGATTCTATCGGTTTAAGTTCGGCATAGAAATCGCCGACATTAAAGGTAAGATAACCGATGTTGAACCTTTTTATAAAATGATTTTCAGTATCTTTTATGGGTTGTTTTTCAGGTAAAGGTTTTATATCTTTTTCTTCCAGGTCTGTGTTTTGAGTTTCTACACTCTGTTTTTCAGTAGTTTTTTTTGCCTCAGGTTTTATTTCTTTAGTCTGTATAGCTTCAATTTTTTCCGTGCCGGTAATTTTATGGCTGAATTCAAAAACAGCAGGCTCAACCGGCTTACTACTATTACAGGAAGTAAGGCCAAAAAAAACTGGAATAAGTATAAAAAAAATATATCTTGAATTCATAAATCATAATTATTATTGAGCGCCGGATTATGTCAGGACATTCCCAATTTGCAAATATTAAACACCGAAAAGGTGCACAGGATAAAAAAAAGGCGAAGCTTTTTACCAAGCTGGCCAGGGAAATAATTGTTGCCGCCAAATCTGGTTTGCCAGACCCAGCCTCTAATCCACGTCTACGTTTGGCTATGGCCAATGCCAGGGTGGCCTCTATGCCCAAAGACAGAATAGATGGTGCGATTAAAAAGGCAACCGAGCCTAAAACAGGTGATGATTATGAGGAGATACGCTACGAGGCTTATGCCCCGGGTGGCATTGCTGTGATAGTGGAAGCGCTTTCTGATAATCGCAACCGCACGGCTTCAGATGTTCGTTCAACCTTTACCAAATTTGGTGGAAATCTTGGCGAAACGGGTAGTGTAAATTTTATGTTTGATAAGGTTGGCCTGATAAAATACCAGAAAGGCAAAGCCAGTGATGATGCTATGTTTGAGGCGGCAATTGAGGCCGGGGCAGAGAATTGTGAATCTAATGAATCTTTTCACGAAATAACAACTACACCAGAAGGTTTTCATGCGGTGCAGAAATTTTTACACGATAAATTCGGGGATGCTGAAAATTCGGGGTTTTCGTGGAAAGCCAAAAACTTTATTGAGTTGGATCTTGAAAAAGCAGAAGCCGTTGAGGATCTGATAGAAAGGCTTGAAGATATTGATGATGTTCAGAATATCTATACAAATCACACTTATTCCCAAGAAGTAGCGGAGAAGTTAGCTGCAAAATTAGGATGATGACTTTTATTATCTGGTTAAAACTTCGATTGGATCTCTAAGCGGTTTTAACTAAGTGCCTGAAAACATCTTCAAGGTCGGTTTCAATAGTAGAAATATCCTGAATTTCGAAGCCTGCGGTCTTTATTTCGGTAATCATTTCATCCAGTTTTGAGCCTTTTTTGCTATTGGTGATTTTGATGGCAGAGCCGTCATCAGTAATTTCTGCGCCATATTCTTTTAATTTTTCTGGAAGCTCGAGGATTTTTGATGAAAGGTTAAAAACTATATTCTTTGTGCCAAGGTTAGAGATAAGATTTTTAGTAGTGTCATTAGCAATGACCTGGCCATTATTTATAATGGCAACCCTGTCACAAAGTTCCTGGGCTTCTTCCAGATAGTGTGTGGTTAGAAGGATAGTGGTGCCTTCCTTATTAAGTTTTTTTACATATTCCCAAAGCTGTAGCCTTAATTCAACATCAACCCCGGCGGTGGGTTCATCAAGAATTAGTATCTTCGGGTTGTGAACCAAGGCTTTTGCAATTAAGAGCCGTCTTTTCATCCCTCCTGAGAGCTTACGGGGATTTGCTTCAGCTTTATCAGACAGGTTAAGCGCTTTTAGGATTTCATCAGTTCTTCTGTTGCTTTTTTTGATCCCAAAATACCCGGCATAATATTCGAGCGTTTTATATACGCTGAAAAATGGGTCAATGACTACTTCCTGGGGAACAATGCCGATACTTTTGCGTACACTGGTTTCATTGACATCCAGATCAAAGCCGTTTACGGAGATTTTACCCGAGGTTTTAATTACCAACCCGGCGAGAATATTTATAAGTGTAGATTTTCCGGCTCCGTTCGGCCCTAGTAGACCAAAAAAAGAACCTTGGGGTATATCAAGATCAATCCCCTTCAAAGCTTCCTTGTTTTGTTTTGAGAATTTGCTTTGATAAGTTTTTTTTAAATTTTCAATTTTAATTGCGTGCATTATTTATCCTAAAAAACCAGATTGAATTTACTGAAATATTCATTAATTGCGGTGGTAAGGGATAAAACAAATTTTTCCATATGGTTATTATCAAGAAGTGCCTTCTCTTCATATTTATTTGATAGATATCCAAGCTCTATCAATACAGAAGGTATATCTGCTCCAGTCAAAACTGCAAGGCTTCCTTCGCGCTGGTTCTTTACCAAGGGATGGATCTCTTTGCCGAGATTCCTACCTATAGTGGCTGCAAAATCGTTAGAGATATCTTTTGATGAATCTTGAGCAAAATTAATTATGGCTTCCTGAACATCCTTAGATTCCCCTTTAATATTGGCGCCCCTAATAACATCTTCATGATTTGCTTTTTCCAGGAGTTTTTTTGCTTCAGAATCTTTTCTTCGTTCAGATAAAGTATAAACTGAAAAACCTTGGATATCCGGGTTGGCAATAGAATCTGCATGAATAGAGATGAGAACGTCACCGCCTGCTTTTTGGGCAATCCTTACGCGTTCGGAAAGCGAGATAAATTTATTTTCTTTTCTTGTCATAACAACTTTATATTTACCAGTTTTTTCCAACTCTTTTTTCAGTGCCAAGCTATATTTAAGGGTAATGTTTTTTTCCTTTGTGCCAAAACTTCCAGTAGCACCTGGGTCTTTACCGCCGTGTCCTGGGTCAATCACTATAACCGGTTTGCGCTTGGAAGCGGCTGCCAAAAAACCTTCTGTAGTTGCCGTTTTGGATAAAGGCGTTAATCTTTTTGAGTCGAGGGGTTTATTTCCTGGGAAATTTTTGGTTTCAGGAAAAGGAGGTTTGTGTACAATTTTAATTTGATGATTTTTATGAGCTTTATTCAAGCTTGCAGGTTTTGCCAAATGGTTAGTTTTTTCTTTCTTTATTTTCAGGGAAGCTGGCGGACTGTTGTCAATGGAGGTAAGGTGCTGGCTTTCGCCGGAAGCCGCCTAGGCGAAGTTTTTTATGGTAGCAAAATTGATAACCAGAAAAAAAATTATGAAAAATCTGGCTGCAAATAACATTTTTAGTAAAAAATCATTAGTTGTTTTTTAGAATATCTTTAACAAGCTTAATTATATGTTTTGCATTAAGCCCAGCCTCATCATACATATCGTAAGGTTCATTATGGCTTATAAATTTATCTGACAGAATCATCGAGCGGAATTTCATTTTGTTATTTATTAGGTCAAAATTTGTTAGAAGTTGTTGCACAGCAGAGCCAAAACCACCAATTGAACCCTCTTCAATAGTTATCATCAACCTGGATATTTTTGCTGAGGTTTTTATTAATTCCTCATCAAGTGGTTTTAAAAACCTTGCATCAATAACGGTTACTTTGAACCCCTGGACGGAAAGTTCAGCTTCCGCAAGTAAAACTTCCTGTAATCTTGTTCCAAAAGAAATGATCGTAACATCTACATTGTTGCCAGCATTTTTAATGATCCTGCCTTTTCCTATCTCAAGTGGTTCAAGTTTTTCAGGAATTTCCAGGCCCATTCCTTCACCACGCGGGAAACGGAAAGCAATTGGGCCATCATTATGGTCTGCGGCGGTTTTGACCATTCTGGCCAGTTCCAGTTCGTCACTTGCCGCCATGATAATGAAATTAGGCAGGCAGCCTAAATAGGCAATATCAAAAGCACCGGCATGGGTTGGGCCATCTGCGCCAACAAGTCCTGCCCTATCAATTGCAAATCTTACCGGCAGATTTTGAATTGCAACATCATGCACAACCTGATCATAGGCGCGCTGTAGAAAGGTTGAGTAAATCCCGCAGAAAGGTTTGTAACCTTCGGTAGCAAGGCCGGCTGCAAAAGTAACCGCGTGTTGTTCGGCAATACCGACATCATAGGTTCTTTCGGGAAATCGGTTTGCAAATTTGTTTATGCCGGTGCCACTTGGCATAGCTGCAGTTATTGCGATGATCTTTTTATCGCTTTCAGCACAAGATATTAAACTATCTGCAAACACTTCAGTGTAAGATTTTGCCGCAGGTTTTGCTTTCGCCTGAATTTTTGTTTCAACATCGAACTTGCGTACTGCGTGATATTTTTCACTTGAGGCTTCAGGTGAAATAAAACCATGGCCTTTTTCTGTAACAATATGGATCAGAAACGGTTCGTTGTTTTTGCTTTGTTTGATGTTTCTTAGAACCGGAAGTAGGTGGTCGAGATTGTGACCATCCAGGGGGCCTATGTAATTAAACCCGATCTCTTCAAAAAAATTGCCGCCAACCACAACATCTTTTGCATATTGCTCTGTTTTCTGTACTGCCCGTTCAAAATATTTTGGTAAGTGTTTGACGGCTTTCATTGCAAAGTTTCTGAAGCTGTTATAGGCCTTACCTGAAATTAGCCTTGAAAAATAAGCCCGCATGGCACCAGTTGGCGGTGCTATCGACATATCATTGTCGTTCAGGATAACTATCAACTTAGATTTAAGATCACCTGCATTATTTAGCGCTTCATAGGCCATACCGGCGCTCATTGCACCATCACCGATCACTGCTATGACATCGTTAGTTTTGCCTTCCTTGTCCCTGGCTATGGCCATTCCCAGCGCCGCTGATATAGAGGTTGAGCTATGACCTGCACCGAAAGGGTCATATTCGCTCTCATCTCTTTTTGTAAAACCTGCCAACCCTCCGCCTTTTCGTAGGGTGTTTATTTTATCTTTTCGGCCGGTCAAAATTTTATGGGGATAGGCTTGGTGCCCAACATCCCAGATAAGCCTGTCGTTTGGAGTATCAAAAACATGGTGTAATGCTACAGTAAGCTCAACTACACCCAGGCCTGCGCCTAAATGTCCGCCAGTTTGTGAAACCGCCTCAATGACCGCCTGCCTTAATTCATCGGATAATTGTTTTAACTCATCATCAGAAAAATCTTTTATATCAGATGGATAATTAACTTTATCCAGCAATTTGATATCTATAGGTTTTTCTTGGGTGGTTTTTTTGCTATGCGTCATTTATTTTATTAAAAAAAAGTTAATTTCAAAGTCGATAGTTTTGTTAATGCAACATATACACTACAAAACTATTTTTCAAGGAACTTCACCCCAATTAATAGCGCTTCAAATTAAATAACTTAGTGTGAATTAATATTTTAATTGTAATTATACCTGCTTGGTGTATGCTTTTTCATGAATGAAGTCTTATACTAAGGTATGATTTCAGATTATTGGAAATTTTCAGGGTGTTTTAATAAACAAAATTTTTAAGTAAATTTTACGCCCTAATTTTATAAACTTTAAGCAAATCTCAAACACTTAACATTTT
>Ga0206903_10319_pt1 | contig 12626 bp, 11 predicted proteins | sample Alteio_BWOrgHeat_45_FD_152959 | JGI IMG/M metagenome (GOLD analysis project Ga0206903, IMG submission 152959) | Enriched cells from forest soil in Barre Woods Harvard Forest LTER site, Petersham, Massachusetts, United States -... | ecosystem: Environmental > Terrestrial > Soil > Temperate forest >... | reverse complement strand
TCGTCGCACAGCACGCGCAAATTCTTTCCAAGGACGAACAACTGGCCTCGCGAGACGAAGAGATCGAGAGGCTAAAACTGCTGATCGCCAAGCTGCGGCGGATGCAGTTCGGGCGCAAATCGGAGAAGCTGGACCGACAGATCGAGCAGTTGGAGTTGCGGCTGGACGAACTGGAAGCGAGCCGAGCAGAGAAGATAGCTTCTACTTCCGCCACGCTGACGGCTGCGTCGGTTGTGAATCAAACGGCGAAACGTGCGCGGCAGCCACTGCCGGCGCATCTGCCACGTGAGACGCGCAAGGTTCTGCCGAAGCAGGAAGCATGTCCGGACTGCGGCGGTAAGCTGAAACAACTCGGTGAAGATGTCTCGGAAACACTGGAGTATGTACCGGAGCATTTCAAAGTGATCCGGCAGGTTCGACCGAAGCTGGCTTGTGCGTGCTGCGACAAAATCGTGCAAGCGGAAGCAGCGAGTCGGCCGATCGCGCGGGGGATGGCGTGTTGGTTTCGAAATATTGTGACCACTTGCCTTTGTATCGGCAGTCGGAGATCTATGCACGCGAAGGAGTAGAGCTGGATCGCTCAACCATGGCGGAGTGGGTCGGAGGATGCAGTCGGTTACTGGAGCCCTTGGTAGAGGCATTGCGACGTCACGTGATGAGCGCCGAGAAGTTGCACGTCGACGATACGCCGGTGCCGGTGCTGGCACCGGGGAATGGCAAAACAAAAACGGGGCGACTGTGGACCTACGTGCGGGATGACCGGCCCTGGGGAGACAAGACCCCGCCAGCGGTGTGGTTCGCCTACACGCCGGATCGCAAGGGCGAACATCCGATAGCTCACTTGAGGGAGTTCACGGGCACGCTGCAGGCGGATGGATACGCGGGGTACGAAGCGGTTTATAAAGGTGGACGGGTGAAAGAAGCGGCGTGCATGGCGCATGTTCGCAGGCCGTTCTACGAACTGTACGAGGCTCACAAGTCTGCGGTAGCGAAAGAAACGCTCGAGCGGATCGCGGCCTTGTATGTCATCGAGGAAGAGATCCGGGGCCGTTCCGCCGAGGAACGGCGCGAGGTCCGGAATGCCCGCAGCCGGCCGTTGCTGGAATCGCTGAAGCAGTGGTTCCAAGAGACCTTGGGCAAGTTATCGACGAAATCTGATACCACAAAAGCGATTCGCTATGCGCAGGGGTGCTGGAGCGCGTTAATGCGCTTCTGCGACGATGGCCATCTGGAGATCGACAATAATGCAGCGGAACGTTCGCTGCGCACTGTCGTTTTAGGCCGGAAAAATTATTTATTTTGCGGATCAGATAATGGCGGCGAACGCGCAGCCGCGATCTATGGCCTGATCGGGTCTGCAAAACTTAACGGCCTCAACCCTGAAGCGTACTTGCGCGAAGTGCTTTCACGCATCGCTGATCATCCCATCAACCGCATCGAGGAACTGCTGCCGTGGAACCTCGCAGCGGAACTCGCCGCAAAATCAAGCCGCGCTGCATAGTGAGCTACGTTACGAAGTGCCTGCTATCATATTGCGCTATCCCGTGTGCTTACGATAGTTAAGTGGCTTGTGAAAAATGCGAACGGCGCGACACAGGACTAGAAGCAATGCGGCCTAGATGCCCCCGCTGCAACAATAGACTGCTATATACGCAGGTGCGGTACAGAGACTCCTTTCCCTGTCCATCGTGCAATCAACTTCTATACATTCCACAGGCTTATACCCTGGCTCGCACCTGGGCCACTCTTCTCATTTCCGCAGCCGGGTTATATTTTGTTGGTTTACGTGGATATTCTCTGCTGTTGGGGGCGATTCTGGCCTGGGTTCCTGCACTGTTCTTGGACGCGTTCGTTGGTAGGACACTCGTTCCCCCAATCATTCGGATCGATAAGGGCATAACCTCAAAGTTCACCACGCTAAACCTGTAATCGGACGGGCGGGTTCTGCATCATCGTTACAGGCCCATGCTGCGTCTACACACGGTACTAGGATGACGCTTACGAATATACTCACAGAGCAGGTGTTTCAGGTGGCGTTCGTCAACTGCGATGATGTGATCCAGGACATCACGCCGGCAACTCCCTACCCAACGTTCTGCAACCCCATTCTGCCAAGGACTTTCGAACGAAGTGCGGACAGGATTCACCCCCAGGGATCGAACCGCTGCAGGGACTTCCAGTCCATACTTGGCATCACGATCAAAGATGACGAACCTCGGAGCGGATCCAAATGGAAATGCTTCTCGCAACTGCTGGACGATCCACAAGCTTGTCGGATGCTTTGTGACATTGAAATGCAGGATACGCCGACGATCGTGACTGATGACGAAAAAGCAATAGAGCACGCTGAAGGCGATCGTCGGAACAATGAAGAAGTCCATCGCAGCAATCGCTTCCCGGTGATTGCGGAGAAAGGTAAGCCAGCGCTTGACCGGCTCCGGATTTCGAAGCTCCCGTTTCATCCGACGAGAGATCGTTCGCTCAGAGACATCAAAACCGAGCATGAGAAGCTCGCCATGGATGCGTGGCGCTCCCCACGTTGGGTTCTCAACGACGATTCGGAAGATCAATTCCTGAACTTCCTTCGACGTCTGTCGTCTCCCGACGGGCCGCCTGACCTTGGAGATCAGCTTCCAGTACAAACGGAATCCGCCCCTATGCCAGCGCACCACGGTTTCCGACGTGACCGCAATGAGGGATTGTTGCCATCCGGACCAGAATCGGCGGACGGCGACCCTCTAGTCTTGGCCGCGGATGCCGACGTTTCAGGACGGCGAGTTGTTGACGCAACGACGCAACGCCAGATTCTCGAGTAAGAGGCTCCGACGCGCGCGCAAGAGGCGAACCAGCGTTCCGAGGCACAGGCCGATAAATCGAAACATGGCTAGGAGTTATAACAGAACAGTGGCGGGAGGGCGGCTATGTCATTGATTTCAAAGTCGGCCAGAGTTTTGGCGAACCACAGGTACACCTTGGGTGAAGTTGGGGATGCAGCGGCAGGATTTGTGCCGGGAGGAGCGCGGACAGGCCGCAAGCACCGACCGAGGCGTGCTTCAAGGGCAGAAGTTGAAGCTGCACATTCTGTGTGAGAAGTTGTTGATAATCGCCCGCTTCCTCGGTATCCCGCCGTTCACGTTTATGCGCTTGGGGAAAAGTCTCCGGAAAGCGCCCGCGAACGGAATCGTTGGCCCAGCTTCTGCACTCCATTCCGCCTTTCAGCTTGCACTCCTCGTAGGATAGGAAACCTGAAGGGTTGGAACTGTGCTCGCCGTCGTCGCCAGTGGGATGCTCAAAAGCGCATCTACTTCTTCGGCTCGACGATCTGGAGAGTTTGGTTCTCCTGAAACTGGCCCGTTACCGCCTGCTTGCGGCCAGAGGGCCAGTCGACCTCGACACGATCGATTTTCTTCGCGTCGCCCAAGCCGAAGTAAAGCGGCAGAACGCTCTGTGAGAGGTAGCCGGATTTGCCGTCGTTGTATTTGGTATAGACCTGCCCTTCCGCACGCACGCGCACTGTCGCGCCAAGCCCGTTGCGGTTCGATGCCGTCCCCACGAGCACGATTTTGAGCCAGCGAATCGGCTTCCGTTGCGCGAGGTCGCTGATGAGCACCTGGGGCTCGGAATTGAAGTCGCTGGTCACGATGTCGAGGTCGCCGTCGTTGTCGAGATCGAACATCACTGAGGAGCGGCTCCCGAGTGTGGCCATCACGGTGATTTTCCCCATTTGCCCCTCGCAGACCATTTTGCTCACCACATCTAGCCCTCCCGGTTGGGAGCAATCGATGTCGAACCACGGAGTGTGGGCGCGACCGCCCCGGCGCGGCTCGATTCCCAGCAGAAACTCGGCGCTCAAAAACTTCTTTCCACGGTTGTTCAAGAGCATCGAATTGACGCCGTAGCGGAACGGAAAGTTCATCCCAGAGGTAACGAAGATATCATCCCAGCCATCGGCGTTGATGTCCCCGACGCTTGCCCCCCAAGGCCAGTAATTCTCGACCCCCAGACGGTCTGAGATCTCCTCGAATTTGCCGCTCCCCAGATTATGATAGAAGGCATTACCGAAGATAAAGGTGTCAGGTTTTCCGCCCAGAAAGCTGGCCGGCGGAATCCTCTCGGCCCGGGTTTTCAGCTTCTCACGGTCGGGCCCGATATCCTCCATCATGTCCGAATGCATGTCGGTCATGAACAGATCCATGCGTCCATCGTTGTCGAAGTCGAAGAACTTGATCCCCATGGCACCCCATGGGGTCTTCGGAAAATACTGTTGGGTCTTGTCGACGAACTTCCGGCCGCCCTCGTTCTCATAATAATGGTCCTGTCCCAGCATGTTCAGAATAAACAAGTCGGGCCAGCCGTCGCCGTTCAGATCGACAAAGGTCGCGTCTCCGCACCAGCCCTTGGGCCGCAAGCCAACTTCCGCCGTCACGTCTTTGAACCGGTTGTGACCGAGGTTTTTGTAGAGGACGGGATATTCAAATCGCTCGGGGTGCAGGTGTCCTCGAAACGCGTCCGGCAGCCCGATATAAGCGCCGTTGGGCCATCGTTCATCGCTGGTGTATTTGCCAACGTTGCACACAAGGAGATCGAGCAACCCGTCGTTGTCGTAGTCGAAGAATACGGCTCCCGAAGAATGGGCCACCAAGTCAACCCCAGCTTCCTTGGAGATGTCCTTAAAATGCCCGTGCCCGTCATTCTCGAACAGCACGTTGCCGCCGCGAACGGTCGTTACGAACAAATCCTGATCGCCGTCATTGTCGACGTCCGCGAAAGATGCGGCAACGCTGATCCGGTCGGGCAAGCCGACCCCCGCTTCCTTAGTGATGTTCTCGAATTTGCCGCCTCCCAGGTTCTTCCAAAGCTCATTGCCTCCGACCTGATTCACAAAGTAAATATCATAGAGCCCGTCGCCGTCGACATCTGCGACCGCGATGCCATTGCCGTGGTCATAATGCACTGGCTTGTAGTACCTGCCCGAGTCCTCCACAATGTGCTGGACAAAAGTGATTCCGCTCTCCTTCACCCTATCGGCGAACTGGAACTGATAGAAGACCTTAAACTGGTTTACGGTCTCGAATTGCGCCTTTTCCCGCGCGGAAAGCGAATCCACGCCGATGTCTGGATCCGGAAAGGGGACCTCGACCGGGGAGTCCAGCGAAGTGCCGCCAAGACTGACAAACGTGGCAGCGAATAGAAGCAGCGCAAGAAAAGCGATCAGGAACTCGCGATTTTTATGAATTGCAATGTTGAGTCTCCTTTCAACAGCAGCGGGTGAGGATTACTTGTCGAGCCTGCCTCTGTTCCGCCATTTTGAGTACCTTGCGAGCGCCCGCATCGCTGGGATGACGCGCGAGCAGGCATGGGCGTCAAACATCCTAGCTTGGTTTTGGTAAGGGCCTCGACAATTCATTCCACTTCTTTTCGGTTCTGCTCTGCTACGGGAAAGCTCTTCAGGCCACTCAGAATGGCACTCTCTGCATCCAATTCGGCGATGGTGCAGGCCGCCGTCGCTTGGTCATGCCTGATGCCGTAAGAGTTGCTGCCATGACGATTGCAGGATTCAAAACTTGGAAATTTCGCTTACCGTGCCGGCATTGAGCCGGATCAGGATTTCTACCAATAAATCTACAGCGCGATCAAAATCTTTGAGGTCTATAACGCTGCCGTGCCCATGTGTGTAGCGTGTAGGCACAGCGAGACAAATAGTCGGTCGGCCAGTATCAAAACGCTGGATCTCAGTTCCGTCTTGACCAAAGCTCCCCGTCAGGACCTCTGTTTGTAGTGCAATCTTCTTCTCCGCTGCGACGTTGAGAAAGAAGTCGCGCAGCTTGCGGTGGGGAATCATCGTATCTTCATACAGGAAAATCGCGGGGCCCTCACCCAGCCGTTCCTGCGATTGCTCGGGAACTACGCTTGGTACGTCGCCTGCGATGCCTACTTCAAGAGCTATCCCGATATCAGGCTTGACCGATTGAACCGCAGTTTGCGCTCCGCGTTCACCCAGTTCCTCCTGGGTAGTCCCTACGAAATAAATCGTATTCGGGGGCGTGATGCCGAGTTCTTTGAACTTACGAAGCACCTCGAGCATGATCAAACAACCCACGCGATCGTCCCATGCTTTAGCCAGATACCGATTGTTCGTCAAAACCGTAAAAGGACTCGCTGGAGCGATGAGATCCCCAGGGCGAATGCCTAGCCGGATAACATCCTCTTTTGAGCTAGCTCCTACGTCGAGAAAGATCTCCGAACGAGGGATCAAACCCGCAAGCTGCTTCGCTGTCCATACATGATCGTCGGGACCTCCGGTGACTGCGGGCACCGGACCTTTATTCGTAAGAATTGTCCAGCGTTGATCGATTAAGGCCTGATCTGTCCACCCCCCCAGGGTCCGAAATGAGATAAAGCCGTCCGGCCTTATGAATTGCACCATGAGGCCCACCTCATCCATATGAGCATCGACCATGATGCGCGGACGGTCGGACTGGCCACGAACTACTCCGATGACCGAGCCGAGACCATCCACCGAGACACTGGCTCCACCGGCACGAAGGTCTCGGACCAGCAGGTCCCGGACTGGGCCTTCATAGCCCGGCGGAGCCGGCGCATTCGTGTATTCTTTCATGAGTTCGACTATTCGATTCCCTTTCGGCGGCTCTTGAGCGGACAGCGCTCCTAGCGCCGAGATCATGCATAGAGGCACAACCGACGAAATCCGCTTACGCATAATTTATCTCCAATCGAACTGCAGCAAATTGACCTTCAGTTCACAGGGGCAGTGTTCGGCCCGCTGTAGTTGAACAGCCTTCCACAGTTGGAAGGTCTTTGCGCTAAATTCCTAATTACCAGGGCGCTTTCCCCACCCATGTCGACGCTCGTATTCGTATAAGGCAGCGCCGAGCTGCTGTAGGTCCGTTCGTTGCGTTGCCCGGACGGAGCAATCTTTCATCATGCTTCTGAAACTCAGGGAGGTCAGAGGCCGCAAACGTCCGTACGCGGACTCCAAGCCGTTGCCTGTGGCTTTCACTTCCTCACGCCCGGTGCGCGAATCACGTTCGGACAAGTATAGAGATAGGTAACTCATTTTTCTTTAGAGTCTTGCATCAAAACTCTGCGCCTCTCGGCTCAATCGGACAATATTCATTGCTGCGGCAGTAACACCACCGCATTTATTTGGCCAAGTCGCCGAACTGCTTCAAATAGTCCAGAACAGCGTCGTAGTCTCCGGTGCTATACTTCTCATCAATCAGTGAAATGTCCATAGTCAATGCCCACCACTTATCGGTTGCAAATCCTTCGTTGCGGGTGAACGTGTGCCCTTCCCCCCCGTTCCTTGACGCCACCGCGTAAGAATTTGAGGCGCTGATGTTGTAGAGTCGCGCGATGAGTGCCTGGAAGTAAACCTCGCGCACGAAATCCGAAAGATATCTTTTTCTCTCAGCAAGATTCGTTTGCTCGGCCATCTCTTCTATCCGAGTCACGCGTTCGTCGTCAACACTCACATACTTCTTAAAACCAGTAATAATCTTCAGATTCTCACTGATGGCCTTGGGCAGGACTTCTTTGGTATAAAATTCGCTGAGCTTTTGATATTCGAAAGGTATGCGCCGGGCTTTCGAGTCTGCAACCGTGGCTATCCGCTCGGGTTTCCCATCATTATTCATGTCGAACTCCCAGCGGTCGAAGTAGCCGTCGCCATTCGTATCGAAATAGCGAATTTCTCCCATCTTCTCACTCCCCAGGATGTGCCCGAATTCAATCCAGCCGTCCTGGGCGCCGAACAAGTGGATTCGCTTGTCGATTTCCGAATAATAGAGTTTCCGCTCTTTGGAAGGGTTCTTGTCAAACTCTCGCCGCATGTTCCACTTTCGACTGGGTCCCCCCGTGTTATAGAGGACGTGACGCTCATACAGCCAGAAAACTCCTTCATAAATCGGACGGGCCCCATTGTCCAACGTGCTTTCACCCCATTCGTCCCAACTAAAACCTGTTTCATCTGCAGGGTAGGTGTTTGCCATTTCCAAGCCGCTGGCGTGGTCAATCCGAGTAAAAATTTTCGGATGCCTTCGCTTATCATTCCTATTATTCATGTTTGGGTATTGATAAGGAACCTTACCCACCATGGTGAATCCCATGTCATATTCAAGCGGTCGAGCAGGGGTATCCTCATTCTTGATGTTATAGCTATATCGCACGTTCAGATTGCCCATTTGCTGCATGTTAGGTCGGATGGGTCCCCAAATGTTGTTGTAACTGTTCGCATACTCGTAGATGTCCATCGAGGGAGCCTTTTCTCCTGGGTTTCGGTTGCCCTGGTAAGTATCTAAAGGAGCAGCACTGACTCGAATAACCGCCTCTGGCCGACCATCCTTATCCAAATCGAAGAATGCAAAAGGGCACTCCGAAATCGGGAAGTAGGTATCCCGTTCAGGGTCGTACTTATTGATGGCATAGCTGGTGTTGCCCTGACATATCAAAGCGAATACTTCGGCGTAGTTCCCTCCAGGGATGTGTCCAGGATTACGTACGATCTGATACCAATCAAAAGGCCACCCGGCCCAGCTATTCCATTTGCCATCGAACGATTCAAACAGCCAGCCCCAAATCAGATGGCCTGCATTGAAGAATCGGAATTCCACTTCGTCTGGCGAGCCGTCCCCGTTGTTATCAACATAATCGATGATGCGATCCACTAGCCCATCGCCGTCGTAGTCGATCACCCAACAGGAGTCAACGTAGTCCCCCATCGTGGTTTCATTACTCCAGTGCAGGCCATCGTCAATTACCTCCACAATGGCTTGGCCCTCTTTGAAGATAATCGTGTCACGTCGCCCGTCATTATTGAGGTCCAGATAAATTCTCTCGCCTGACTTCAAAGCCTGTGCTTTGGCGAACCAGGGCTTCTCTCGGAAGCTGAGGAATCCATGGTCCATCCGCGTCTCTTCTTCCCACCAGACACCCATCGGCCCCGCAGCGCGCAATTTGGATAAGTGTGAACTTAACACCGTCGCGGCAGTAGCTAATGCAGCGGTTTTGATGGCTTTTCTACGGCTCAGCATATCCAAGCTCCTTTAGAGTAAGTTTAGTGGAGGCATCCTGAACAATGCACAAACGGGTTCGATCTCGCGGCGTCGTGCTTTCAATCCGAATCACCTAACAACCACCTTTTCCGCAGGATAGCAATCCAAAATTGCGGCTAGCCGAGCCCGACGTCCAGCGTGCCCTCCCTAGTCGCGCGGTTTAATCCAGGAAGTAACGAAAGATCGTCGGTGGAACTTATAGAGAAGCGCTCCTAATAATGCCAACGCAGCCGCGACTAGCCAGTCCAAATGCTTTCCCGAGTGGGACGGCGAAAAACAACCGGCCAGGAACAGGACGAATCCCAGCCCCACCAGTACTAAGCCAGCGATAAAAAACGGAGAGGGGACCTCGGCCTGCGATTCGGCCTCGTCTTGAATCGGAGTTTCCAACCGATTGAAGAAAAGCCGAACCTTCTGCTCATCCGCAGGACTTCGCTTCCCCAGCACGCTTACGAGAAACATCGCGAGTACTGTCACTCCGATATTTATAAATGTCGAATAAGCTGTAAATGTATATGTAAGCCACTCTTTGTTCAGCCCGCCTTGTCTTTCTAGGGCAAGCGTCCGATACAAGTAGAGGCCTATGCCGGAAGCGAACCCCGCAATGAATCCGGCAAGGGCTCCTCGAGCAGAAAGCTTTCGGACACATAACCCGCCTAGCATCGGCAGAACGGTAGGGCCTAGCGCCAGGCCGAACAAAACCACCATCTTGTTAAAGAGTCCCGTTGTCCCGGATGCCAGAACGAGAAGACTCACGGCAATGGCCAGTCCACCCCCCAGCAGGGTACAGAACATTCCCACTGTCCGAAGATGGTGGGAAGAGGCTCCGGGGTTGAACATCCGGTGGTAAATGTCATTGGTGACGACGCTCGAAAGCGCGTTGTAATCAGCACTCAGAGCTCCCATGGCGGCCGCGAGCATGGCGGCAATTAAAATCCCCATCATCCCCGAGGGCAAAAGCTGCAATCCAAGCTCCGCGTAGGCGTACTGCGGACTCCCGGGAGGAGTACCCAGGTTAGGCAATAGTTGGCGTGCGATCATAGGCGGGATTAGGAAGAGCAATGGCCCGACGAGATTCAGGCCGGCAGCGAGCAGCGCAACATTCCTCGCGTCTTTTTCCCGCTTAACACAATAAAACCTCTGCACAATAGACCACGTGCCGTTGTAACTCATTGCGGCAATCAAAACGAATGCAAGGAGGTACTTGAGGTCATAAGGGCCTGAGGTGATTGCAAAGAATCCCGGAGGAGATCCGTGAATGAAGCCCTGCAAGCCCCCAACCCGAATCCACGCGAGGGGAAAAATAAGCAGCACCGCAACGGTCAGCACGATAAACTGTAAAAGATCGCTGATGGTTACCGCCCAAATTCCGCCCATGAATGTATAAGCTAGAGTAACTATGCCGCAGGCAATTACTCCGGTCTTCAGGTCCAATCCCATCCCGACCGATACGAACAACCCCACTGCGTAGAGTCTCAATCCATCCAAGACGACCTTTACGGGAATTCCCGCCAATGCAAAGAGTTGTCTTAATGTATTGCTGAAGCGAGCTTCGAGGAATTCTACGGGGCTGATAATTCTTGCACGGCGCCACAATTTACTGAAAATAAAAACGCTCAGCAGACACCCAGGTACAACCATCCACCATACGGTTAAGGCTACGAAGCCGTGTTTATAGGCGATCTCAGAATAGGCTACGAAGGCAAAGGCACTAATACTGGACATAAAGTGAGAAATCCCCGCTAACCACCACGGGAGTTGGTTGGCGCCTGTAAAATAGTCCTCAACGCGCTTCATGTACCGTAAGAAATAAAACCCGATCGCAAGCATCAAGGCAAAATAGCCTATGATCACGATGTAGTCGGAAGTAATCAGATGAGCCTTCATAAACTCCTTCCAACACACAAGGGTGTCCCAGGAATACTTGAACAACGAAATAATCCTTCAAATACTTTCCGCTGGCTTGTCATTCTAAGAGGTCCCTTCCCGCCGGACTATATTCTCGATTTTGCCGATTTGTTCGATCTCCCCCCAGATCTTGTCCCCGGGTTTGAGAAATAGATTTCGAGACATACCAACTCCTTCCGGGGTGCCTGTTGCAATTATGTCTCCCGGCTCCAGGGTCATAAATGACGAAATATAGGCGATCGTCTTGGGAATATTGAAAATCATGTGTTTCGTGTTGGAGTTCTGCATGAGCTCGCCGTTCACCGTCAGCCGCATACTAAGTTGGTGAGCGTCATCCACATCATCTAAAGTAACAATGGCGGGACCGAGCGGAGCAAAGCTATCGAACCACTTGCCATTGAGCCAGTCGAAAAAAGGGTCCCACTCTCGTTTGAAGCGGTCCACAAAACCCGAGTTCATTCGCCGCTCAGAAACATCGTTCATAATCGTATACCCGAACACATAGTCCATCGCTCGTTCCGGCGCTATGTACTTTCCCCCCTTACCTACCACCACCGCCAGTTCGAGCTCCCAGTCAACGGCAACGCTGTCCTGCTGAATCAAAATCGGATCGAAGGGTCCGATGATGGTTGTGGACGGCGGCTTCATGAACACCTGCGGAGTCATCCGGCCGCTTTCCTCCGAAGCGCGCAGCCCAGCCTCCTTGATGTGCATCCGGTAATTTCCCGCAAGGCAAAGGAGCTTATTGGGATTTGGAAGCGGAGACAATAAACTACAAGATTCTCGCGGATAGCCAAACCCACTGCGAAAGTTTGATTCATCCTGCGCGGTCTGTTGAATCCTCCGGATTACCGACAAGCCAGCTTCGCCGTCTTCGATCAGATCTTTCATTTCAGAATAGCGATTCAAATCGAGCGCTTTGGCAGCTTTACGCCCATCCACTACGAACTCACCCGCGTCCAACCCCCAACCGACCTTATCCCTGCGTGAGAACCGCACCAGCCGCATAATCCTACTTGCTCACTTTCCTGAATGAATGCAAACCACCCCAGGGAGATCGCTTCAGCAGCATGTTGGGCGCATCCTTCGAACGATTCATTCGCCTCTCCCGGGGATCCGTCAAACATTCACAACTGCCGAGATAAAATCCGCCAGAATGCTTACTTGTGATTCAGCACAGAACGGTACTAGGTCCATCGTCAAGCGCATTCTGAAATGGTTCAACAAGCAATAATTCAACCGACGGAACATCAACGTGCAAAATCACGACTGCCAAGAAACCGATCGAACCATGAGAGAGTACGCCGATCGATATCGCGTAGCATCTTTGGTTCCTGTGGGCCATGCAACATCCTGGGATACACAACCATCTCGGTCGCGACGCCTCGACGATTTAGCAGGTTGTAAAATTCGTACCCCTGCGAAACCGGAACCCGTTCGTCGGCTTCACCGTGAAGAATTAGGGTAGGCGTCGAGATTTGGATCCCCTGGAAGACGGCGGAGCGGCTACGATAGAAATCCTCGTCAGCCCATAATTCCTCGCCAAAGTGGCCCGGAAGGAAGCTGGGAATATCCGTTGTTCCGGTAAAACTTACAAGGTCCGTTATTCCCGCGCCAACTACAGCTGCCTTGAATCGTTTGGTT
>Ga0206903_10326_pt1 | contig 12643 bp, 11 predicted proteins | sample Alteio_BWOrgHeat_45_FD_152959 | JGI IMG/M metagenome (GOLD analysis project Ga0206903, IMG submission 152959) | Enriched cells from forest soil in Barre Woods Harvard Forest LTER site, Petersham, Massachusetts, United States -... | ecosystem: Environmental > Terrestrial > Soil > Temperate forest >... | reverse complement strand
AAAACAGAAGCTGCCAAGTATAAAGATTATTTTGATTTCAGTGAACCGGTTCATAAAATCCCATCGCATAGAATACTTGCCGTGCTGCGTGGTTTTCTCGAAGGCTTTTTGCGCATGAGCATTGCACCCCAGGAAGAAGATGCATTGAATATAATTGAAGCGTTGTATATAAAAAACAGCTTGAACGGTTCTGTTGAACAGGTGAAAAAAGCAGGTAAAGATGCATACAGAAGATTGCTGCAGCCAAGCCTTGAAACTGAGTTTCGTACAGCACTTAAAACAAAAGCGGATGAAGAGGCCATCAATGTGTTTGCTGAAAACCTGCGGCAGTTATTATTGAGTGCACCACTTGGCAATAAAAAAATATTGGCGATTGATCCCGGTTACCGCACCGGTTGTAAAGTGGTTTGCCTGGATGAGAAAGGAACATTGCTGCATAACGATCTTATATATGTACATGAACCCAACAAAGTAAACGATAGCAGCAATAAGATAAGATCACTTGTTGAACATTATAGTATAGAAGTATTTGCCATTGGTGATGGCACTGCGGGCCGTGAGACAGAACAATTCATTAAACAACTTGATTTACAATTGCCTGTGTTTTTGGTGAATGAAGATGGCGCTTCTGTTTACTCCGCCAGCGAAATTGCCCGTGAAGAATTTCCAAACCATGATGTTACGGTACGTGGTGCCGTAAGCATCGGCCGCCGTTTGATGGACCCGCTTGCAGAATTGGTGAAGATCGATCCGAAAAGCATTGGTGTTGGACAGTACCAGCATGATGTGAACCAGTTTCGCTTAAAAGAAAAACTGGATGCTACTGTTATAAGCTGTGTGAATGCTGTTGGCGTAAATCTTAACACGGCATCCAAACATTTGCTGAGCTATGTAAGTGGTATCGGCGGTTCACTTGCTGAAAATATTGTGCAGTACAGAAATGAAATTGGAAAATTCACCAACAGGAAACAGTTGCTTAAAGTGCCGCGGCTGGGCAACAAGGCATTTGAACAATGCGCAGGATTTTTAAAAGTACAGAACGGCAGCAATCCACTGGATGGAAGCACCGTGCATCCGGAAGCGTATAATATTGTTGAACATATTGCAGGCGATTTAAGAGTTGATGTAAAAACACTCATTGGCAATGAAGCATTGCTTAAAAATATTCAGCCCAAAAAATATGCAACGGAAACGATCGGTGAGCTTACTGTAAAAGATATTTTGAAAGAGCTCAACAAACCGGGCCTGGATCCACGCAGTGAATTAGAGCAATTTGAGTTTGCACAGATATATAAGATGGAAGATGTACATCCCGGTATGATTGTTCCGGGTGTTGTAACCAATCTTACCCGTTTCGGTGCTTTTGTTGATATTGGCGTGAAGCAGGATGGCCTTGTACATGTAAGCGAGATCGCGCATAAATACATCAGCGATCCTGCAGAGGTTTTAAAGCTGAATGATAAAGTAATGGTGAAAGTGCTGGAAGTGGATATACCGCGCAGCCGCATTGCGCTTTCCATTAAACAAACGCAGGAAGCGCCGAAGCAACAATATAATAAACAACAACACAAGCCGCAACAGCATCAGCGCAAACAGGATGATTTATCAGCAATGGATGTGAACGATGCATTGGCTGCATTGAAGAAAAAGTTTGGGAAGTAAGAGTAGTTCATAGTTCATGGGTGATAGATCATAAGTTTTGCCCTGCCATAAACTATGAGCCATGAACTATTGGCATTATGCCTTACGCTTTCTGCTTATCCAGCGTCCAGTCAGGTCTTACATAATGGCAGGTATAACCATAAGGATGTTTCTGTAAATAATCCTGGTGTTCTTCTTCAGCATCCCAGAAATCACCTGCAGGTACAACTTCGGTAACCACTTTGCGCGGCCATTTGCCTGATGCATCAACCTCTTTGATCAAATCTTCTGCAGTTTTCTTTTGTTCATCGCTTAAGTAAAAAACAGCAGAGCGGTAAGAAGCGCCTATGTCATTACCCTGCCTGTTGCGTGTGGTGGGATCATGTACCTGGAAAAAAAATTCCAGCAGCCTGCGATAAGAAAGTTTTTCATTGTCAAACGTTATCTTTATTGCTTCTGCATGATTGCCGTGATTGCGATACGTTGCGTTGGGTACATTACCGCCTGTATAACCTACAACGGTATGTGTTACGCCCGGAAGCGCTCTTACCAGTTCTTCCACCCCCCAGAAACAACCACCTGCCAGAATTGCTTTTTCAGTTGCCATATATAATTGTATTTAGATTGCATACAAAGAAATCAACTTTAGAGCCAACCTGTTTTGGATATCAAACTGGCAGGCTTTTGCCGTAGCAGATTGTCGCTGAAGGCTCCTAAAGGCCTTTGAAATAAAAACTGTTTAAGTTTCAGAGACAATAATGACATCAACGACATTATACCAGCGCAACCTTTTATTGTTGTATTTTCTGCCAGGGCGATGCAGGACAAAAGCCCATCTTTTTATACAGCATCATATTGATTCTTTCTTTAATTTTAATTTACGTTTTGCTGCTGCAAAATTGCCTGTTTATGAATTGCCTGTAATAATACTTTTATGAAAACTTCATTCTCCGTTTTGCCTATAGCGCTGCTGATAATGTATGCATGCCCGCTCATCGCTCAAAATGCAAACAGCATGTGTGCATGGAAACAAACTGTTCATGATTTCAGGTTACCCAAAAACAGCAGCCTGCCTGAAAAGGAATCTTTAGAATCCTCAACACAGATAGTAGACAACGGCCAGGTTTTTACTTTGCCTGTTGTAGTGCATGTTATTACTACAGGTGATGCGGTAGGTTCACCGGACAATCCCACAGATGCGCTGATCAATGCGATGATAAAAGATCTGAATAATGCTTACAGAAAAAGAGGCGCATCATTTGGCGGAGTGGATATGAAGATACAGTTTCAATTGGCAGTCCGCGGCCCCGATGGAGCTGCTACTACAGGTATTGTGCGTGTTAGCGGAACCGGAGTTCCCAACTACGTATCAGGTGGTATTACAAATAACGGAACGCAGGGCAGCGCGGATGAAATTACAGTTAAGGGACTCAGCCGCTGGCCAAACACCGATTACGTTAATATATGGATAGTGAATAAAATTAATGGCAGCAGCACGAGTCCGGGTGGCTATACGTATTTTCCGGAATATAATGCTGCTGCAACAGACGGTCTTACGCTGAATGCAAGCGTGGTTAACGGAACCAACAAAACCGTTGTTCATGAAATGGGTCATTTTTTTTATTTGTACCATACATTTTATGATGGCGGAAATGAAACCACCTGCGCTGCCAACGATGATTGCAGCACAGAAGGAGACAAGGTATGCGATACAGAGCCTATGCTTAATGTATCTTGCGGAACACCGGGTAACACTTGCAATAGCAACAAGCCTTTTTTAATTGCAGATTCGACAAAGAACTATACGGTTCTTAATAACTATATGACCTATACCAACTGCCAGTGGATGTTTACACAGGGACAAAAAATGAGGGCAAGGTCGGCCTTGATCAGCTTCAGGTATGGGCTGGTTACTTCAGGCGCATTATCGGCGCCTACAACTGTTTTTCCTGTGGCGGCCTGTACTCCGACTGCTTCGTATGGTTTGTCTCCTTATTACGGCGTAGAGAAAGTTGAATTTAATACACTCAGTGTTTATTCAAATACCAGCAATGCAGATGGGAATATATATGTTGACAGAAGCGTTAACCAGTCAACTACGGTAACGCAGGGACAGAAATATACCATAACCATAACCGGCAGCTATGGCAACCCGCACCGTATAAAAGTTTTTATTGATTATAACAGTGACGGAGATTTTAATGACAGCAACGAAACTTTGCTTTCAGTATTTACTGATACCGCAAGAAAAAAAATAACCATACCATTAACAGGTGTTGTTACCAATAAACCATTGCGTATGCGTGTGGTTGCAGATAACCCTGCAACACCTGCGCCTACTGCATGCAAATTGCATGGAACCAGCACCGATGGGGCAGGGCAGGCGGAAGATTATACCGTGATCGTTTTACCGGCGCATGCTATTGCTGAACAGCAAAAGCCGAAAAGAAATATACCTTTAATAATAAAAACGGCAACAGAATAGTATAGTGGTGCAGTTGTTGTCGCTGAAGACCCTAAAGTGCCTCGAAGTAAAAACTGTTTAAGTTGTAGAGACACCAGCGACGCCAGCGACCTTATACCAGTGCAATCTTTTACTGTTTTATTATGCAATTACAACTACATTTTATAAAGGCTTTGCGGGTAAATCTTAAACAGGGTATGGTAGTGTGGTTGTTGTTGCTGAAGCTCCCTAAAGTCGCTTGAAGTAAAAACTGTTTAAGTTTTAGAGACACCAGCTACTTTATGCCAGTGCAGCCTTTTATTGTTTTGTTATATAATATTCTTCTTCCGTAACTTTTTCCAGCCAGTCAACCGCTTTGCCATTAAGGTTTTCCTGGATAGCTATATGTGTCATGGCAGTGGTTGCGGTTGCGCCATGCCAATGTTTTTCTCCCGGTGAAAACCATATAATATCACCCGGATGAATTTCCTCAACCAGGCCGCCTTCATGTTGCGCCCAGCCGCAACCCGCAGTAACAATTAATGTTTGGCCCAACGGATGCGTATGCCATGCTGTTCTTGCACCCGGCTCAAAGGTAACAGCAGCAGATGCGGCGCGTCTTGCATCGTTTGGCTGAAACAATGGATCTATACGCACCGCGCCGGTAAACCAATCTGATGGTCCTTTAGCAGAGGGCTGAGTGCCTATTCTTGTTATTTCCATAAAAATATTTTCAGGTTATTAATTACTTAAGAAAATTTAATTATAAACGTAAAGTTAAGAGATGAAGGTGAGAGGCGCATGGTGAGTGGCAGGATCTGAACACCAAATGCTGAAGGTTGTGGGGTGAGTTGTGGGCGGTGAAAAGCAAAAAGTATGAGTTGAAAGCTAAAAGAGGTATGAAAAATTATTTTTGTAAAGCTTATCGTAATCTTCTCCGCTTTTGCAAAACTTAGCATGTACGCTCTCCTTGTACTCTCCTCCCTGTTTACTGCGTGCTTTTCCGGGTAACAGGCGGCAATTTTGGCTTTGGGTCTGAGATTGTACCGGCAATTTAGTAAGGCTTGTGCTAAAAAGGCAGCAGGATACTGCATTGCCTTTGGTAGTTCAATATACGATTTTTTTGCAATTACAGTAGAATAAACCCGTTGGCGGAGTTTTTTTGATATAGTTACATGGAAGCTAAACGAAGGTAAAAATTGAAAGGCATTTTTTTACTATCTGCCTGCAGGGAATGATAGATGCATAGCTGCAGGTTGTATTGATCATTTTATTCCTTAAATGCCTGTCGCATGTTTACCGTGTAGCATATTTTGACGAAAAATAATCGAAATAAAGACGGTATTTCTTCGATTCAATAGATCGAAGTTATATCGAAGTTATAAGCTTTCTGTATAGTCCTGAAATAGCCATCACTTCCCTGTTTTATCTCTTATAAATTAACTCCGCCAACGGGTTATAATAACTTTATTTGTATTTCCGGTGCCGGATGCAACCTGGCTTTTCATTTAGCTCCGTAGTCAAAAGACTTACGGAGAGTAATAACGTACTACGGCAGACCGGGTTTTCCTGTTATCAAATCATTTTCAACAAGCTTTCATTATATTTTTAATAAAGGGCAACCGTCTTTTAGTAACATCGGTTATAATGTACAGGCTGGCCTTCTTCAGGTAATTACCTGCTTCATACTTATGTTTTACATAAGCGTTACAATATTTATTCATAGCACAATATTATTTATGAAAACAATTTTTATCAACAAACACTTCCCCGCAATATGCGTTGGATTATCATTACTGACCATAGCTCCCGCATGCAAAAAGATTGCTGAAATAAAAGAATTAAGAGATTTTAAACAGGTAAACCTTGCGGCTAACAATGATGAATACAATGCTGCACGGGTAGACCCTGATTTTTTAAATGGCTGGGGCCTTTCATTCGGCTCTTCAGGCACTGCATGGATTTCAGCAGCAACTACAGGCTTAAGCGAAGTGTGGGATCAGTCGGGTAACATTGTACTGCCTGCAGTTACAATACCGGGACCTGGTGATGCCGCTACAGGTGGCCATCCTTCCGGGCAACTTTTTAATGCAACAACAGGATTTAAGCTCAGCAACGGAAGCCCTGCCAAATTTATTTTCGCCGGGCTTGATGGTGTTATTTCAGGATGGAATGGTGGTGCCGCTGCGCTGAAAGCTACAGATGACTCTAAGGAAGGTGCAGTATATACAGGTATTGCACTGGCTGCTGATAACGGCGCTAACTTTCTGTATGTGGCCAACTTTAGCGAAGGCACAGTTGATGTATACGACAGCAATTGGGTTGAAGTAGAAAAACCCTTTAAAGATGCAAACATTCCTCCGGGCTTTGCTCCTTTTAATGTTGCGGCAGTGGGTGATGTTTTATATGTAGCATATGCCAAGGTGGGTGCAGACGGCCATGAAGAAACAGGTGCAGGCGAAGGGTATATTGATGTGTACAAACCCGATGGCTCATTGGTTAAACGCTTTGCTTCAACCGGTGTTTTAAATGCACCATGGGGCATTACCGCGGCGCCCGACGATTTTTTTACCGGTGTGGATATGCCTGCTATACATGATGCAATACTGGTAGGCAATTTTGGTGACGGACGTATTAATGTATATGATCAGTCCGGCAATTTCAAAGGCCCGTTGCTAACAAAAGGCAAGGCATTGGAAATTGATGGATTGTGGGGTATCTCCTTTATTCCTTCAACAGCTACGGGCAATCATGACTGGTTATATTTTGCAGCAGGTCCTGATGATGAAGCAGATGGTTTATTTGGGTATATAGCTAAAGAATAGTTTGAATAAAGCTTGGTTTATTTTCGGAAGATATACATGAATTTTACTTATTGTAAAAAGGCAGAGTTTCGTTTCTGCCTTTTTTTAATTAATGATTACAGGTAAAGTTATTGTTTAGCTGTTTTTATAGTGTTTTAAAATTCTTTATACCTTTAATAAAAGCAATAACATGAGTGTGGGTGAATACAAAGAAGCCATCAAAAGTTTGATAGATTCCACCAATAATGAAACACTCTTAAAGCATTGGAAAAAACTGGAGTTTAGTACAGGAAGGCATCGCAGATTATGAAAACGGAGAAGTAATATCAATGGAAGAATTTATCAGCAAAAGGAAATGATAAATTATAGTTTAACCTTTACAGGAAAAGCTGATAAAAATGAGGCTGACATTTATAAATATATTACAGAAGAATCCGGGGAAATATATGCTGAAAAATTTCGGACGAGCTCTGTTCAGTTTTGTCATCTTCTCGCTAAACAACCTTTTATTGGCAGACCAACAAAAGATGATGCATCATTAGAGTCTTCATTTTCAACAAGCAAATAAAGTTGTGTATAAAGTAGAAGATAACAGCATAATAATTATCTGCATTTTAAACCCAGGAACAAATCTTTCTTCAAAATTTTAATCTGTGTTTCTGCTATAACATTGAAAAAATATAGGTGAACATTTAGCGCATCCTTCACTTAACGGGACGATGCCGGGCAGTTATTCCTTCATAATAAAATTGCTTGCTTGTAAAATAAACTCCCTACTACTCACCGCTTTTTCATATCATATGAATTTGGAAAATGAAATAATAATCAATTAAATTTAGTCTTTCAAAACTACAAGCTATACTTATGAAACAAAATAACTACAATAAATACGTTGCCGAATTTATAGGCACGCTTACATTGGTATTGATGGGTTGCGGCAGTGCTGTGATCGCAGGCAGTAATGGTACAACCGGTGTTGGGTTGTTAGGAATTTCTTTTGCGTTTGGATTGTCTGTAGTTGCCATGGCCTATGCTATCGGGCATATTTCAGGGTGTCATATAAATCCTGCTATTACCATTGGTATGGTAGTAGCGGGAAGAATGAAAGCCTCTGAAAGCATAGGTTATATTATTGCACAAATTCTGGGAGCGATTGCGGGCGCCGGCATTTTGTATGTTATTGCCGCAGGCAAACCGGGCTTTGATATATCCACAACCGGGTTAGGACAAAATGGTTACGGTGCAGCATCGCCGCAAGGTTATTCTATGCTGTCAGGTTTGGTTGTTGAAGTTGTTTTTACTGCTGTTTTCCTGCTGGTAATTTTTGGTTCTACTTCAACAAAAAATATACACGGCGGCTTTGCCGGTTTGGCAATTGGTTTAAGCCTGGTATTAATTCATATTGTTGGCATACCCGTAACAGGCGTTTCTGTAAACCCCGCAAGAAGTATAGGCCCTGCGATTTTTGCAGGCGGAACAGCACTATCGCAATTATGGCTGTTTATTGCAGCACCTGTTGCAGGAAGTATTATTGCCGCGCTTATCTGGCGATATTTTGTGGAAACTTCTGATAATATAAAAGCCTGACTTATTTCTGTTGATGATTGCTTTACAGATGCAATTAAAGCTATAAAAAAATATCCCTGTCTTTGTTGCTTGCCGGTAAGGCGGTCTATAGATGCAATCAATATTTTTTGTCAGGCATCGTTTCGTTAAGCGGACGGTGCATTATCATCGGGTATTATTAAATGAACGGTTAACGCATCGTCCGGATGGTTATTATTTTCTTTCCAAAGCTTGTGTGCTTTCCCGGCATGTTGCTGAACTTCATCGGTAACATGCTCATTACTTTACTGGATCTTTCAGTAGTTCCAGGTATCTGTATACAGAATTACGCACTATAATAGTTACAACGCTACGATTAATTTATATACTTTGCCTGTAGTGCCCTGAGGACCTACTTCACTTGAAGTAACTACATATACTTCACCGCTAAGACCTTGTCCAAATCCTTTTAGGTATTGTCCAAGATTATTAGGAAAACTTTTTAATGCAAGTTGCGAATATGTCCATGGTCCCGGCCCGGCTGGGGTTGCCATAAAAATTTCACCGGTTTGCGCAGTAAAATCTCCGGATAATGATCCGAATAAATATTGACCGGTTAATGATTGTATAGTGTTTCCTCTGTACACACATCCGCCAACAATCGCAATTGTTTTTCCGCCGGCAGGGTTTGCTGAATTTGGTACTTCAATCACAGGATCAGTCAGGGACGTACCGGCAGGGCTTATTTCCGGACAAGCCGGAAGAGATACAAGATCATTAGCAGTATCGAAACAATGCGTGCCTTCTTTTATGTTCCAGCCATAATCACCACCTTTATCAACTTTATCAATTTCTTCATACAAAGATTGCCCCGCATCACCTGCGTATAAATTATGATCGCCACCTAAATCAAATGAAAAGCGATAAGGATTTCTAAATCCATAAGCATAAATCTCAGGGAGACCTGGTCCACTTACAAATGGATTGTCTGCAGGTATTCCGTAATTTTTTCCATTGCCTGTAGTGTTCACATCAATACGTAATATATTTCCCAAAAGATTTTGTTCTATATCCTGTCCATTGCCACCGGCAACATGACCGGGCCCAATATCATCTGCATTACCACCATCACCAATTGAAATATATAAATAACCATCAGGGCCAAACGCAATGGTGCCACCATTGTGATTAAACTCTGGATGATTAGCTTCGAAAACATGTTTTTCTGTTGATAAATCTGCATGATTCGCATCAGATGAAACAGTGAATTCTGAAACGCGTGTAAGGTTATCCCATTTATGGGTCGGATCGGGGCCTCCCGCATTTGGAGGTGCTGTATAAAACAAATAAAACTTACCATTTGTTTTATAATCCGGATGAAAAGCAAGACCCAATAAACCACGTTCATCATAATCTGGTGTAAGCGGCACGAGCTCGCTGCTTACATCAATAAACGGATCCGGTACTTTTGTACCATCTGCATTTATTATCCATATTTTACCTGACTGGTCAACAATAAAAAGCCTGTGTGAATCATCAGGCGCTTCAACAACTGTTACGGGCGATACAAGATTATCGCTTACCAATTGCAGGTCGTACACCTGCGACCCCGGTGGTAATGGAGGAGTATCATTTTTTTTACAACTCAGCATTATAACTAATAATCCGGCAATTAAAAACATTAAACTTTTTTTGATAGAGAGCTGGTGAGCACTGCGCAAAGTGTTCCCGTTCAGAACAAGGTGATTTTTCATTGGACAAAAATTGGTTAACTGATAAAACTACAAATTTTGATTTAAGGTTGCCTGAGTATCAACTTGCTTAAGCTTACAAAAAAGAATGAAGCCCTTTTAAAGCATTGGAAAAAACAACTTGAGTGGGATGTTGAAAATCAAAACGAAATTGAATTGTCTTCTGAAGAATGGAGTTTAGTACAGGAAGGCATTACAGATTATAAAAACGGCAAAGTAATATCACTGCAAGAATTTGTCAGCAAAAGAAAAAGATGCTGCATCATTAAGAGTTTTTATTTTCAACAAGCAAAATAAAGTTGTGTATAAAGTAGAAGATAACAGCATAATAATTATCCACATCTTAAACACAAGAACAAATCTTTCTTCAAAATTCTAATCTGTGTTTCTGCTATAACATTGGGAAGATGTGGGTAAACGTTTAGCGCATCGTACGCTTGTAGTGTTTATAATGACATTCTTAGAGCAACTTGTGTATCTGATAAGTAGTTATATTTAATTAAACTTCAAATTATGCCAACGAAAAAAAAGGTTGCAAAAAAATCAGCTCAGAAAAAAACATTGCTTGAAAAAGCAGGCGATAAAGCTTCTTATTTGAAAGATGAGATTGTTGCAGGCAAAGATCATGTAGTTGAATTTGCAGGCGAAGCTTTTGAATCCATTAAAGAAGGCGTGAAACACCTTATTGAAAAAAAGAAAACGAAGAAAACTGCAAAGAAAAAAGCTATAAAGAAAGCAAGCATAAAAAAGACCGCAAAGAAATCGGCAATAAAAAAATCTGCACCAAAGAAGGCAATTAAAAAAGCAGCAAAGAAAGGCGTGCGTAAAAAATAGCTTTAAAATAGTTGTCTCGGTTTGTTTTCAAATGGACCGGCTGATGAAGCAACAATGCCAGATGCTGGCTTAAGATTGAGGCGCAGGTTTAGTGTACAGGCACCTTAAGCTTTACCTATCTGTAACCCTCACAAGACACCTTCACACAAAACCATATCTCAGTCTTACACTAACATTGTTGTTGCTATATTGCATTCCTGGAACAACCGGGGACGGAGCTTACAGCGGTTTAACTGGTATTTGATATGGAGTAAATAGCGCTTAAATGGGAAGTAAGGTCTCTATAAGGTTACTATAAGGTTACTATAAGGTTACTATAAGGTTACTATAAGGTTACTGAAGTTTAGATTGTGGCGGGAATGAAAGTGTTTAAGGCTGTCTGGATTTGAAAGATATATAAAAGTATGCAAAATAACAAGGTTCTTTATTGCCTTTATAGCGGCAGCATACGGAGAGGAGGATATTCTACAGCGAGCTGTTCGATTGCCCGTACATTTTCTTTCACGATTTATCAAATTCTTTTTTGATGTTAAGATTGCGTTGAATGAGAAAACCGCAATTGTCGTTATCTGTTCACAAAGCCATTCGAGCAGACATTACGGAAAGGAAAGATATAAAATTGTAAGTTGCAGTATCAAAAACCCGTGCTATGAAGAAGATATTGTTTTTTTCACTTGTATGCTTCTCCACTATATTAAGTTACTGCCAAAATAATGTCGTACCAGGAATTGAAAATGACACACTATATACAACCAGTGGTTATACAATCAGTGTTGGCCAGGAAATAAAACTCGGTGTTGGTACAAAAGATAATGGCGATTTCAAATTTATTACTGCAGCAAAGACCTTGCTTGCACCTCCTAATCAACGGTTGCCATCATTACGCTCATCTGCAGATGGCCATATTGCTACTGTAAAAAAAATAAAAGCGGAAGGCAATTCTAAAAACGGCTATGTATACCACGTAATTATTGGTGTAGGCGAGCCAATGAATTATGAATGCGATGTAGAAAGTGCAATTGTTGCAGGCGAAATAATCGTACCCGATCAGTATAAACCAAAAGTAAAAACTACCTCAGCAGCTCAATCATTTAGTGTTGCAGATGAAATTGCAAAGTTTAAAAAATTATATGATGATAGTGTTATCACCAAAGAGCAATTTGAAGCGCAGAAGAAAAAATTGCTTGATGGAAATTGACAGGTTTTCGGGAAGCCAATTTACATTTTGGCAATTGCTCTTATTTCAACATTGCCGTCAAAATATACCGCAATGTCCTTCCTGCGCCATAAGGCACGGCCAAAGGCTTATTGGATATTATGTTTATTGATCCGTTGATAATATCTTACTGAGGTTGTAAAATGTTTTGAAGAATGTGGCTGGCTTAAGATTGAAGCGATGATATTGTGCATTGGCATCAAGTTAAGAAATAGCTGTAATCGTTTTAATATAAGACCAGCTTAAGTTTCAGAGTAATTAGTGCATGTGATTTCAGGTTGTTACCAGTTGTCACATAAGGCGCCTCTTTCGGTTCGGTCACGCCGAAGGCGTGATTGAAAAAAATCCAAAGGGAATTTTTTTCAAAGAAGCGAAAGCAGCGCCGATGAGACAACGAAGCCATGCGGCT
>Ga0206903_10325_pt1 | contig 12752 bp, 15 predicted proteins | sample Alteio_BWOrgHeat_45_FD_152959 | JGI IMG/M metagenome (GOLD analysis project Ga0206903, IMG submission 152959) | Enriched cells from forest soil in Barre Woods Harvard Forest LTER site, Petersham, Massachusetts, United States -... | ecosystem: Environmental > Terrestrial > Soil > Temperate forest >... | reverse complement strand
GATCTCGGTGGCCGACATATAGACGTTAAAAATTTTTTTTAGACCATCGACCAAAGAGACTTCAGTCGAGACCGGAGCGAAATGGGACTGACGTAACAGCACCGAGAACCGCTCCAAGTCCTTGCCATCAATGAGCTCCGTAATCGACGAGCCAATGATGGCGTGCAAGGGCCGATTAATCAGATGGGCAAATCGGGAATTAGAATAGCTAACCGTGCCATTGGAAGTTAAGACCATCGCTCCCTCCGACATCGAATCCAAAATGACGCGATAGAGTCGATCCGCTCCAGAAAGGGTAAAGATTCGTTCCCCATGGTCACTGGAAACGATTAAAGCGTCGACCTGCCCGGAGCGAATCGCATCCAACGTCTCTTCGGCCTCCCGAAGTCGATCCCTTAAGCCCTCCAGCTCTTCCCGTTTCACTGAAACCAAGGTAGAGGCACCGTCCAATTTCAACGTCGCTGAGATAAGACCTCCTCCGGCTTCACGCCAATCGCCGATAAAAACCGTTCCGGTTGAGAAATATCTCCAATAAACTTCCGCAAAGGCGGCGGATATTTCTGCAATAACGTGGGAACTGCCACGATCTGGGCAGCCTTTGCTAAATTTGGTTGTTGGTAAATATCGACCACTTCCAGCTCATATTTCCCTTGCAGATAGTGCTCGCAAATTCCTTTAAGTCGGCTCAGCGCCAATTGAGATCTGGGGGTCAATCCAGCAACGAAAAGACAGAAAACGTATTTTCGCTCCTCTATTATCCCCTGCTTTGAGTCATCGGAACTCACGCCTCGCCTTTACTTGGGCGGATATCCAGCCCCACTAAAACCCGCTCGGTATTCGACAGGTCACCAATAATTTTCCGCAACGGCTCTGGCAAACGCCTAACCAGAGTAGGAATGGCCAAGATCTGATCGCCTTTGGCTAGTTGAGCATTTTCCAACAGGTCAACAATCTCGATGTCATATTGACCTTGGAGATAGGTCTCACAGATGTTCTTCAGGTTAGCCAAAGCCACCACACATTTTGGGGTCTGGCCCGCTACGTAAAGCCGCAAATGCCACATTGCCGAAGAGGAATCGGTCTGATTTTGGCTCATCTTAGCTTTTCCTTTCGTTTCCCGGGACAGGCATCGCTCTTTCTTTTCGGGACAATTGCTCGCGAACCAGATCTTGCGCCTGCTGGATTTTACGAGCCGCCCCGGTGAGGATGCCGTGGGGACCGAGATAGACATCAACCAGATCAATACCCTCGTCGGAAATACAGAATTCTCGCACTTGATTGGAATGGGCCATACCGCGGGATTTTAAAATATAGATGGCACGATTACGCTCTCCCACACTTTCGATTTCTCGAAGCAGAATCCAAGTATCGATGAGGGAAGAAATTCCCACTTCGGTATCTGGAGCAAGCTGCGTACTACCCCGAGTTAAACTAGTAAAAAGTGCTGTGATCTGCCTTGCTTTTAGCGAGTCAATAACTCGGGTAAGCATCGAGAACACCTCATTTTCCGTTCCGGCTGGAACCAGACTACTCACCGGATCAATAATCACCACTGAAGGATGGAAATTCTCAATTTCTTTATTCAGCGCCACCAAATGCATTTCTAAGCCGTAAAGCGAAGGGCGATTTGCAATGACTTTGATCCGTTCTTGCTTCCAGTGCTCCCCCAGATCCAAACCGATTGATCTCATATTGCGGAAAAGCTGATCTTGAGATTCCTCAAAACAGAAATAAAGACATCGCTCGCCCTTGGCCGCAGAAGCCGTCGCAAACGAAGCGGCCAAACTCGTTTTTCCTGTCCCCGCCGTCCCCGAAACCAGGATACTGCTCCCGCGAAAGTATCCGGGTCCTCCCAACATCTCATCGAGTTTCGCGACCCCGGAGGAGAGTCGTTCCTCAGACACAGAATGATTCAGGGTCAAAGAGGTAATGGGTAGAACCGAAATCCCTTGGTCATCGATAAGAAACGGGTATTCGTTAGTTCCGTGGACCGAGCCACGGTATTTGACCACGCGTAATCTCCGCGTCGACAATTGATTAATGATTCGGTGGTCCAAAAGAATTACGCAATCCGAGACATACTCTTCCATGCCATGTCGGGTCAGACTCCCCTCACCTCGTTCCGCGGTAATAATCGCGGTGACCCCTTTCTGCTTAAGCCAAGCAAACAAACGACGAAGCTCCGCCCTTAAAATTAGCGAGTCTTTTAGACCAGAAAACAACACTTCTAGGGTGTCTAGGACGACGCGTTTCGCCCCAATCGAATCGATGGCATGGCCTAAACGTACAAAGAGTCCTTCCAAGTCATATTGCCCCGTCTCTTCAATTTCTGCGGGCTCTAAGCGGACAAAATCGACCGAGACTTTCCTCTCGGAGACAAGCGTCTTGAGATCAAACCCGAGAGAGGCAACATTGGTTTGCAACTCTTCCTCGGTCTCTTCAAACGCCATGAAAACCCCTGGCTCATCATATTGGAGTGCGCCCCGCACCATGAATTCCATCGAGAAAAGAGTTTTTCCACAACCTGCTGAGCCAGTGACTAAGGTGGGACGACCTTGGGGGAGTCCTCCACCGGTGATCGCATCAAATCCCGCGATTCCGGTAGGCGTTTTTAATAACTTGGGTAGTCGATGTTCTAAACTACTCATCTTCTCACTCTCATTATTCAAGGGCTTTTCCTCAGAAAATGCCGCTAAGTTACCTTTCCAAATCTTCGGCCAGGGTCGGAAACAGGCCGACCCAGCGATGACTTCTTCCTTTCAGTACAGATCAATTTTCCGGCATTGCCAACGGACTTATCCATTACCGGTTAGCCTCCGGTTTTCAGCGGCGCTCGAAAGTATTCCGCGGTTATTCTTGCCGAAGTGCGGAGAAGGGGTAAAATTTCGCAAACGTTAACCGGGAGATTGCTCGTGTACCCATATACTGTTCCGCAATTCATCAAAATGCTCGAAAACCTTTCTCACTGCATGGAAAAGGCCGAAAAACACGCAGCGGCGAAAAAATATGACGTCAATGTATTAGCCAACGCCCGGCTTGCCCCTGACCAATTCGATTTCACCAAGCAGATTCAATCGGCTTGTGATGCCGCAAAATTCTGTTGCGCCAGGCTCACCGGCAAGACAGCTCCGAAACATGAGGACAATGAACAAAGCTTTGATCAACTCCATCAGCGCATTCAAAAATGCGTCGGCTATTTGAAAACTTTCAAACCCGAAGACTTCCAGGATTCTCAAAAACGTCCCGTCACTCTGCCCTATATGGAGGGAAAAACCTACGCCGGTGAGGAATATGGCATTTCAATGGCGATTCCGAATTTTTATTTCCACGTCACCACGGCCTACGCCATCTTGCGTCACAATGGGGTCGACGTGGGAAAAATGGATTATATCGGTGAGCTGAAAAGTATTGAGCGCTAACCGGAATTGCGATCCCCGTCCCAAAGGTGTGAGAACCACCTTTGGGATTATTTAAGACGGATGAGAATGCTGGAAATGACGATGCTATTGGGGGCGATGATCCAGTGCCCATCCTCAGCAAGCAATTTGGTATAGCCTAAACTAAACTCTTTCACCGTGCCCGTTTCCTTCCCGATCGGGGTATTAATAATTAAGACGTCGCCAATTCCAAAGGGACGATAGAAAAGCAGTGCGATGCCCGCGATTAAATTACCCAAAGTGCTCTGGGCGGCGATACCTAGAATAATCGATAAGACACTAGCGCTAGTCAGTAATGCAGTTCCAAACTTATGTAATGCGGGTACGGTATGACTGTAAGCAGTCATCGCGATCAAGAAACAACCTAGCTGTAGCAATTGGCCCACGAAATTTGCCGCCGTCTTATCGATAAAGAGTTGGGGGTGTTCCGCAAGACGGTGGCTCCAAAGCCTCACCAGGCGAATCGCAATCAGGGCTACCAATAAATAAAGACCCCCAATGCATAGCGCCCCGGGCAAAGTGGAAGGATTCAATAAAATATCGGAAAGTAAGTGAACCATTTTATGCATGCCAATCACGCTTAAAGAGCTCAAGAAAACATAAAAAACCGAGGTTGTACTCGCGTTATTTTGTCAGATGAAAAGTATTAAGGTAAAGTCGGAGTTCTGTAAATTCGGGAGTGAGCGATCACCCGTTCCTCCCGCTAACCAGGAAGAGCTATGATCGTACTCGCAGTTAAGATTCGTTCTAAAGCCGAGAAAATCGAGGAAACCGCCCAGTTCTTGGGAAAGTTCCCTGAAAAAGCAAATCAGGAGCCCGGCTGCCTTCAGTATGAATTGTTGCGAGGGGCCCGCGATCCCCAGCTCTTTTTCTTTTTCGAAAAGTGGGAAGACCAAACCGCCTTGGACCGCCACAACACGCAATCCTATCTTAAAGAATTCCACACCAGGTTCGATGAACTTCTGGAATGTCCTAATGAGGTCTTGTTTCTCACCTGATTCTCTCTCGAGCTGTCCTCTTATCTCATCGACTTTTTTTGACTTGGCCACGCCGTTTCGCTAGGGAAATTCGAACCGTCTTTTTCTTCGACTGCTTTTTTCGAAGTTTCTTGGAAGAGTTCTTGGCGGGTTTAGCAGGGGGATGGCCCCCTGCCTCGTAAGCTTCTTTTAGCCAGAGTGTGAAAGGCTCCTCAACTTCATCGCGATGCTTGACCTGGACCAGATGAGACACTTTCGTCTTCGACACGGGCTGCGCCTTGCGAACCGCAGCGGCCTTCACCGTCCGGGGTAAAAAGAAACAGACTTCCAAAACGGCTCGTTTAGGGCGGACGAAGAAATAGCAGGTCTTGCGAGAAAACATAATAGATTTATGCGAGGCATAAATTCGTTGCTCGCCAAAGCCGATCGCCGTTTCCCGCAACCGTTCCCAGGCCTCTCGCAAGTCTTCAGAGAGATCTTCAGTCAGTTTCTCTTCGGTCGTCGTCCAGCAGTCATGAGTTTTGGGGTCCTCAATCCATTGGCGACAGTGATAGCACTCTTTCCCGGGCATCCATTCAGAAAAAGGAAAACTGACTCCGTTGTCAAATCAGAACCGACGGTAGAATTTATCTACGCCGAGATCCAGCCGAATCTACCTCGCCGGCGGCCCCGAACAACGAGTCTGATGATCGCTTCTGCGATTGCCAGACCACCCCGATTTATTGCGGCATTTGGAAATAAGAAGCGCTCAGCCATTTTAACTTTCCCGACCGGAATGAAATGGTTTAGCCTAAAACAGCGTTGCCAAAAAAAAGGAATGGAAACCAGTGGGACTGGGGAACCGATGGAACTGCGCCAATTATTCGATAAAGAATCCTCTACCTATAGCTATCTGATTGCAGATGCCGGAAGTCGAGAAGCGATTATCATCGATCCAGTCATCGAACAGCGAGAACGGGATCTCAAGCTCATTTCCGACTTGGGACTCAAACTCCGCTACGCTATCGACACTCATGTCCACGCCGATCACGTCTCAGGACTCGACGGTTTGCGGGAACGAACCGGCTGCCTGGTCGGGATTTCAAAAAAAAGCGGAGCCAAAGAGGCAGATCTCTTTTTTACCGAAGGAGACCAGCTGTCAGTTGGGAAAACGGTTCTGGAGATTTACGAGACCCCCGGACATACGAATGGCTGCCTGACCTATCGCATGGGAGATCAGCTTTTTACCGGGGATGCCTTGCTCATTCGCGGTTGTGGTAGGACTGATTTTCAACAAGGAAATGCCGAAACGCTCTTTCTTTCTATCACCCAAAAACTTTGGAAGTTTCCCGATGAGACTAAGATCTACCCGGCACACGATTATAAAGGCTTTACCTGGTCGACTATCGGAGAAGAAAAGCGATGCAATCCCCGGCTAGTTAAATCCAAAACTGAATTCATCGATCTGATGAAAAACTTAAACTTACCCGAACCCAAAATGATCCGAGTCGCAGTGCCCTCAAATTTGCGTTGTGGAAAGCCTGATAGCCACGTTACCGATGAGCCATAAATAAAACGTACCCCGCAGCCCCGCGAAACGCTTGCTTTTTTGCCCTAGGGGCGAAAATCGCCAGATAGCCCCAAGGGAAAGGAATAGGAAATTTCCGTCCGACTCGCTCTCCTTCCTCGACCGCTAAGATATTATGTTTCACCTCCCAACCATGGCTTAAGAAAAAATCTAAGGGATCGGGATGTTGAAATTTCATCGGAGCCTTCGCAAGTTTCTTCTTCAACTTCGCCGGTCGGTTCCATAGACCACTCTTCTGATAATCCTGAATCCAATAGTGGAAGTTTGGAACTTTCCGCAAGTCTTCCGCTAGATCAGCGGCTTGCGCATTGGAAAGATAAGGTACCACCCCTTCAGTGAGAATTAGCACGCGGCCGGCCTGCGATCCGATTTCCGCATAAACCCGATTGGCTTCAGAACGTTTTGAAAGATCTAGTCCGATGCGCGTGAGCTCGCATTTTGGCTTTTCTCCGACGAGTTTTTCATTTTTCATTTGGATAAGATGGGGGAAATCAATCTCGATCCATTTGAGTGCAGCAGGAAGATTAAGCCGATAAGGACGAGTATCCAATCCCGCCCCCAAGTTGACGACGGTATCGACTCCGTCCTCCAGCGCTTCGAAAATCAAACGGTCGATAGCGATGGTACGCACCACCATAATCCACCCGGTGACTTCCCCATAAGGCATGCTGCGAGCTATCTCGCGCCCCCGCTCCCCCGCAAGTTTGCCCGCCAACGGATCTTGATAAAGCGCGTCGCGTCTTTCACTTTCAATGGCTCGGTAGGCGGCGACCCAAAGGGCAGTGTCGGAAACGTTTTCGATGGCTATTGTGGTCATGAAAACAATCTTACCCATTTTCACCTCGAGCTCATCAAAAAAATAGTTCCGCTGCTTCACCTCTTTTGGGCCTTATCCCGTTCCCCGACCTGATAGGAATGAGTCGCCAGCCTTTTTCTAGTTTGTTATTCTCAGTCCCAGCGAGATCTTACATGGATGACAAAAATTTCAACGATCCCAAGACTGCCTTGGATTGGAGTCAAAGCATCGAAAACAGTCGGCTCCGAGAACAGGATATCTATCCGCGATTGGGGGCGTGGGTAGATACGATTTCAGCGGGGAAAATCCTGGAAATCGGCTGCGGCCAAGGGATTTGTTCTAAATATCTTCCCTTAACCAATCGCGAGTATATCGGGCTAGAGCCGTCTCCGTTCCTGCTCGACCGGGCAAAACAACTTTATGCCGACCAAAATCGCTCCTTCTTATCCGGCAACGCTTACGCGTTGCCCTTTGGCCCTGGGGAGTTTGACGCCGTATTCTCAGTAACGGTTTGGCATCTGATCAGTGATCTGAAAAAAGCGACGGAAGAAATGAGCCGAGTTTTGAAGCCAAAGGGACATTTCTTGATTATTACCGCAAATCCAACTGCCTATTCTGCTTGGACCGATCGTTACACAAGCGGCAAGTTGGTAGGGAGTCGTTTTGAAGGTAGAGTTCAGCTCCAGGATCACTCTGAATCTAAGGATGTTCTTTATTTGCACCCGTTAGAAACGATTTTGGCTTCACTTCAGGCGGAAGGGCTCAAGGTAGAGCTCACCGAGACGTTTCGCCCTACGGCACCCTCCAGCCCGCAAGTACAGCATCTTTATATTTCAATTCAGGGACGGAAAATTTGATCATGCAGAGCTCTCGATAGCGTCGATAAATATTGCCTGAGCGGGATTCCTGCCTGCTCGGATCAAATCTTCCGCGGTATCATACCAAATCCATGTCCAACAGTGAGTGATCCCTTGTCTGCTAAAGACTTCATGTCGAGTATTTCCGTCCCGCACACTGAAAATTCCGGATCGGTACTGTGTAATCAGAGGTGGAAAGTTCTCCAGTTGGACGAAATTTAGTTGCATCTTCTTTAGACGCCTTTCCCATTCCACCCTTGGCATCCGGTATTCCATTTCGGCTTCTGGGCCGCAGCACCGAAGCAGAGAATCGAGTGGCAGCAGTTCTGGCCCTGTCCAGTAACGAGGTCGCCTTTGTAAACCCTGCTTCAAACCGACATTATTGATTTCAAGATAAGTCTCTAACCAAGCCTGGCTTTTCCCTTCTGCCCTCGCTTTGCGTGCCCCAAACAAGGAGAACTCAGTGGAAATCATCTGCGCCTCACCTGGTGAAAATTTCGCCCTCAGCCTGGTTTATTCTCTCAACTAGGCTATCCCGCCGATTCGATCTGGTAGTTAAATCTAGGTTGCTATATGTTCTTCATCGGGCGCCTTGCGCCAAAGCGGTAGTGTAGACAAGATACCTCAGGCGCTGCAAATCCTTTATCGATTCATCTGGTTGACTTACCTAAATCAGAGGGCTCAGGTGAGAAATTCCGAAACTAGACCCAAATTCATCTGTCACTCCCAAGAAATCTCGTCATGAGGAGATCCCCAATGCGCTGTACTAAAACTTATCTATTCGTCTTATTGGTTACGACTTCCTTACTGAAGGCGACCCCAGACGAGATGGCAATGAACCCAACGCCTTCCTACCCTCAATCCCCAACGGATTGTTCCTTCATGCAAATCTGGGACGTCGGGATGAATATGTGCATGCCGTACCCCAGGGAGGGAATGCCGATGAAGATGGCGATGCTGAGCGGCTCGGTTTACGGAGGATATATCGCGCAAGAGGGACCGCGAGGCCATGATGCTTGGGTTTCCACCAATATGATCATGGCTGATATCGGAATGAGCTTAAGCGATCGGCATTATTTGAATGTTGACCTAATGATGACCGCAGAAAAATGGACACTACCCAACAGCGGGTATCCCCTATTCTTACAGATCGGAGAGGAAAATGCCCAAGCAATGCCCTTCATCGATGCCCAACATCCCCATAGTTCGCCGCTAATGGGATTGACTCTAAGCGATACCATTCGGCTAGGAACGGACGATGCGCTGAAATTCTTCTTTGCCCCGCGAGGGGAAACTACCGACGGACCGATCGCGTTCATGCATCGGGTAACCGGAATGATCAACCCTGATGCGCCGCTGGGACACCACATCGGGCAGGACGTAGGGCATGTGACCAGCACGGTCATCGGCGGTTCTTTGAAGTGGGGCAGCACTCGAATTGAGGCCTCGACCTTTCATGGTGGAGAACCTTCACCAACCCGGGTGGATCTCCCCCTCGGCACCCCCGATTCTATCGCCATCCGGCTTATCCAGGAATTCACCTCCGATCATAGGGTCATGGCGTCCGGGGCGTACATCAACCAGCCGGAACCTAGCGCCCCCGACATCACCAATGAATGGCGATATTCGGCTTCCACTTATGATCGCTTTCGCCTTTCCGAAACTTGGACTCTGCACCACACCCTGATTTACGGAGCGGTCACTCACTACGACCGGGCAACCTGGCTCAACTCATTGAGTGAGGAATTTCTCTTCAGTGCTTCCCGATCAAATCTCTGGGGAAGATTGGAAGTTCTACAACGAACGCCGGAAGAACTGGAGATTCCAGTCGCCGGAGACGCCAATTCTGGCCGCTGGGTGGCCGCATTCACCCTGGGCTATACCTATTACCTCGCCAAGCTTGATGGCGCTACTCTCGGGCTGGGAGCCTCGATCACCAAAGATTTTCTCCCCGACGAATTTGCCTCAAGCTACGGCGGCAATCCTTGGAGCGGCAAACTCTTTCTTCACCTGAAGGGGATGCGAATGTGGGATTTATAGACGAGGTCGCGAGACTTCCGCTAAACAAATCAGAATCAGCCCCTAGGAATCCGCTAAAATCGCTGAGTCGATCTTTGGGGGCAAAATTCCCTTAGCTTCGCCATTGGCATCAAGGCGCTCACAAAACGACAACTTCAATCCGTCGCCGGTTTGGCTAACGCGATCAAACACCGTTTCAAACTTTGCAACTGCTCAGTCGTTAATTTTCCAAAAAATGCGTCATCGATCGCTTCAACCATCGGAATGGCGTCCTTAAGCAGACCATTTCCCTTGGCGGTTAGGGATAGAGCAACCGCTCGCCCATCCCGAGAGTGAGCTCTGCGGACTAATAGCCCTCTCCCCTCTAACGCCTTTGCCACATCCGAGACCATCATCTTGTCCATCGAGAGTTGATTGGAAACTTGTTGTTGGGAAACCTCTTCGGCGGTCGATCCCAAATAGCTAATCGCCGCTAAAATCGAATACTGAACCTGGGTGAGAGTGATTTTCTCCAATTCCAGGCGGAGTCTTCGACTCCATTCGTTGAAAGATCGCCAGAATAAAAATCCGGGGCTTGCTTCTGCCTTGGCATAATGGGAGCCGGTCAAGCGGCGAACCGGCCGCTCAGGCGGTTTGCCACTCAGGGAAGCTCGCGGGCCCGCTGGACCATCTTTTCCGCCTGCTCTTCTAACCCGGCGGCTACTTTTTCGGCGACTATCTTCTTCCATAGAAAGCTCAACGGTCCTTCAATGCGGACCGTGTGGGTTATTTCCAGTCCCGCCTTTGTTTCCTTCATCTCATGTATGCCGTACATTTTCGCCAAAGGAAACTTTGTCAGATCAGTAAAGGCCACGCCTGGCTCAACTTTGATTAGCCGAATCTTTACCTGAGGCCCTCCTTTGGGTTTCAACCAGAATTGACTTCCCTGCTCAAAGGGCTGTTCCAAACGCGCAAAATCGATATCGGTATCCCATTGATGCCACTGATTAACGTTCTGCCATACCTTCCAGATTATTTGCCGATCGATATTCTGAACTAGAATTTTATGAGTTTTTTCCCAAGCCATGTTTTGCTCCCTAAGATTTTCGTTCCTAGTTAATATAGTAAGCATACTTACTATATTAACTCACCGCGATCAACCTTCAATCGCTAAGCGTCTCCTTTTCCATAGAGACTTGGGGTAGTCCCCAGAATTTTCCGAAAGGCCGCAATGAAAGCGCTAGGACTTTGGTATCCGGCCTCTAACGCTACCGTGATCACTTTTTCACCCGCCACCAGTTTATGAATCGATTGGAGCATTCGCAGCTGTTGTCGCCACCGACCCAAGGTAAGCCGGGTTTGCTCCTGGAAGAGACGCTCGATAGTTCGCTTGCTAGCACCGCACCCCCGACAGAGTTCACCTAATAATCTTCCATCACCAGGATCTCCAATCAGCGCTTCGGCCACCCGTTTGGCTCGGGGATCAGTCGGCAGGGGGAGTTGCAGAGGAATTCGGCCGGCGACCAAAAGCTCATCGAGAAGTAACCCAATCACTCTCTTTTCGCTAGCCACTCGAGTGGAAAGTTTAGGAAAACGACAAGCATGCAAAGTAAGTTCTCTGAGCAAAGGAGATACATTCATGACGGTGCAGCGAGCCGGTAATCCCTTCACGAATTTCGGAACGAAGTAGAGCGTACGCATCGCCACCGGGCCTGACATCCGTATGGAATGAATGACTCGGGCGGGAATCCAAACCGCCTTAGCCGGAGGAACGAACCAAACTCCATGCTCCGTGGTCACGGTCATCACTCCCTGGCTGGCGAAGACCCACTGATCCTCGCTATGAAAATGCGGAGCCAAGACCTCAGCATCCGCATAGTCATAAGCAAGAGTCGTGATTTTCGCCTTAGGATGCCGGTGAGGATAGAGCTTAGGGGATTGGCGTTTTTTAGACATAGATTGTCAAAATAGCGAAAGAACGAATATGGAATCAAGCCTATTATCCTTGGGAACTGGCAATTAGACCGGGATTTTAAGGAGAAAGACCATGCTCGAAAAAAATAAAATTATCGCTTTTATCCCTACCAAGAACCCTCTGGAGGCAAGGCGGTTTTATGAGGGAATATTGGGACTGAAATTCGTCGAAGAAGATCCATTTGCCCTGGTTATGGAAGCTCACGGCACCAAAATCCGAATCGCTAAGACGGAAGATTTCAAGCCGGCCCCCTTTACGATTTTAGGTTGGGAAGTTCCCAATCTTGAAGCCATTCTGAAGCAGCTCAAGGAAAAACAAGTGCCGATCATGAAATACGATTTTCTAGTCCAAGATGGCTTAGGCGTTTGGACGGCCCCTGGGGGCGCCAAAGTTGCTTGGTTCCAAGATCCCGATGGAAATGTCCTTTCTCTGAGTCAAAATTGACGGAGAAGCCATTTTCTCCCTCTGCCTCCCACCGGGAGAAATAAAATCATAAAATCCTGATACTTTTTTGTTCACTAAAGAGGTATCAGGGTAACTTTCCCCCAAAGGGGCTTTGACCGAGAATAGAAAGGAACGGAGGCTAAAATGAAGTGTCCCTGTGGCTCAGACGGCGATTTTGAAAAATGCTGTTCCCCATTTTTGGCCGGGCATGAACTTCCCGATACGGCTGAAAAGTTAATGCGGTCGCGTTATACCGCCTACACCCAAGCCGACATCGAATACATCAAGAAAACGATGACGGCGGAGGCCAGAAAAGATTTTGACCCGGTCGAGACTCGAAAATGGGCGGAAGAATCCAAATGGAAGGGCCTAAAGATTATCGATACAAAGTTGGGCGGACCTTCCGATAAGGCTGGAATGGTTGAATTTACCGCGACCTATGAAAAAGATGGGGTGGGAATTGATCATCATGAAGTGTCCCAATTCCGCAAAACCGACGAGGGCCAATGGCTATTTGTCGACGGTGACGCCCATACGCATAAAGAGGGCGAAGGCCATCACGAATCGCCAAAATCAGTAGTCCGCGATCGCCCCAAGATTGGTCGTAACGAACCCTGTCCGTGTGGGAGTAGCAAAAAGTATAAAAAATGCTGCGAAAGTAAACCCGCGGAATCCGGCACCCCTTAAAGCGCCTGGCCCTG
>Ga0206903_10181_pt1 | contig 12781 bp, 14 predicted proteins | sample Alteio_BWOrgHeat_45_FD_152959 | JGI IMG/M metagenome (GOLD analysis project Ga0206903, IMG submission 152959) | Enriched cells from forest soil in Barre Woods Harvard Forest LTER site, Petersham, Massachusetts, United States -... | ecosystem: Environmental > Terrestrial > Soil > Temperate forest >... | reverse complement strand
GGGTTTATAGACCTGGAAAAAACCATGGGCGGCCGATCCTCGCGCATGGACAATTCTTTCCGGAATTCTTTCGTGATCGAAATGAGTGATCTTTTCCCGGAGTAAGAAATCTTCTAATAACGAAGGGCCTCGTTCTCCAGCGGTGAGAGAATTCTGATCGTCATTGATTTTTAGGCCTTGGTTAGAGGTGAGAAACTCGTCGTGACCTTCCTCGGTAAAAGGCAGTAAAGCATCAAGTTTGGCGTTGCGGATTTTCTTTTCGCCCTTTGCTTCCGACTTTTTCTCGCGCATCGATCTCCCCCTAATCCCTGGCTTATCATTCGCGTATCTCTCGAAGAACCGGAAGTGGCAACGGAATTTGTCCGGTGAGGGAAGTCATTTGCGGCAAGCGGCAAAGTCGGGCCGTGGTCGGGGGGGATTGAGGTAAGCGCCTAGGATCTTTCTCTTTCAGCGGCGACCCGCTCAACCGTTAGCGGTTTGCTCTTGTCCTTGACGGGTTTTATCCCGAACGTTCTGGATGATGGAATTTTAGCGGTGTATTTTTGACGTCGGAATAGGGTAAGGTAGGCGCCGGCTTTGACTGCCCCAAGTGGCCGCTATTTAAGGAAACTCCCGATGAAAAAAATCACCAGTTTTACCCAGCTCAATCTCCCTAGTGCGCTGGCCAAGGCGCTAGAGAAGATGAAATTTTTGGTCCCGACTCCCGTGCAAGCTGCCAGTCTTCCTCCGGGGCTTGCCGGCATTGATATCTTGGGAACTGCCCAGACGGGAACGGGCAAGACCGCTGCCTTTGGCATTCCCTTGCTGGCCAAGCTTTCGCGCCAACCCGGAATGAAGGCAGTTGTTTTAGCGCCGACTCGGGAACTTGCGGCTCAGATTCATCAGGTCTTACTCCGAATGAGCGAAGGAACGAAATTGAAAGGGGCTCTGCTCGTGGGAGGGGAGTCCTTTTTACAACAGAAGTTGGACGTTAAAGCAGGCGCCGACTACTTTGTTTGTACTCCCGGTCGGTTGATTGATCATCTCACTGCCGGATTGAAATTAACCAAAGTCGGACTCCTCGTACTCGATGAAGTGGATCGGATGCTCGATATGGGGTTTGCTCCGCAGCTCACCGAAATAGAGCCTCATCTTCCGGCAGAGCGACAGACGCTCTTATTCTCGGCCACTTTGCCAAAGGAAATTTTGGCGGTGGCTTCACAGTATCTTAGAGATCCGGTGCGAGTCAGCATTGGCGCAACCACCCAACCGATGGATCGGGTGGTTCAGGAAAATTGTCCAACCACTCATCTGCAAAAGAATGATCTCCTTTTAAAGCATCTGAAGGAACGAGAAGGACGATTTCTCATCTTTGCGCGAACTCAACATCGCGCCAATCGGGTGCATCAGATGCTGGAGCGGAATCGGATTAAAGCGGTCCTGCTGCACGGAGGTAGGACCCAGAATCAAAGAAAGCAGGCATTGGATGATTTTCGCGCTGGGGGACGGAGGGCCATGGTGGCCACGGATCTGGCGGGACGAGGAATCGACATCGACGATATCAGATGGGTGATCAATTACGATCTTCCGGTGAATCGCGAAGACTACATCCATCGAATTGGCCGCACGGCCCGCAATGGAAGAGAGGGAACGGCGTTGAATTACCTGACTCCCGAGGACCAGGGGGGAAAGGGAATTATTAGCCCGCCCGAGCGAAAGCCCGGACCTCCGAAAGCCCCGTCTCAAGTAAAAGCAGTTAAGGAAAGTCGCTCTGCTTGGCGCAAAGACGGTTGGAGACGGGCGGGCGGAAGAAACCGTCCGGAGTTTCAGAAGCGAGCCGCAAGTCAGGGATACGGACACGAAGGCCAGAAGCAGGAAAAACGCCAATCGGCGAAAAGCCCTACGGCGACGAAGAAAAACAAACGTCGCCGTTTGGGCGATACGCGACTTCGAGATGCGGCTCGTAAATTGGGCGAGCCGGTGCCAAAGCCGAAACGCGGCAAAAATTAATTCGGAGCGTTTAAGGTGATGGTCTGAGCGCCGAATCCATTGACGCTAACAAAGTTAACCATTTGTCCGCCGAAATTATTGCAGTCGTTGGCGGAGTTCGCTTTGAAAAATGGATTCACATACTGTTGTCGACTCACGCAGAGATAGGCATTGGAACCACCAAAAGTAATCGCTCCTCCGTTGGCCTCACAATAATAGCCATCCGTTCTTCCATTGAACGTGGTTGATCCGCCATTATTAATGCCGAACCAGTGAAAAACGGTGACTTCTGGGGCTTGAGGATTGGCGTTGGCGATTTGGGCAAACGCGCATTGTACGGGAAAGTCGGAGTGGTTGATGATGGTCATTCGAGTGATGATACCGAATGCGGGAGAAGAAAGGACCATCACGGTGACTGCCGAGAACCAAGGTGAGAAAAGCTTTTTCATAATCAGACTCCTAAAAGTAAATAAAACGCTAAAGCATGAGATACTATCGACGAAGATCCCCTTCAATCAAAAAAGCAGAGGTCGTCGCGATTGGTTTCGCTCATTCTCCACGGCTGCCCAAGCTCTTTACACTGACTAGTCCCTGGTGGCTTTGCTCGTTCTCGGGGCAGCCCAAACTCGTTGGTCTCAGAATTGCTTCGTGATTGGTGCAGTGAAGCGATTTGAGGATTCCTAATGTCCAAACTTCAGACGATTTTTTCTGTTCTTTTTTTATTTTCCGGATGGGCTCTCGCCCAGCCGGTTTGTCGTTGCCCTACGGCAACCGTGAATTGTGCTCCCGTTCCTGGCGGCTTTGCTGCGTCAACGAGTTGGACTTCCTGCGTGGTCACGGTAGATCCTGCCCTTTGCGCGGCTGGCGGATTATATTCCGGCATCGTGATCAACAGTGGCTCAGTGTATGGTGGATTTCCCATTTTGACCCTCCCGGCGGCAATCACTGCAGTCTGTACCTTACTGCATGAAGGTATCCATCTTTGTCAGTTTATGCCGAATCCCTTATGTAAAGCCGAGGTCGATGCTTACGCCGCGATGGCGAATTGTTATGTTGCTTACTACCAACAGAATCATTGCGATACGCCGGCTCAAAGCCAGTCGTCGCTATGTAGGTGGTTAGCGGCTTCGGCGGGTTGGGCATCGGCAGAGCAGCAAACGGCATGTAATCCGGTCACCGTACCGGCGCCCTGAACCTAATGCGCGGAGGCGATGGAATTCCATTGGTTGGTTTAATCGAAAATCAGATTTCGTTATGGCTTGCCCGTCGACCGGGGAGGGTGGAATGGAGATCTCACCTCAATCCTGAGGAATTGCGACGAGCCGCTGCCAGTTTGCGAGAAGAAAACCGAGAAAATTTCGTCTTATCTCGAGGACTCCTACGGGAAGTGCTGGCCCAAGCCACTGGGGTGAAAGGCAGTGAGATCGAGTTCGGAACCCTAACGGCCGGGAAGCCCTGTCTTAGGTTCCCATCAGGAACGGCGGTTGAATTTAGTTTATCTCATTCCGGTGATTTCACTTTAATTGGTTTAAGTCGAGGAATTCCTCTGGGCATCGATCTGGAAAAAATTGAACCGAGCCGACCTTGGCAACGACTGGCAGAACGCTTTTTTTCTGACTACGAACAGAAATGCTTAGCTCAGGATCCGACGGTAGAAAATTTCTTTAAGCAATGGACTTGCAAGGAAGCCTATTTGAAATTAACCGGCTTGGGCATCGCCCAGCCGCTAGCGTCAGTCACGGTGGCCAAGGGGATGGCCCCGTGTCAGCTAGTCGAAATTCATGCCCCAGCGGGATACTGCGCGAGCTTGGCGATCCCGCTGAACGTGGAAGTCCCTGAGATTCAACTCACCGATTTATCTTAATGCGAAGGTGATCCAAAACTGATTGGCTCCCACTTGGTGAGCCGCTTCCCCGAACTCTGATCCCTCTAATCCGGAAAATCGTCTCCATTCCAAAGTGAGCCCCCAACCATCGTCAGAAGATGAGGACAAGGTCCAACGATAACCTAGAATAGAAAGCAAACTGGCGTCGTTGAGACTTCCCATCGCAGTCAAGAAGGGAGTGCTGCCCAAGGATTCGCTTCTCAGATCAGCAAAAAGCAAATCTCGACTGAAAAAACTACCGATGCCAGCCGTCGGAGAGGCAAAATTTGCCGGGGCGGGAAAACTATAGACCCTTGCTCGGGTATCTCCTCGCAATTGCCCCAAGGCTTTTCGACGTTGGCTGCTGGCACTCCCAGCGAGGCCATACCCATTACGAAAATATTCCAACGTTAGCTTCATCCCCCATAGCCCCGGGCTCCATTGTGAGCCAAATAGCCAATCTGAGTGAAGTTCACTTTCTCCGGGAAGGGAAAAACGGGTTTGATTCAGATTGCCTTCGCCGTAAATCAGCAAACTCTCTCTAGCTTGCCAATTTGCTCCCCAACCTAAAAAGCGATTGGCGGCCACGGTCCAAGTATCTACCGCATTGAAATTGGCGCTAAAGCGCAGAAAAGGGGCAAGCAGTGACGTTGCCGAGGTCTGCGAAACCGCGGTTCCCACTTGGAGAGCATATTTTTCCGAAGGTAACCATTGTACCCAGCCATTCCAGAGTCCTTCTTGGGGAAGTAACGGAGAAACCAAACTAAGACCGGAAAGAGCCGGATTACTGGGACTGGTAAGTAAGGCGCTGGAGAAATCAAAAGCGCGTTTTCCCAACGAGAAACGCCAATTTCCCTGTTGGTTTTCGCCGTATCCTTCCCAGAGCACTGCCCCCAGCGAGCTCCGCGGGGAAGTGGCTGTGCCTTGCGGTCTAGGGTCTCGACTGCCTGATCCGAAAACTGATCCCTGGCCGTCGATGACGAGGCGATTCTCCGCTTTGTCGTAGCTCATCCTGGCTCGGGCGTTGAGCACCGAACCACTTTTGAGGTTAATCGCGGTCTCGTCGGGCACGATGGTGCTTACCCATTCGGGACTGAGACGTCCCGACCACGAACCATAGTGCAGGGCGGAAATGTCGGCGTCGGCTTGCATGAGCTATCGGGCCTCGATTTCATGGGCCGCACCAATTAGGTTTTGCGGATTAAAAAGATTCGCACCAAGATCTGCCCGATGGGCTTCTCCAAAAATCACTTTGGTTTTATCGCCGGTGCGTATTGCGTCGTGAATGATAGCCGATACTAGTCGGAGCTTGCCTGCTTTATGCTGATATTCATAGTTCGCAATCTTGAGCAGCTTTCCTGATCTTGCATAAAAACGGGCCAACTGAGGGCAGAGGGAGTCTGCCGGAAAATCAAGCTCAATTTTGGAATACGCGGCGGCCGCAGTGGTCGACTTTGGAACCAAGCGAAGCGTCGGCGCCTGATAGCTTTCCGCGAAATAGTCCGATCCCCAGCGGACGTTGACCACATCGGCGGTGGAAGCTTGGCCGAGCAAACGTTGCGACGGAGAAATGCGCATTGGTTTGCGCATTCCTTGCTTCTGCATCCACATTCCGGCATCGGAGGAAAGAATCACCATGCGATTTCCCGCCGACTCCGAAATTGCGATGGCGAGGTAACGATCCCCTTTGCCTGCTACTCGATAAATGATGGGGTTGGAATTTTTTTCACCCAAAGGCATGAAGGTAGTCTGCAGAATGAAATTATCGTCGGGAATTGCGCGGAGAGAGTCGACCAGGCGAAGACGCGCGTCCGGATTGAGCCCGGCCGCGGCGGCCGGGGTGGCACTTCCAAAAAATACGGGCAGCAGAAGCAGTGGGACTAGTGAACGTATTCCTCCGGAGAGAGCTGTTGCAATATTGCTCTGAACCATGCGGCGCGAACCCCATAGGGAGGCGATCACCGGGCTCAGTATCGCAATTCCAAGCACCATCGTCGCGCCTCGGTAATCCAAGAGAAAATTAAGGCGGTATCCCTCACTCGATCCCGGCGCCGGGGGCATGGGAATGCCACCCCATAGCTGCACCAACCAGGAGAAGGCAAACGCGATCAAGATTCCCGTGAGACCTGCACCGAAACCGAGTCCCAAACCTTCGCACACAATCATGGCTGCAATTTGATGGCGGCGCATTCCAATGGCTTGAAGTAACGCAAGCTCAGCCCTCCGCTCGAGCAATGCCATCATGACCGTATTGGCCACGGCCAAAATGGTGAGCACAAAGAGAACCAATTCAACGAAAGAAAAGATTCGCCCATAAAGCGCTTTAACCGAACGATAATAATCTGCCAGTTCGTCCCACCGTCGAGTTTCCAGCGGCGTTCCTTGAAGTAAGGCATCAATCTTCTGCTCCGCCATCATGGTTTGGCTGGTTTGCTTTAGTCCCACTGCCAAAGAATCCACCTGATCTGTCTCCATCAGGTTGAGGGCTAAGGGCAGAGATAAAGTGAGGCTTACGGCGTCTAATTCTTTAGAGTCGGAGGCAGAAATTCCGATGACCGTGGCATCCATCGCGTTGGGCACTCCCCGGTCGGTGGTTACTAAAAGGGAGATATTGTCTCCGGGCTTGGCCTCGATCCGTTTCGCAAGGACCCGCCCCAGGATAACTCCCTGAGGTTCTGTCGGCGATAGCGTCTTTCCCGCTACGACGGAAACGGAGGCAGAAATACGGCGATAGGTTGCAGGATCAAAGGCGGTGCCCACAAAGATCTCCGAGCGGGAACCGGTGCTCACGATCCCAGAAACTTTCCTTCGCAGCGAGAGGGCCTCGACTTGATCTCCCAACTGGGCACGAACCTTATCGGCCACCACTTCGAGATTGGCTTTGGAGGAGCGATGCGCCTCGGGGACGGCAGAGCGGAACCAGTTTCCGTCGGCAATTTGAATTTGTCCATTTCCCGAGCGGGCAAAGCGCTCGGCTAGACCCCAGTAGGCAAAGTGTACGAAACCATAGAGAAGAAGAATGCCCGCCGCTCCGACGGCGATGCCTCCGCCGGTGACCAAAGTTCGTCTCGGATTTCGGCCTAGGTTCTTGAAGGCTAACTTCACTATCGTGCTGGTCATGCGGATCTCCCGTCTTTGATACAGACTGTTCGATTGGCTTGAGGTACCAATCCAGGATCATGAGTGACGAATAAAAGGGCAGATTGCCCTTCGGCGCATAATTCGAACAATAAATCGCAAACCTGCTGGCCGCTATGACTGTCTAAATTCGCGGTAGGTTCATCGGCCAGAATCAGCCGTGGCCGATTCACCAGCGCCCGGGCAATCGCGGTTCGCTGGCGTTGTCCGCCGCTAAGCGCATAGGGTTTTCGGCTTTCAAATCCTTTAAGCCCCACGCGATGGAGAAAGAAGTCAGCATCGCGAGCCGCTTCGCTAGATTTTTTTCCTTGCAGCAGAGCGGGTAACATTACGTTCTCCCGCACCGAGAGCACTGGTACGAGGTGGAAGTTTTGAAATACGTAACCTAGCTGATCTCGTCGAAAGATAGAGCGGTGTTTTTGATCAACCGTGGTGAGGTTCCTACCCTCAAACCACACCTCTCCCCCGTTGGGCTCATCAATAAGACCTGCGATATTAAGGACGGTGGATTTCCCTGAGCCACTCTGGCCAATCAGGGCCACGGATTCTCCGGCTGCGACTTGGATCGAGAAGTGATTGAGGGCCGTGACCAGCCGTCCTTCCGAAGCATAAGTTTTGGTTACCTGCTTTAGCTCGAGCATGATTTCATCCTTAAAGCTGATTATTGGGCCATCAGGAAATCAACGATGGTGTTCACGGAGCGAAAGACTTCTTTTTGTCCTTCTCCCACGATGACGTCGAATTCCTGTTCTAAACCCACGATAAGTTCCAAAGCATCGATCGAGTCCAGTCCCAGGCCCATTCCGAATAAGGGTGCATCATTGTCGATTTCTTTGGTTTCCAGCGGTAAATTAATTTGTCGGATCATCATTAGCTTTACCGATTCCGTTACCTGTTGCCGTTTAGTAATCTCCCAGGGGATTTGGATTTCAGTTTGCATGGACGTTCTCCTTGTTAATGAGGTTGAGGGAAGGCGTAGGATCAAGCTCTTCGGGCTGAGATAAAAACCAGCTAGAAACTATGGCTTCCGGTAGTCGAAATTGCAGCTGCCCCGCCTTTAATGCCACCAGTTCCACTTGGGCTTCAACCAGAAGCTCTCGAGATATCGAGTGAATGACGCATTGGCGGAAAGTCAGTTTATTTAGAGGGCGATTTATCAGCGAAGTTACCAAGCGAACTTGCATTCCCGGTCGCACCGAGCCACGGAATTTCGTTTTGAGCTCACTGACGACGAATTGGTAACCTTCTCGGTGCAAAGCCTCTAAGTGAATGCCCACTTTTTCCATCAGCGCAATACGGCCACATTCGAACCAGCAGAAGTAAACGCTATGGTGCAAAATGCCGTAGCGATCGATTTCATGAAATCGCGGACTGAATTCTAAGCTGACCTTGAAATCCTTCATTGAGTATCCCCTTTTTCCACGATCTGCAGGGTGCTGTAGCCGCCACAGGAAGCGGTTAAAACAAACACTCGTTGAATTGCGGTCGAGGTCGGAACTCCGGGGACAACCCCGGGCGAGGGCGGAAGGATTTGATTTTTGATCGCGGTTATCGCGGCAAAAACTCCCAGCGCGGTCGAGCTACCCCGGGGATTGCCAAAGAGGGCCATCGCGGAATAACTCGGTGTGGAATTCACTTGGCTGGTAGCTTTTCCCTTAACTAAGAGCGAATCTATCTTGGCCAGTCCGGTTGTATTCAGAACGACTAAGTCCGGCATTCCAAAATCGCGAGTGGCTTGGTCTAGTAACTGGGTAATTGCCGACGCCTCCTGCGCGTAATAATGAGCTCCCGGGATCGAATGTCCGGAGCTCAGGGAGCCAACCAATTTGGCGAGCGGTTTGATTCCTCTGGCGGAAGCGAAAGATTTTTTCTCTAGGACCAGTGCTATGGAGCCCTCGCCTAACCAATATCCCTCTGATTTTTTTTCTGAGCAGAGGTCGGATGGAATATGGCCCAGATCAAGGTAGGCTTTCTCCAGAATCAAGGAGTGTTCATCCACTCCGCCGCAGATTACCGCATCCAATTCAGCGTCGGTTTGCAATGCGGTCAGAGCGACGCCGATCGCGACTCCCGAACTGACTTCACCCTGGCTAATCATGGCTGCCGGGCCCTGAATCATCTGGTCGATGCTGATGTAACCCAGACAAGCATTGAGCACAGTATTGGGAAAAAGGGAGGGGTTGCCGGCGCCGATTCCTCCGCTGACCACGTTGCGAAAGAACTGGTGAATCACCTCAATTGGACCGGTATCGGTTCCAAAGTAAATCCCTACGCGATCACGATTTCCGATTCCTAGTTTTAATCCCGCCGAACGCATTGCGGTTGCGGTAGCCACCGAGGCGAGCGAAGAGAGTCGATCGAGTTTGCGATGGTTGCGGCTTTTACGTAACCAGGTTTGGGTCTCAGAGTCGTTCAGATCCACCACTGCGCGATAGGCAGTTTGGCAACGGCCGGAGAAAGAGGGGTTAACCTCTCCTTTTCGGATGGCCGATGTACCGGCGAGGATCGCAGCTTCTAAGCGACAAGCCTCGGGACCAAATGGGGTAAGACCTCCAACTCCCGTTATCCAAATCTCAGATTTTTGCACCGCTTGAGCGTTTTTCCCCGATGCCTGTTTTAGAAAAACCGCTGAGGCGTTGGAACCTCCGAAACCAAAGGAGTTGGCAAGAATCCCGCGATATTCTCGTCGATGAACTTCGTCCCTCACTACGGGTAAGGTGCACCCTTTCCGTGCGCTGACAAAGCCCGGACTGGGTGGGATCTCCCCATGGTGAAGCGAGAGGCAGGCGAGTACGGCATTGATCGCGCCGGCAGCCCCTAGCGTATGTCCGGTGGCCCCTTTGGTACTGACCAAAGCGATTTGGGAAGAGCTAGGTCCCAGGCTGAGTGCGATGGCCTTGGTTTCGGCGACATCATTCAACTCCGTTCCTGTGCCATGGGCATAGGCCCCTTCGATAAAATCGCTCTGAACTCCTGCGGTTTTCAGGGCACGCGAAATGGCCCCTCTCGCCCCACGACCGGATGGCTCGGGGGCCGTCGGGTGATAGGCTTCGGAGGTAATTCCGACTCCTCCCAGATACGCATAGGTTCGGTTGTCTCTCGATTTTGTTTCCAGCACTAAGGCAGCGGCACCTTCGCCTAAGCTTAACCCAAAATCGCCCACACTAAATGGGGAGGTTAGCGTCTTGGACAACCCTCCCAAGGCTCGAAACCCCGCCACGGACAACTCCCCGATCGGATCGACGCCGTAAACCACGGCGACATCAATTTTGTCGGAATCGAAATCAGCTTTGGCTAGCTGCAGGGCGACCGTACTGGACGAACAGGCAGTGGAGATAAGGACTCGAGTTCCCTGCCAGCCGTAATATTGGGCCAGAAGATCATTCAACGCACTATAGCTTCCAGAGAGGACGAGTCGAGGACGCCTACATTTACCTTGAGTCGTATATTCTCGAAAGAGAATTTCCAGGTCCGTGGTTCCGGCCAAACTGGAAGCGCCATAGATTCCGATGCGAGTCGGGGCATAGTCGGAGGCTTGGAGCTTCGCATCCTTGACTGCTTCGTCGATCGCATGCAGCGCTAAGAGTGCTGCGCGACTAGTCCGGCGTCGGAGTTTAGGCGATAGTCCTAATGCGGTGGCCAGCTCTTGGTCGGTGAGGGAAACTTCGGCGACCTGAGGAAGATCGCCTTGGCTTCCCTGCCGAAGCAGATGACTTGAAGTGCGAAAAGCACTGTCCCTTTGACCTCGCCGTTCTTTCAATTGATGAAAGACGTCGTGGTGGTTATGGCCCACGGAACAGATCGCTCCTAATCCGGTTACCCTGATCACAACACACTCCTTATTCAGCGACGATATGCATGCTCTTGGTTTCAAAAAATGGGGTGCTAGTGGTTTCTATGGACCGGCCTTTACTGGGGTCCACCAGTTGTTTCACTCCGGGAAAAGCTAATTCGTTGCGCAGAAATGCGAATCCGAACTGCTTGCCCAGCATGGGAGAGAAACTCGTATATCGAAAATCTCCCACTGGCACTCCGTTAAAGAAAATCTGGGTTCCCGGTTCCTGGCCGATCTCTTCTCCACCTTCGCCTGGAATCACAAATCCCACCAAGCTACGTGACACTTCGTTGCAACGGTTTCGGAGTTGCTCAGCATAGAGATAATTTTCCTTTCGAAAGTCTAGGGTGTAGCGGATACCCATTTCGATCGGACAATCTCCCTCCATGACGGTTACGCCAAAGACCGGAATCCTAGTTTCGTGGGCCAGGACCTGAATCTCTTGAGCAGAAACTGGCACCGGGCGGAAATCGGGATGGGCATCCAGTTCTTCTAGTAAAGGACCCAGGGCATTTTTATCTAGGATAAAGCGGTATCCGTATTCGCCGGTAATTCCGCCGCGCAAACAAATTGCTTTGCTTTCGGCGAGTTCAAAATCCATCGCATGAAGGTAACGAAGTCCAATGACCTCTCCCCCCACCAAATCTTTCGCCACTTTCCAAGCGTAAGGGCCTTCAATGATAAAACTAGTTAATTGTTCATCTTGAACACAGATTTCAACCGCCTCAGTGGCGGCTTGATGACTTTGCAGAAAGTCGATTAGCTTAGACTTTTGGCTGTGGCTTCCTAGAATAAGAAAGTGATCGTCCAAATTGAGCACTTGAACGAAGTCGATGAGCTTAATCTTGTCATCCAAGACCGGAGTGCTCAGAGCACAGTAAGGTTGAAGGTAGCTAAGCTTCCCCGGAAAAACCCGGTCTAGGAATTCTACCGCATCTCCTCCGGAGACCTTAATCAGGGTCGAATAGGTCTCGGTCCCGGCATCGATGTAACCGGCGGCTTCCCGAACGCGTTGGTAGCCACTGTTACTGTCCTGATCCTCGACGGAAAAACCGCTAGATAACTCTGCCACTCCGTCGGAAGAGAGAGAGCCTTGAGCTTGAGGCAATTGGTAATCCATTTCACTTCCCCTTTTTCCTTCCCGGCTCACGTAGGTTCACGGCGCCGATTCTCCTGAGAGGAGAATTGCCATTAAACTACGTGAGCCGGGTGTTCATCTGTTTAGAAGCCACTTGCGTGACGGAGTGATCACTGTGCAAGGGGGATGCCACCGGAAATATTTTTTTTCGACGGGGTTTGGTTTCGTGGATCCTGGGAAAGCCGCACTAGAATGGGATGTCCCGGGTTAGGGCGATAAATATAATTTAGGTCTCGTCGCTAAATCGCGGTGGCACACTGCTTGCTTTGGTGAAAGTTGAAAAGAATCAAGGAGCCAAATGTGTTACCCCTCTTAACCCCACTATTGATCAAGGCGTATCTGGGCAGTCCAGAGGCAACCCTAAGCACAGTTCGATGCCTGGTGACGATTTCTGCCCTGGCTTTGGTGGCGAAAGAAAATCACCGGCGGAATCCGATCCGCGCGACCCTAGCGCTCTACTATGTGGCTACTTTTCTGGCCACTTGGCTCATCAATTTCTCTTTGATCAAAACTCAGTTCGTTCCCGGCCTCTATTTGGTGTTGACCTTAATGACCGCGGGGTCACCGCTTCTGGGTTATGGCCCATTCACTCGGTTCTTTGCCCAAGCCAAACTGAGTGATCCGTCGGCGTGGGAAAGGCCTGGTTTTATTCTGGTGGTGAACCAGCTGGCCTGGTTTTGGGGGGGACTCTTCCTCTTTGCCTTTATCAGTTCAGAATTAGCCCTAGGCCCGCGGTGGTTACCGGCTGCAGTGATGGCGGGAATAGGCTTACCCATCACCTTTCTTTACCCTAAATGGAGGAGATCAAAGTCATGAGCGAAGCAAAGAATATCCCGGT
>Ga0206903_10324_pt1 | contig 12786 bp, 10 predicted proteins | sample Alteio_BWOrgHeat_45_FD_152959 | JGI IMG/M metagenome (GOLD analysis project Ga0206903, IMG submission 152959) | Enriched cells from forest soil in Barre Woods Harvard Forest LTER site, Petersham, Massachusetts, United States -... | ecosystem: Environmental > Terrestrial > Soil > Temperate forest >... | reverse complement strand
TCTATTTTTGAAATATCTCCTGATGAAGCAAGTGCCCATTTCCTGTTTACGGTCCAGGGAAAAAAAGCTGCCGATGCGCTAGCCAAGGAAGTGGGTTTGGAGAACATCTATGCTCGAGAAAACTCGGCCTTAATTAAAGAGGTTCTTTCCGATTTATCGGAAATTAAAGATCCCAGAGCAATTACCGCCGCTCGCATGACCTTAAACTCAGCCCTTCCAGCCAAGTCTTTTTTGAATTTCTCTTATCTCACGGCCCTCCAAGCGGCAGGTCAGGGAGGGGATGATGATTTCCTCAATGACGTCCTGGCCTTTTTAAAATCGAATAAAGGAGATCCGAATACTGAATATGAAGCTTGCCGCATGCTTTTATCCCGAGCGCAAAAACCAGATTTGATTCTGGGAGAGCGATTTCTATTTCTGCTTCAGGAAATTTCTCCCCGGGAAATTCGCCCGGCCCTGCTAGCTTGTCTCATTCGCCTAAAACCCGAGATGGTGGAAAAAGGAGTACACAATCTTCTTTGGGCGAATAGAAACGGAGCCCCCTCCCCGGCTCAAATTGAGCTCGCACTGGCCATCACTCAAAGCCTGGCTCCCAAGAAAGCAGAAGCCCTGGCTAGTGAGATTGAAATTTCGGCCCAAGACTTTGTCCCTAAGAAACGGGATGCGCTGATCACCAGCCTCCTGCCTTACGCTCCGCACCCACTTCGAGCGAAACTTCTGGAAGAATTAGAAACGCGCAAAAAATATGAGGGATTCTATAGCGTCGACTCTTTAGTCAAAAACCCGGATTTGGCCCAAAGCCCGCGAGTGTGGAACTTGATCGTAGCTCGAGCCCAAAGCCCTCAGAACGGCCCTAGCTCTTTATCTTTCGAATCGATTGAGCAAGGAGCTTTCCTCTCGCCCCGAAACTTTGTCGCAGTTTTTCCCAAACTGATGGAAAAAGTCACTGACTATGAACGAGCCAGCTACGAAGCATTGCTCCTGCGGCTAGCGATTGACCATTTGCTTCCAGAAGACGGAGAGAAGATGGCCCTTCGCCTTCTGCAAGAAAAAATGCATCGCCCAGCCGATCGCAGTTGTACTATTCTTTTGGCGGCGGCCGCGCTCTATCCCAAGCTAAGTATCGCCCTAGATCCCAACCAGCTAGCCCGCGAATTAGAAAAAGCTAAAACCACTGAACGGCCAGCGGTCAACCCTCATTCCCCGGCCGTGAACGATGAGCTTACCCAAAGTCCCTATATCCTCGGAGGGAAGAAAATCCGACCGGAGGTCGATCTCAACTCACAGTTCCCAAATTTCGCTCACCAGCAAACTTTTGGTACTTGTCATATTTTTGCCTCTGCCGCGCTATTTGAGGCCGCTTGTTTTCGTAAAACGGGAAAACGAGTGAATGTTTCGGAGGCCTACCTGCTCTACCACCACCTAAGAAATGAAGTCACCCAACGCCATCAAGAACTACTTAGCCCTAAAGGAAGAGACTTGCATGATGGCGATTTAGTGGGCGGAGATCCCATAAAAACTTTGGATCGCATGCTGAACGCTAGCGTTTGTGCGGAAAACTGCTTCCCTTTCGATGAGGAATTTCAAGCGTCGCTCAAATCGACCTTTTGCCTTTCTCCCGTCCCGCGAGATAAGGAAACAAAGGCGCAAACCGCTGCGCGGTTAGCGGAAACAATCTGCTCCAAGCTTGATGCTCAGGCGAGCCTGCGATGTCAAAAACAGAAAGCAACTCACACTCCCGAAACCGGTTGGCTGGCAGAGCCCAACGAAGATCTTAAGCAATGCCTAGCGGTTTCGCTAAAAGCCAAAGAGGAAGCTTTCACCGAAAAAAGAGCTCTCGAGCTGCTCCATCAAAATATTCCTTTTATTTGTATTGGGGACACCGGTTTAGCTTTAGACAAGAACGAGTCGCACGCGGCAGTGGTCGTAGGCTACCGCTTGGAATTCGTGGCGGATAATTTAAAAGTAATCTATACCGTCCGCGATTCCAATCAGAACTACGAAAACTATATCCGCCAGGTGGAGGCGGTAGGTGGTAAGCCGTTATGTAAGAAAATAACTTACCTGGAATAAGAACTCGTCAGCATTCCAAAGCGACTAATAGGTCGTGGTCTTAATTTCGTTTCTAAAATTACGCCGGTGTTTCACGAAATTGATTTGGTCTTTTTCTGCCTGAGTGGACTGAAGCATATTGAGACTTCGGGTTTGGCCCTTTACCTCTAAGACCTTTTGGCCGCCCATGCCGCCCAGGCTGGGACCGGCAGAACCGGCGTCCTTGGCAAATCCGTTTCCGGATAAAATGAGTAGCAGCACAAAGGCAATGGCTAAGGTCAAGAACTTAAACATACGGTCTCCTAGGTAAACGGTTGGCGGAGAGACCAGGATCTCTGATCTCCCCGCTTAATCTTCTTCCGCTTAGCGAGGCCGAGGAGGTTGTCCTCCGCCTCCGCCTCCACCACCAGCACAGGCTATCGTTTTACTGACCTGTGCATAGAAGGCACCTTGATGTACCGACATCTGGGAGCCGTCCTGGGCTACCATCAACGGACAATTGTAAGTGCCGTCCATGGTGCGAACGGTTTGACTCGCTGAAGTCCCATCGCCACAAGGAGTGGTCGACGATTGAATCGTCACGGTGAGATTCACCGGGCAGTTGCCTTGGTTCACATAGGTCTTAGTGGCAAGTCCGTCGCCCAAAGCGTCGGTAATGTAATTGACCTTAGTGATATAGGCTCCGGTCGCATCTGCCAGCGTGTGGTCAGCATTCTCGACGATTCCACCAATTACGAACGAGAGTCCGTGCAAGAGGTCTCGCGCCGTACCATCGGCCGCCACGTAAATGTTTTCTCCGAGCAGAGAAAACGTTCCGTTAACTCCATTGATGCTATAGTCTGGAGTTACGACTACACCCGCGTTGAAGGTAGGTCCAATCGGTTTCAACGCAATGAAGTTGCGGTTATTCACGTAGAGATCGGCCTGTCCCGCTGCATTCACGCCCGAAAGCAGCCCCTGAATGAACTGCAAATTATTCTCCTGCGGCCCTTGCAGCGTGCCGGAAACTCCGTCGGCGAGGTGAATATCAAAAGCGTGCGTGAAAACACTACCCACCACGAAGTAGCAGGCATCCATCACTTTGAGTGCGCCTGGAGCGCTGTCCGAAAAGACTCGGCCTAATACCGCAGGACTCTTATTCGTCCAGCCCGAATAGACCAGGGTGGTTTCGGGCGCCCAGTTATAGAGATAGGGAGCCGTTCCCCCGGTCACTGCAGCGGAAGCGTCAAAGGAAAAGACATTCGGAGCTCCCGCACTTTGACTGAAAGTGATCTTGGTCGGATCCAACGCCATGGTATTCGCAGCGGCATCGCACTGACAATACTCGGTATAGATCACTTGGTTGACCTGACCATCGGCATTGGTGACCTTGGCCACGATAGGAGTTGCCGCTACGGTCGGGCAATTGCGTGGAATGCTGGCTCCTTGTCCAGAAACTCCGGCACCGCTAATCGAGAAGGTCAGCCCGGTGTTACCACTGGGCAACCCTTCAAAATTCAGGGTGTAGTCAGCACCTCGTTTCAAGATGTAATCACCCGAATTTTTCGTGGGGTCAGTGGATAGCACTCCCACCACATTTCCCTGACCGTCTTTGATGGTCAAGACAAAGCCAAACGTGGTGTTAGTTCCCGGCGGTTGAGCGACGTCCACCGTCGAGGAATCTTGACTCTTGCCATCGCTCACTGTGACCGTGTAAGTGCCTCCCATTTGAGCGAGGAATTGGATGGCATTATCACCCGCCAGGGAAAAAGGAGTGCTTCCTCCCATAGGATCGGTAACCGTCCAAGTCGCTTGAGCCATGCTCACTTTGCTTCCGGAATAGGTCACCGTAACCAAACTTCCCACCATCATCTGACCTTGAGGTGCAGAAAAGAGGAAGGCCTGGCCTGCTTCTGAGCCATTATTGGAAGTGCAGTTCGTCAGCAGTAATAATGGCAGTATTACCAAAGCGCCAAATATGGCTCGCTTGGTGGTTGTTTGATTGAACCGCTTAATTTTAGTCCCTTGATTGAACGTACCCATTGTAACCTCCTACGACTGGCTCAGAGATCCCACGCACCGCTTGACTTCGCCAGTACCCATCATCACAAGGATGACTTACTTTAGATCGCTATTAGTAAACGTAATCACATTACTTCCAGAGGGAACTGCTTTCACCGACGTCCTCAGTATTTCGGACCGGTCGATGATCGCTTTTTCTTCGATCACGATGAGTTTCACGTTGTTGGTCACGTTGGCAGATAAACCGAATGTTGGAATATTATTCGCTTCAAGATGGTAACAATCCTGACTGGCCGAGGATGAGACCATGCTCATCTGATAAGTAATCGGCTGCAGATAAATCAATTGCGCGTTATTAATAAACGGCGGGGTAAAGTGCACCACTTCGTCGTAATTGATCTGTCCGTCGTTATCGGAATCAATCATCGTAGCACTGACCCCTGAAACAAACGGCAAACTGAAACTAAATTTCACCGCGTCGGTCAACCCATCACCGTTTGTATCAAAGAGATCGGGACGAGCGCCCAAAATATATTTGGAGCAGGCGTCCATGCCGGTGGCATCTCCGTCTTGGTGTTGAAACACCCGGGGAACCGCTCCCGGCGTCACCTCAAAACCATTGCATTGCAAATAGGGTTCCGCGCCACTGGGCAAACACTTATCCGCCTTGCAGGGCTTACCGCTGCGCCGATATTCGACCCCGTCCGGTACTCCATTCCCGTCGGAATCCGCCTTGAGAGGATCACTACCCAATTTAACTTCCAGATAATCGGGTAAGCCGTCTCCATCGGAATCTAAAACCATAGCCCCTTTGGTGTTGTCCCATAAGATATTCATGGGCTGCACCATCACGGTGCGCACTTCATGCTTAATCAAAGCCACCGCCACCGCGTACTGGCTCCAATCGATCGATTGTCCGGTTGAAACGTCGGTGTAGGTACCATGGCCCTCACTGGCCATTTCCTTAAGCAGCAGGCTGGCTGCCGCGAAATCCGGATCGCTCGCCGCCGGCAGATGAAAATACCCAGTGCTGAGCGAAATATTTCCCACCACATCGTTATTGGTTTGGGCTAACGAAAGTAAAAGGTCGACGGAATCCTTTAGATATGGCCCGATCGGGGCGCTGTTCGCGTCCCACGGTTGTTCCATAATCCCGCCTTTGCCATCTGGAACATCCGGGACTCCGTCACTGTAAAAAATGAAATCGATATAGATCTTTGCCTTAGGATTAAGCGACTTAAAATATCTAATCGATTCTCCGGCCACCAAGTAGGCCTTACTCAGGGCGTCCATGTAATTCGTCCATCCCCCGACGTAGACATAGCTGGGAGGATTGTAATAGGGCTTAATCGCTTGGGCCAAAAACGCCTGTGGATCGTTAGTGAAATCACTCCCATTTACTTTTGCGACATTAGAATTGGTATCAAACTCAATCAAAGCATAATAATCAGAGTCAGTCTTAGCCACCTGATTCAGTAAAGAGACCAATCCGGAATAACGACGATTTCCGGTAGGATCGGTCCCCGGCTCAAACGTTGGAGTACCCGGAGTACCAAAATCAACCGTACTTCCCGAGTGGTCCAAGATCGGAACGATCAGATGAAAGGTTTGCTCTTTATCCGGGCTTAGGGTGCAAAAATCTGCTTGAGCGGTCACTCGGCTCGCGTCGACTTCATAAAGGCGTTGCAACTCTTTTAACGGACTATGGTCACAAGCCGTCATGGCCAATACCGCAAATAACCCTAGCAAAGGCCGGCCGGTTCCGTTCCCCTCGGCGTGTAAAATCTTATTTATGCTGTTTCCCCAGTTCATAAATCCTCGCTTTGCATTTGCCCATAGTCGAAGCTCAGCACTGATTTGTCTTTCTGGGTTCGCGGAACTAAGATGAATTTCCGAGTGAGGTATGGAACTTGACGGTAGTTACTCGGATCCACCGAGACTGTTTTTTGCTCCAAAATCTGAACGCTAATCAAATTGGAATTTGAAACATTGGCGATACCGATATTGCTGACGGTGAAGGTGTAACAGATACTCCCGGTCGAGAAATCCGTGGTGGTTTGATATTGATACGCCAACTTATTTAGGTACTCATTATTATATTCATTAAAAGGAGTGTGAAATTTCACTTCCTGATAATTATCCCAGTTATCGCCGTCGGGGTTAAGGTGGGCATCGGTCCCATCTAAAGGATCCAGTCCGGCCCTGACCTCTAATCCGTCCGGAATTCCATCTCCGTCGGTATCCGGGTTTTGCGGATCGGTATGGGTGATAAATTGCTCTTCGCAGTTACTTAAACCGTCGTGATCATCATCGGCTGTAAGATCGGGGCAGCGGGGAGGAGCGGGAAATTTCCTTTGCTCCGCCAAAGCAAACCCACCGCGGTAGACCAAGAGATCGTGGTATCCGTCTTGATTGGAATCATCGGAATACGGGCTTAATCCTAGAGTGGCGCTGGAGTCATAAATATTTGGAATTCCATCTCGGTCAAAATCATCCAGGAACTTTCCGCCCCAGACCTCAGCCGAGTAATTGGAGACAAATACATCGGTAAAAGCATGGTCCGGCGCAGGACAGTAGTTCTTAATTATTACGGTCACGGTCGGAGGCATATAGGTTTCCAAGCTGGTCAAAGGGATGAGTCTTGAGTTTTCGCAGGAAACCAAAAGCAAAACAACCACTGAGCAGGCCAAACTCTGAACGAGAATGGCAAACTCGATTCCGTGATTAGGCTGTTTTTTGCCCGACTGAATCATAGTTTCCTTTAATGAAGAACCAAACGAGAAAATAAATTTCCCCAAAGCTAAGTTTCGGCTTTGCGAGAATAGAATTCACTTGGCGCTGAAGTGCTTGGTTCTAAATTAGATTGGCTGCAATGGGTATACCACCTGAGCCACGGTTTCGCTTTTGCCAATGAGAATCACAAATTGGATCACTTAGTGTCATAGCTTTGGTCGGTTGTGAACCAGGCTGACAGCTGTCGAACCTTTAGGCAGAGATAAGGCAGGGAGAAGTGCTTGACCTAGAAACTACGGAAACCCGACCGTTTTTCTTTCGCCAAGGCTGAGGACTAAGGACTAGACAGAGAAGTCTAACCTCTGGACGTTCTGTGCCGCAAATGTGATGAATTCGTGGGGCTTACCGCACGGAACGGCGGATTCAATTCGACGCTTCGCTCAAGCTGAGAGAGCTTTGACCAAAGCCCCGAGTTATTTTTATTAAAGTGGGATACAGCTACTGGCCGCTGACGCGGGTGGTTCTGAGGCTGAAACGGTTCCGCTCAACGCAGTTCCATCGACAAAGATGATGGCAAACTTTACCGACATCGTCCCGCCGTTTTGGCCGCCGTAATCCAAAATAGTAATCGTGGCTGAGGAAGTCGCTGGCAAATTCGGGGCGGGAGGAAGTCCTATAGTCGATTCATTATCGTTAGTCCAATATCCGAAAGATAGTAAGACGGAGCCATCACCGCTCGCACAGTTGACCTCTCCTTCTATTTGAGTACAAGTCAGCGTGGTTGCCTGGTTGAGGGCCGGGGTGGAAGATCCCAGATACACTAATTCTAAAACCCGGTGCCAGTACTGAGTCGATTGTTGGGCTTCCGCTATTTGAATTGCCGGTCCCGATTGTATCACTGAGCCCGAGGCATTTTCTTTGCAATATTCGGCAGAGGTTACGGTGCTGGGTCTAAACGAATATGTCGATGAGGCATCTAAAGAGATGGTTCCCTCCGCGCTGGAGGAGTCACTCTTTTTGCCACAGCTCGCGCAAATCAATGTGCCCAGGAAAAGGAATCCAGCCCATGAAATTTTTGTCATGAAATACGGTTCTGCAAAACCAATACCCTCCTGATTTCGTATCTGGATGGGGAAATAATTGGACTGGAATTTCTATTCCCCTCACGAGAAAACGGTCGCATGACTACTGTTTGTTCGCACGAATATACTCAAATAAAACGATGGGGTAACGCCCCAATCCTCGAATGTGTACCAACAGGATACACCGGCTCTCCGCCAAATATGGCGCGTTGATGCATTGATGCACGTTGCGAAGGTCCCAAAGGGACCTGAAGCAATCTCGCCGAGCTCGAGGTGCTTTCACGAGACTGCTTCGTCGCTTCGCTTCTCGCAGTGACGGGTCGTTGTGAAGGTCCCAAAGGGACCTGAAGCAATCCCACCGACCTAGCGGTGTTCTCACGAGACTGCTTCGTCGCTTCGCTTCTCGCAGTGACGGGTCATTACGAAGGTCCCAAAGGGGCCTGAAGCAATCCCACCGACCTAGCGGTGTTCTCGCGAGACTGCTTCGTCGCTTCGCTTCTCGCAGTGACGGGTCATTACGAAGGTCCCAAAGGGACCTGAAGCAATCCCACCGACCTAGCGGTGTTCTCGCGAGACTGCTTCGTCGCTTCGCTTCTCGCAGCGACAGCGGTTCTAGCCGCGCCACATTTGAGGTGGATGAGTTAACTCAGTCCATCCAGGTCTGCGATTTGGGGTACCAAAGCTAAAACAGCATCGAGAATTGCATCAGGAAAACCCAGCTTGGCTTGATGGGGGTGGGGTCGAGGCTTACGGAATCCAGAGCGTAATTGAAAGACCAGCCATCTGAAGTGGTGGTGACGGAATAAGTTTGTTTGTAAATCAACTCGGTTATTTTGAAGAGATATTCTTCGCCAAAATGGAAAAGCTCTGAGGCTTCTGCACCGAAAATCAAGCCGTGAGAGGAGAATGGCTCAAAATTACTGAAGTAGCCGGCTTTATTAATCCGAGCCTGCAGATTGGGAAAGCTCACAAACTCAGCACCCACCATCGGTCCAACGCTGAGATAGGGGGCGATGCGATATTTGGGCGCGATCCGAAAAGTGAAATGGCGCGAATTCGCAAAATCATCCCGCGCAATGGCAAATCCCAGCGAGGCAGTTAAGGCATTGATGTCCCAGTGCTCGGTGATCACATTGATCTCAAACATGTCCGCGCTGAAAAATATTTTACTCGCCATGATGGCGATGGGACTCACGCCAAACCCCAAATAGAAGGGAGAATGGGGCTCTTGAAAAAGATACTTTTTCACCTCGGGGAATTCCTCGGTGAAAGGTTTGGAGGCGGCAAAAATGGGGAGAGCATTCAAACTCAGCAGGAATACGCAAAACCCCAGAAAGCGCTTTGGTGCAATCATTTCGCGTTCTCTTTTCTCGCTTAGGGATCCCAGTGAGCGAGGGTAGTAAGGGATCGAATCCCCTCTAATTTGACCTCAAACGGAGCTTTTCCTTGTTCAATATTTGCGCGCAAAAGCGATACCGCAATATTCTGAGCTACGGGAAAAGCAGCTAGTTGGGAAGGCGTGATTTCCCAGGTCACCACTCCCCCGCTGGCCGGTAAACTCTCTTCATCGGCTTGGCACATTAATACCACTTGCCGGTTTCCAAAGGTCAGCTGGCTCAGTTGTAAGGCCACTTTATTGGAGCTATTAGGAAACACTTCTTGGTTCCATTGAAGCTTAAGATTCACCGACTTCTTCAAATGCTGTCCGGCGGAGGCTAAGAAATCCGCATCGGCTAACTTAACTCCAGTTAGGGCCGGAGGGACCGCAACCCCCACTCCAAACTTCGGAACGTCTCCCGCCCCCTCGGCATAGACGAGAAATTCGTCTGACTCAAATCCCGGGGGAATGGCTGCGGCATATTGGTGATTGCCGTTATCCGGAATCATTAAAAAACTATCTTGATGACTATGACCAACGGCCAGCTTACCGACGGAAATCAATTGGGCTTGAGCATCCCGCGACGGGCTTTGATCAAAAACCTGACAATCTCCGCTTCGAGGATTGTCCGCTAAGGAAAGTAACGCTGCAAAACGCGGGGTAACCGCCCGCTGAGCCGTCGTTGCCTTATGGGCAAATTCCGCTAGAAATTGGCCCTGCGGTTTGAATCCTTGGTTATCCATGAAGAGAATTTTCCCTACCATGGCAGGCATGGTGGGGCTGCCGTTAGTTTTAGGCGCGGGTTGATCCACAAAACAGGAAGGCAAGAGCGCCAATCCTAAAGTCAGAAGCCCCCAATTCGCAATTCTGCGTTTCATCTTGGTCTCCCGTTTTGGTGGTAAATCCCGAGATTAACCTCGGGGGTGATACTTTTGCTGCATGACCTTCAGGTTTTCCACATTCAAATGGGTATAAACCTCAGTCGTACTAATACTTCGATGCCCCAACAATTCCTGAACCGCTCGTAAATCAGCGCCACCTTGAAGCACGTGAGTGGCAAAGGAATGCCGAATCATATGCGGCCAAACATTGCGATTGATTCCGGCCTTTTTGGCGTATTTTTTAACAATTTTCCAAATACCTTGCCGGGTAAACCCTTTGCCCTGTCGGGTCAAAAAGAAAACATCCGCTTCTTTAAGCGCGTGCCGAATCAACCATTCGTGACGAATTTCCAGATAGCGCTTTCCCCAGCGTTTAGCCTCTTGGCTAATCGGAACCAGACGTTCCCGGCCACCCTTGCCCACGATTTTTACCATTCCTTCTTGCCAGTCAAAATCGCTAACCTGGAGTTTGGCGAGTTCTGAAACGCGACTGCCCACGGCATACCAGAGTTCAAGCAAGGCGCGATCTCGAATTCCTGCTTCATCACTGCCCTCTGCACTCGCAATCAATCGAAATATCTCAGCGATCGAAAGATGTTTGGGCAATTTCTTGGTTTTCACTCTGACCGTCAGAAGTTCCGACGGATTAGAGGTCATTTTGCTCTCTCTTAAGAGAAACTTGTAAAACTGTTTCAAGGCAGAAACTTTTCGCGCGATGGAACGGGGGGACAGCTCGGATTGACGCAATTGACCGAGATAATTTCTGAGCTGTTTCAACGTCGCTTCTTGGGGAGAGAACCCCTTAATCGCACAAAATTCCAAAAAGTGGAGCAAGTCCCGTTCGTAGGCCAAACGACTGTTCAGCGCCATGGCTCGTTCAGAAGAAACATAGGCAAGAAATTCCCGCAGCTCTTCCGCTGGGGTGGGGGTTCCCTTTAGGTTTGAAGATTTCGAATTTTTCTGGGGAGGATTCACCCCTCCGTTCCTTCCTCGTCAAAATAAGCTCTCAGCTTACGTCGTAGCCATAAGATCGCCTGCGTGTGCAATTGTGACACACGACTTTCGGTCACGTCTAGTACTTCGCCAATCTCCTTCAAATTGAGATCTTCGTAGTAGTACAGGCTAAGCACCAGCCTCTGCTTTTCGGGCAAGCTCTCAATCGCTTTGGTGACGACCTCTTTGACCGCCTTGAGATTGAGCTGAGTGATGGGGCTTGGGATCTTGCAGCTCTCCAGTAGGCTTAGAATGCTCTTGCGATCGCTGCTATTAAAACTTCCCGCTTCATCCAAGCTCAGGATGGAAACCGATTTCACCTGATTCAGCAGCTCATAATACTCTTCTTTGGACATCTGCAGTTCGCGAGTGAGCTCATCTTCGGTAGGTATACGTCCCAGTTGTTGCTCTAATCGAGCGTGGGCTCGCTCTAATTGTTTCGCTTTTTCGCGGACCGATCGGGGTACCCAGTCCTGAGCTCTCAATTCATCGAGGATTGCCCCCCGAATGCGAAACTCCGCGTAAGTTTTAAACTTATTGTCTCGCGTGGGATCATATTTATCGATAGCATCCATCAGCCCGATCACGCCAGAGCTGACCAAGTCATCGAATTCGATGTTGGAAGGCAAGCGCACCGCAATCTTTTGAGCGATGAACTTTATTAGCGGGGCATATTCCAAGATAAGCTTTTCTTTGGTTCGCTTATCAATTTTCTTGGCACCCTCTTTATACTTTTTCATTAGCGTCATAATTTATCTCGCTGGATTCATAAACCTATGCTTAATCGCTGCGGCGAAATAGAGCCCGGTCTCTAAGCTCGCCTTTCGTTTTCGTAGAAAAAGGTGAGTCCATGGGTTGGACGAGCCGAACTCTCCTCGATCTTCTGACTAATCTTCTCCAAACGGACGGTAAAATCAGAAGTGGGGTGAAGTAAGGCATAGGGTTGGCGACGCCGGATCGATTCAGACACTTTCGGCTCCCAAGGAAAAATATCCAATAAGCTGACTCGGATATCGAGATGACTCCGCGCTACATCCATAAATCGAGCGATGACTCGCTCCGTTTCCGGCCGATTCTGGCACATGGTGACTAAAAGCTGAAACTCCCGGATCGCAAACCGCTTCGACAGCAACTTCATTATAGCATAGGCATCGGTATAACTTGTAGGTTCGGATGTGGTGACCACCACATGCTGATGCGACGCGGCAGCAAACTGCAGCACTCCCCAGCTCACCCCAGAAGATTGATCGAGCAAAATCAAATCGTATTTCCCCGATAGCTGTTCCATCTCATAGTAGAGCCGGAGTCTCGCTTCTTCGGTCAATTCTTCAAAACCCAAAACCCCGGACGGCGATGCCAGTAGAAAAAGGTTAGGAGCCACTTCCTGAATCGCGTCGGCTAATTTAATTTTTCCTTCCAAAACTTTTTCTACTGTCCACTGTGGCCTCACCCCCAGCGTAATGCTCAACTTTCCCAGGGCCCAATCCCCGTCAATCAATAATGTGCGTTTGCCTCGCTGGGCACTGAGATGCCCCAGACTGGCTACAAACGTCGTTTTTCCCACCCCACCCTTGCCGCTAGAAAAGGAAATTACTTTGGTCATATTTTTCTCTCCATCCATTTGCCGCACCAACTACTATCTCGGGCTAAGCAGAAACGAGGCTAG
>Ga0206903_10323_pt1 | contig 12800 bp, 15 predicted proteins | sample Alteio_BWOrgHeat_45_FD_152959 | JGI IMG/M metagenome (GOLD analysis project Ga0206903, IMG submission 152959) | Enriched cells from forest soil in Barre Woods Harvard Forest LTER site, Petersham, Massachusetts, United States -... | ecosystem: Environmental > Terrestrial > Soil > Temperate forest >... | reverse complement strand
CTTCAGCAACCGAAATAAATGATGAAGTAAAAGTGGTTTAAAGCTACGGCGTAATCGTTGCCGCAAAACTTCCATTGGTTACATTAATCACCGGGTTTTCATTCTTATCGTATGCTGTTCCCGAGAATGTCCCTTTAACAATATGAGTGGCGTCATTGTATGAATCAATATTTACTATAACATTGCCGCCCGGAACATCCGATGGTACTCCCCCGTAAATAACAGCACCACTGCCCATGTAAAATTCGGAATCATAAAAAAGAAATATGCCGGAATTTGCAGGCGGCAAAGACGTAGTATTGTAAGCACCTGGCACAATGGCGCCCGTTGGCAAATAAAAATAAAGGGCTATTGCAGAATCATTCGAATTGGTTTTAAATCCTTTCAGGTATAACATCTGTCAATTAAATTACCAAAAGCACCGGCATAAATTAAAGCCGCACAAATAATAAATCCTTTATGATATTTTTTACGGATGATATTACGCAGGTAAAATGTTCCAAGAATTACGGCAACCAGCCTGAAAAGCGTAAGCAGCATTTTTCCGAGTCCGCCGCCAAACTTTAAGCCCCAGGCCATTCCCTCATTTTCTACAAAATGCAAACGAAACCAGGAGCCCAGCACATTATGTTCTTCACCCAGTGTGTAATTTGTTTTGATATAGAATTTTAATGACTGGTCTGCAATAAGAATCAGGAGTATAAGCAGCGCAACGTGTTTGCCTTTCATTTGTGTAACTGTTTGGGAAAATTTTAAGCTGCAAATATATTATTTAAGATGTGAGTATTTGGTTAAGAGTTGATGCTGAAGTTTTGAGTCAGGAGTTTTGAATTTGAGCATCTGGTTTCCACATCTTGTCTCTTGAATCCTGTTTCCTGTTCATTGATTCTGGTTTCTCAACCCATCATTCTTCAATATAAATTCTTTTAACGCGCTGCCCGATGCCGGTTAATATTTCATAAGGAATAGTACCGCAGTCTTCCGCTACTTCCGCAACACTTATGTTCCTGCCAAAAATTTCAACTTCATCCCCTTCTTCCACATCAGCAATATTGGTAACGTCAGCCATCGCCATATCCATCGCAACAGAACCAATAAAAGGTGCAAATTTTCCGCGGATAAAAACCCTGCCCACCCCATTGCTTAATGCCCGCCGTAAACCATCAGCATAACCGATCCTCAGGGTTGCTATCACAGCATCAGCATGTATTTTACCACGGCGATTGTATCCAACAGTATCGCCGCTTTTTACTTTTCGTAATTGAGCTATGGTTGTTTTAAGTGTTGCTGCAGGCTGCAATGAAAGCTTTTTATTGTGGCTGCTGTCGATGCCGTATAATCCAATGCCAAGGCGGATCATATCGAACTGCAGATCGGGCATGCGTGCACTTGCCGCTGAATTGGAAATATGTTTTATAAAATTATATCCAACAGCAGTTTCTATTTGTGAACAGGCTTCTTTAAATCTTTCTGCCTGCAATAAAGTAAATGCATCTTCCTGCGGATCCTCACCCGCAGCAAGATGACTGAACACCGATTTTATCACCATGCGGTTGCTGCTTTTGAGCAGGCTGATGAGAGTTTCCATATCATCTTCGCCAAAGCCAAGCCGGTGCATGCCTGTGTCTATTTTTATGTGTACCGGGTAATATTGCAAACCCTGTTTGTCAAGGAACCTGTCGAAGCTTTTAAAAATATTGACCGAATAAATTTCCGGTTCCAGGTTGTATTGAATGGCTGATTCAAAAGCTTCTTCATCAACATTCATCACCATTACAGGCAGGCGTATGTTTGCCTTGCGCAGGTCAACACCTTCATCGGCATAGGCAACCGCCAGGTAATCTGTTTTATAGTATTGTAACACGTTGGCAATTTCAGCGCTGCCGCTGCCATAACCGGATGCTTTCACCATCGCCATAACTTTCACGCCTTTCTTTAAGATCCTGCGGTATTGGTTAAGATTATGAATGATGGAAGTAAGATTGATCTCCAACACCGTTCTGTGTACTTTTTGCTGTAATGCTTCGGCAATATTTTCAAAGCTGAATTTTCTTGCACCCTTCAGCAAAATAATTTCATTACGAAAATGACTGGTAGGGTACATATTCAGAAATTCATTTGTAGCAATAAAGTGACTTACATTTTCAATGGATTCTTTCAGAAAAGGAAAATAGGTTTTCCATTGGTCGCCTATAACGATCACCTTAGTTATGCTTCTCGCTTTCAACATAAAAATGATCTCTGCATAAGCGCCGGTGGAATTAAGCCCCGGAATGTCTGAAAGAATTACTGTCTTTTGTTCAAACTGGTTTTGCTGCTGCATAAAATCAAGCGCAACAGCAAAAGATGCAATGTCGAAACTGTAGCTGTCATTTATCAATGCACAGTTATTAATGGCAGGCGCCAATTGCAGCCGCATATCAACGGGCTCCAGCGTTTGCAGGCGTTCATTAATTATTTCAATGCTTATTGTAAAATGCAATAAAGTTGCAGTGCAGGTAATTATATTTTGAATAGAAGCATCGTCTGTAAACGGAATAATAAGTTCATGTGTTTTGTTTTGATAGGTTAATGCAACAATAGTTTCGCTTTCTTTTTTCTTTTGTGATAATATCCTGATACTGTTGTTTTCATTGCTTCCCCATGTAATAAGTTTTGCTTTTGATGTTGCATGTATAATGTCCAGTACAGATTGATCGTCACCGTTGGTTATAACCATATTACAGTTTGCAAACAGCCTGCACTTTTCTTCAGTTTTTTGTTGAATTGAAATAAAGTTTTCATCATGTGCATTACCGATGTTTGTAAGAATGCCAATGCCGGGATCAATAATGTCAGCCAGCTTTTGCATTTCGCCCGGCATAGAAATACCTGCTTCAAAAATACCGAGTGTATCAGTATTGCTCATCTGCCAGATGCTTAAAGGCACGCCAAGCTGTGAATTATAACTGCGCGGGCTGCGCACAATATTGTACCCGGGCGATAACAACTGGTACAACCATTCCTTTACAATGGTTTTGCCATTGCTGCCTGTGATGGCAACGACGGGATAAGAAAATTGTTGCCGGTGATAAGCTGCCAGCGATTGCAGGCTTGCCAGTGTATCAGGCGAAAAAACGAAATTGGCGTTTTTAAAAAATGTAATGTCAAAGCCGGGATGCACAACGAAATTGCGAACGCCTCTTTCATACAGGTCAATAATAAAATTATGCGCATCTCTTTGCTGCGTAACGATTGCAAAGAACAAAATTGTTTCAGGAAAGATCAGCCGCCTGCTGTCAGTAAGCAACCGTTCAACAGGTGCGTTGTCGTTTACCAGTTTCGTTGCTGCGTTTAATATATCAGCGATTCGCTTAACGGTGTACATTAGCAGGCTTTGATCAATTGTAACTTATTCGATAGCGCCTTTGTCAGCAACAATATCCGCAATTTTTTTTATTATTGAAACGAAGAGCCCGCGCTGTTTTTCAGGGCAGCAGTTTTCATAAAATTCAGGTGCATAATACGATGGATTGATGGCAGCAGTTTTTGTTATAAGCCAAAGCCTTGCACTGGCAGCATCGTTTATATTACAGTTTTTATTTCCATCGGAACAAAAACCATTTTCCGAATCTCCCTTTATGGCCCAGGCTTTATTTTGTGTAAGGTAATTTAATAAGGCATCACAGGCTGTTTTGTCAACATCGGATGTATTGAACGTAGTAGGCGAACCTGTATTATTGGGCATAAGATTTTTATGATAAACATAGCCTTTCCATTCACCCTTGTTTTGTGCAAGTATGCGATAGTCTGCTGATTTTACCCATGCAAAATTCTCAACCGCATAAGCAATTACAAGTTCGTTCTCTGATTGCAGTTTTTGCAGAACCGAATCTTCGACCGGTTGTTTTTCTGCTAAAGCATTTATGTTTTCAGTAAGCATATTTTTTTGTGCGCTGCAGTTAAAGTTTATAAATGCAACTGCTATTACCAGTTGAAGATAGTTTTTTATCATTGAATTTTTTTACGCTTGATTTATGTGTGCATATTGATTTTTTAATTGTCACATAGAATCAGGCTAATAAAATTTCTGTCAATTACTGAATTTTATTCCGCCTGATTTCATTCCATGTTTTATATAAAAACTCCTGCGGGGGCTGAAATTCAGGAACCTCTCCAAGCGGCTCACAGGCTTTCCAGTATTCCTTCATTTCGGCAGGCAACTGCTGGTACAATTCAGTGCCTTTTGTTTTCCATCCTATCATCTCATCACTTACTTCTTTTATAATCTTTGCAGGGTTGCCTGCTATTAAACTCCTGCTTTTAATTTTTTCATCTGCCTTTATAAAACTTAATGCACCCACAATACATTCATCACCCAACTCCACATTATCCATAATCACACTGTTCATACCTACCAGGCAATTCTTACCAATAGTCGCGCCATGAATTACCGCGCCGTGACCTATATGTGCCGATGCTTTCAGCCAAACGGTAGTGCCCGGGAACATGTGAATGGTACAGTTCTCCTGCACATTGCAGCCGTCTTCAATAATGATCCTGCCCCAGTCTCCTCTTAATGCAGCACCCGGTGCTATATATACATTTTTGCCAATGATCACATTGCCTGTTACACAAGCCTGCGGATGAATGAACGAAGATTCGTCGATAACGGGTGTAAAGCCCTTAAATGAGTAGATCATAAATCAGATTGCATGGCAACATCAGGTGTTAGGATGTTTTACACCGATGTAAGTTTAAACAACTAAGATAACGCATTATACCAACAAATTCATTTGTTCGATAGTTGTTCGATACTTCTTCGATAGTTGTTCGATAGTTGTTCGATCTATTACATCGAACAACTATCGAACAATTACCGTACATGTAACGAAGAAAATAGCTGCCTGTTATTTGTTTGGATGCTGCTTTTTTGATATTTTAGAGGCTTATTAAAACCAAAACGATCATTGCAAAATCAAAACAATTAGTATGGCTTCAGGAAATCATGGCGTTATAGGCGCACTTACGGGAAGGGTAGGTCCGGTTACAGGCTACTGGCGTAGGAATAAGAATATATTACGCAAAAGCAAGTCTATTGTAAAAGATAAGGCAACGCCCGGGCGGCTGGCGCAGCGTGAAAAACTGCGTGTTTGTAACCAATTCACCACAGCATTTACGGGTACAGGTTTTTTTGATACGAGCTTTTCCCCCTACGGGCAAACCAATAGCGGTTATAACCGTGTAACCTCTGTTATATTAAGCCAGGCCATACTCGGTGCATATCCCGACGTACAGTTGAATTATCAGCAGGTGCTGATCTCTAAAGGACTCTTGCCCGCAGCGCAAGGTGCGAAGGTGGTAAAGAAGGCGAACAACATACTGCAGTTTACGTTTACCGATAACAGCGGGATCGGTATTGCTTCGCCGGATGATAGCATCATACTGGTTGCTTATGCACCTGATGTGCGTCAAGCCATTTTTACTTTACATACAGGTTTTAGAAAAGATAAAAAAGCAAGCCTGAACGTATCCCTTTTAAAAGGCCATACCGTTGAAACCTGGATTGGTTTTTTAAGCGCCGATGAACAGGATGCCAGTGATAGTGTTTGGGTGGGGAGGGTGGTGGTTTAAGTGGTGAGTGGCAAAATCATTTGCATAAAACCATCGCCGCTATGTTTTGTACGAACATGCATTATGCTAAAATAAGAAAACGTTATCTTAATAGACAGAATCTCATGCCACACATGGCTATGCAATGAAGAACCTGCTATGACAGAAATTCGTAAGCCCAAATTAGCCTAAGTCTGCAACTTTATGGTTGGTAAGTAGAAAAATAACCGAGGATAAAATTATCTTATTTTTGTTTTATGAGTGATAACCAAGCTTTGATTTATCAGAGCGAATTAGATTTTATTTCACGCTGTGTTATGGATTATCCTGATTCAGAAACAGGAGGAGATTTTTTTGGTTCTTTCACCAGAGATGGCAAAATAAAAATTGAGTATGTCATCGGCCCTGGTATAAATACAAATCGAACCCAACATTCATTTTTTCAGGACATAGATTATCTTAAAAGCTGCGGAAGTTTACTGCACAATAAATTTGGATTACAACATATTGGTGCCTGGCATTCTCATCATCGCCTTTCATTATATCAACCAAGTTCGGGGGATATTAATACAATGAAAAATGCACTTCAAAATGGCAATCTTCCTTTATTTCTGATTTCTATTTGCAATATTGATCGAAATAATTCAGTCGTAATAAGTCCATTTATGTTTACCAGAAATAATTCAGTGAATTATATCCCATATAAATGGCAGGTTTTGCAAGGGATAAGCCCATTTAGAGAAAAACTTTCAAGAGAAGGCATAAATTTATTTACAGAACCGAAAAGTGATGTATCCTCTTCTCGAATAAATATTGAGGTAAAGGATGACAATAGCATTCAAAAACCTTTAATGCCTTCTGACTCTTACTGGAAAACTGACGTTGGTAAAAATTTATTAAAAGAAACATATGAATCGCTTCAGCATAGAAATCATGTTTCAGAGGTGGAAATTTTACAAAAAAAAGACAATAGAATTGCAATCAGATTTAAGCTAAGTGGCTTGGTTCATGAAATGATTCTTCCTCATAATTTTCCAAATCAGCCTATCGAAGTTTCAATATTATCAAATGAGCAGGTTTTTTCACAGATTGAAATCCCTTTGAAAAAACAAAGGCATTTTCCTTCAGATATGGATGTGGTTTTACGGTTTATAGAAAAAAAATTTAGAAAGAAACTTTTTTAAATGAGTTGGTCAACCGAGCAGCAAAACAGACTTAATAAAGAATGGGAAATAGTGAAACAATATTTTCCAGGTTTTGAGTGGAAATATTATGGAACTCAATTGTGCTTAGAAGGGTGGATGACAACTAACCAAAAAACTATGTACAAGCTGAGGTTATATGTTCCTATTGATATGCCAAATTCAGTGCCTGAGGTTGTAATAACTTATCCTTACCCTATTACAGATAATTTGGGTAAAGCACTTACTGATTATAACTATAGCGCCACGATGCACCTGTTATCACCTAAAGACGGATATCCAAAGATTTGTACTTATAAATCGACTCACTGGAATCCTAACCGAACTTTCTATAATGTGCTTATTAAAGTAAGAATATGGCTTGAGGCTTTGGATGGACATAAATCTTCAGGACACGCTTTGGATTATTATTTAAAACATCAGCAGTAAATATTACATATGCCAAACGAAAAGGATCCTAAAAAAATTCAGGAAGAACTGGCGAAGAAAAATATTGACCAGTCAGAAAAGAAATTAACTTTTGATCCAACAACGGGTGAGTTGATTATTAAAAGTGCAACGGATACTAGTCAAAAGCCTGGTGAAGTTGTTGTAGATCAAATTTATAAGGACGGTTTTTTTACTCTTTATTTATGATTACTTCGATAGTTTATTTAAGAGCAGAACAAATTAGCGACTTATTTGAAAGCAAATTAAACCAACACCTGATTATTCAGGGAGAAGCTTTTAGTATGGATCAGAATACTGTTTTCCATGCATTTACAGCTTCGCCGAAATCATCTCCTGCAGGTATTAAAGTCAATTGCCGGTTTTATCTTTATCCATCAGATGTTGAAATGGTTGCTGCAGCAAACAACTTTAATTATTTCAAATTAAATTCTGATGAAGCACTTATTATTTTTTTGAGTGTTTCAAACAATGTTCTTAAGCATAAATGTTTTTTAAAACTCAATGGCAGCATAAGTGAATGCGAGATAAAATTTATACCGGGTAAATTAGAATTGTATTCAAGAAGTAAAGGATTGCTGGAGGTGGAATCTATTTCTAAAAAATCTGTTGGAATTGTAGGACTAGGAAGTGGCGGTTCGCCGATTGCTGTGGAGCTGGCTAAAGCCGGAATAGGTAATTTCACATTGATAGATTTTGATAGGTTAGAATTGTCAAATGTATCTCGTCATGTTTGCGGCGTAAATGATTTAGGCAGATTTAAGACCTATGCTGTACGGGATTTAATCTGGCAAAAAAATCCTTATGCAAATGTTATAACGTCAGAAATTGATGTAAATGTGAACATGCAGGAGTGTGCTAATGTACTATCTAAAGTTGACATTATTATTTGTGCGTCTGATAATGATAGAAGCAGATTTTTTTTAAATGAATTAGCATTAAAGTTTAAAATTCCTGCCATTTTCGGAAGAGCAATTACAAGAGCAATTGGTGGAGACGTATTAAGAGTTAGACCCTTTAAAGGTCCTTGTTACAACTGTCTTTATTCGCAGAATGTTCGTTCGGCAGGTGGAGATGATGAAGAAATTTCACAGGAAAAGCAAGCGAAAAAATTATTGCCGGATTATACTAATGAACAAGATTTACAAACTGTTATTCAAGTAGGTTTGGCATCAGATATTGCACCTATTTCAAATTTTATGGTAAAGCTTGCTTTAGTTGAATTATCCAAAGGTGAAAATACAGGTATAAAAAGCTTAGAAGAGGATTTGATTTCTGATTTTTATATCTGGGCTAACAGGCGTGAAAAGGTATATGAATCCTGGAGTAAACTTGAGTTTAACTTCAATAAGCCATCCATACTTCGCTGGTATGGAGCTAGAGTTGAGCGAGATCCTAATTGTATGGTTTGCGGAATTTAATATTACTACAAATGAAGGTTACAAAAATTATTCTTAAAAACTATTTAAACTACAGAAAAGATTTGGTAATTGATCTAACTTATCCTTCTACCCATCCATTGAAGGCTGGAAAACCATTAGATAAAGTTTGTCTCATTGGACAAAGTGGAACGGGTAAATCAACCATTCTTAATTTAATAAAATTCTTTTCTTATGAGGATCAAATTAATCCTGATTGTCTTGATCAAAACCTTTTATTTGAGGAGAATGTTGGAATACATTTTTTAGTTGAAAATACCTACAAATTTTCGAAGTGGTCTAAAGGAGTGCCTGAAGACAAAATCTCATCTCAAAAAGATATTGAACTAATTTATAAAGGTGAAAATGGCTTAAGTGACCTGGAGTGCAAAGCATATCTAATTGAGCATTTTTTCAAAGTAAAAGGTGTATCTCTGTTATCATTTCCCTTTGATACAATAAGAAATTTTAATAATGACTTAGCTGAAAACTATCAATCGGTGCTTAAAAAACCCGAAGATGATGCAAAAGCTGCTTCTGAGAGAAAGAGTGAAAGCGAAAAAAGAACAGATTATTTAGAAAAGAAAATTTGGGATTTCAGTATTGATAAAGTGCAGTTCGTTTGGAATATACTTATTGATGAGATAAAGGCATATGAACCTGATTATATCAGAAAGGTAAATGAGTTTCTTGCAAAATCGAAAGCAAATCCAAGTAAAGCACAGGATTATATTGAAGAATTAGTGAGCTGGGAAAAAGAACACGAAAATCCACTAAAGCAAATTGTTCAAAAATGCATAGATAGTATTCTGTGCAAATTCAATTTAAAAGTAAACACAGAAATTGATTTTGAAAAAGAAGATCATTTAAAACTAGGTAGAATTCAAAGGATAAATGATCTTGTGGAAGTACCAACCGCATTTTTAAGTACTGGAACTCTTCAAATCCTCGCTACTTCAATCCCATTGAGTGTTTTGACGTTTAGAGATGCTACTATTTTATTCGATGAGCCGGAACGTTCTCTTTATCCCGACACTCAGATCGGATTGATTAAGGAGTATACTACTTTAGTTCCAAATGCCCAGTTCTTTTTTGCAACACATTCTCCAATTGTAGCTTCTGCATTTGAGCCTTGTGAAAGAATTATTTTTGATTTTGATGAGGACGGTAAAGTTATTACGGAAAAAGGTGTTTCCCCCGAAGGAGACGATCCCAATGATATTCTTTATAAAGATTTCGGTATGGATAACATTTTGGAAGAAAAAGGTTTAGAAGCATATAAAAGGTTTATTGAATTAAAGAGTCTAATGTTAAATGAAACAAATCTTACAAGAAAGCAAGAGCTTATGAGTGAGTATTTGTCTTTAAACATTCATTACAGATTTGATAGTCAGCATGAAACGAATAGTTAAACATTCAAGTTCTGTAATAGTGGTAAAATCTTATCAATATCCTCTCGATAGAGAGTTAATTATTGAACAACTCGAAATTGAACAAAACCATTTTTGTGCTTATACTGAAGAATTTTTTTGTCCAGGTTATGCCAGAGATATAGAACATTTTGATCCTTCATTAAAGAACACAACAGCAGACGGTTATAAAAATTGGTTCGGCGCTTCGAGTAGGATAAATAGAAAAAAAGGAAGTGTTCGGCGCTGGTCTTTACATCAACCAATTTTGGATCCAACAGATGCAGACTTAGAAAAAAGACTGGTCTATGTTGACGGATATTATATCCCAGCCGATTCTACTGACACCGCGGCTAAAAATTTAAGAGATTATCTAATTTTAAACGGTTTTGGTCTTCCAAATGCAAGGAGAACCTATATAAACACACTAAAAGATATTTTGATAATTCTACAAAATGACAAAGAAGCATTGAAACAATTTTTAATAAACCATAGAAATCAAATTCAATATCGTCGAGCCATTGAAACCGAGTTAGGAATACTGCTATAAAATAAAATTTTCTGATTAAATAATTTAAACTTGCTGCTATCAACAGCAATCGTTGTTTTACCCAGCAGACCTGCATCGCCAAGAAACTGTACGTACAGTGTAAGCTCCCCTTATTTTAGTGCCGGTTGCAATTAGAGTTTTCTAAATTAATCATCTTTTTGTTTTTCAAATATTTTATCCACTAAACAGCTCTCTTCAATCTGAAAAGTATTTACGTTCGCTGTTTGTGGATAAAGCTGCTGTATATGTTTTGTGCTTTTTCACTTTGTCGCAATGTCTGGTTATTTAGCCTTGTGCGTTTGGCACCGACATTGCGGTTAGCGGTATATCTCTCTGACTCAAGCGCCCCCACATCGCAAAGTCGTGAAATGTTGCGCGTAATTCCTGGTGGGAAGCTGGTTGCCTGGAGGTAACTCAATATGAAAGAGTGCTGGATCGGGAAGGTATTTACACTTAAACCACACTACGAGTCCCAAGCGGGAGACTCGCTTAGAAAGAAAGAAGCCCGGCATTGTGAACCGGGCTCTCTGCATTTTGATCTTACCGCGCTTTTTTCTTTGGATCCGCTTTCTTTTGTGCTGAGCTTTTCTTTTTAGTAGGCTTATTCTTTTTAGATTCAGCTGTCTTTTTCGGCATACAATTAAATTTAAGTTTAATGAATTATTTACTCATGGCTGCAGCGTATTTGTTCCCGTCTTCCATGTTGAAGTTTCAGAAGCGTGAACTGTACGGCCCGGATATAAGTAAACAAAGATATGCCTGTAAGAGTAAAGGATGTGACTATAACCTGACAGGTTTAGTTGTTTTATAATTTGCGCTTATGGTAAGCAAAACCTGTCAGGTTTGTTGTAATAAAAAATCCCCCGATACATCGGGGGATTTGAACTTACCAACCTTAATGCATTCTTATGGCTCGCCCAGCCTTTCAAATATGATCTTTACCTGCAGTACGGTAAAGTAACGGCTTTCCCTTTCACCTATTTCTTTTGCATATTGTTTTAACCATGTTCTGAAAGTTTTGGTACTTACCTGGTAAAGGACTGCAAGTTCTGCAATGGTGTACGCTTTTACTGTGTTTACGCTCGTAGTATTCATATCATTTGGTTTATTTATTATTTCATTTCAGAGGAATAAATTTAACTAAAAGCTTTAGTTTTTAGCATAAAAGCACTAAGAAAATTTTGCGTTTATAAAATGTATTGAAAATCAATAAAATTTCTTCCCTAACGTGCCTTATTGTGCCTTTTCGTGCCCTAACGTGCCTTAATGTGCCCTAACGGGAAATCGATATTTCAAGCTGTTCTAATCTTGCATAACGGTTCGGTAAACGGCAAAAGACAAGCAGAATCGGAGTTATTTGAAAGGTATTTATTGAAAGATGCAGAGCTGGTGAGTATGAGATCCCCGTCACGCCGGGGATGACGGGCATGAGGCTGAGTGTTTCGTTACAGTATCAGGGCCTACAGAGCGTAAGCTTTAAAACGAACTGAGGCAAATAAATCAGTTACACAGAGGGAGGCGCAGGCAAGACAAAACGCGCGGAGCGTTCGGGTTTGTCTTGAATTTCCCTTATCCGCAATGTCTCCTCATAAAGCAATGAGCGCAGGCAGGGACATTGCGATTACGAAGCACAAAAGCCCGTTTGATTCTGTATCTTCAACTATGCCTGTTCGCAAAGCCATAGCAGAAAAAGAAGGTGCGTACTTTATAACATTCACATGCATTAACTGGCTTCCATTATTCAAACTATGCAATGCTTATGATGCAATATATACCTGGTTCAATCATTTAAAACAACAAGGTCATTACATCATTGGTTATGTGATCATGCCAAGCTACGTGCACGCTATAATTGCTTTCAGTAATACAGGCAAAACAATCAATAGTATTATATCAAATGGGAAACGTTTTATAGCTTATGATTTGGTAAAACGTCCGCAACAACACAATAGCAGTTTAATATTAACTGAGCTATCATCAAGTTTAAACAGCACAGAAAGAAAAGAAGGTAAACTGCATAATGCATTTGAAACATCATTCGACTGGAAAGAATGCAGAACAGAAAAATTCATTCAACAAAAGTTAGACTACATTCATTACAATCCATGTAAAGGAAATAAGTTAGTTGAACTACCAGAATAATATATCCATAGTTCTGCAAGGTTTTATTTAACCGGCGAAC